>Ga0183100_1001203_pt1 | contig 13915 bp, 17 predicted proteins | sample Biomet2_FD_127789 | JGI IMG/M metagenome (GOLD analysis project Ga0183100, IMG submission 127789) | Microbial communities from bioreactor (seeded with anoxic lake sediment) at LBNL, California, USA - Biofuel metagenome 2 | ecosystem: Engineered > Bioreactor > Anaerobic > Unclassified ...
TCCACGGCGCCGTTCTTGAACGGCGTCACCAGTGCGGTAAACGCGCCGCGAAAGCTCATTCAATCCTCCTTCTAATCGGTGCCCATGTTCTGCATGAGCGTCAGCATCTGCGGCTCTTCCTGATACTGATCAGTGAGCCCGAAAAGGCTCATACGAATATTTTGCTCTTCCGTCCATTTAAATGTGGAATTGTGCTCCGGCCAGGCGAGCACTTCAATGCGCAGCACGGATTTGCCCTCGGTGTAGGAGCGGACCCAGGCCGTTTTCCCCCCGGCGACGATAAGCCCCGTTTGTCCCATGCCCGGGCCAGAGCCCAGCACAATGTCCGGCAGGGCGTTCTTGTCCGCGCGGTTCAGCAGCTCCTGTTCCTTCGGGTAGCCCCAGGGACTCATCACAACGACGAGCTTGCAGGATGCGCGCAGCTTATGCACGGCCATCTCCATCTGATTGATGAAGCTTTCGGGCACGCGCGGCGCGGAGTAGGCCACCGGGGGCAACAGAATGACGCCGATCTTCGGGCCGCCCTGGCTGTGCAGAATATGCTGCTCCAAATGATCCGAGCCCTTCCATTGACTCCTGGGCTTCACCCCCGCGTGGGCCAGCATGGCCCGCTCCTCCGGGGTGACGAAAACAAGATCTTGGCGCAAATGGTCAAAGGCCGCAGCCATGAAGCTCAGGCGTTTGTTCGAGGGGGGCGCGGCTGGGACCTGCCGGGCGAACTCATAGCCCCCGGCCAGAAAGTAGGCCGGTGAATCCTTGCTTGCGCCCTTTTTGAGGGCTTTTTGCGCACTGGCCCGCCGGGCCAGACCTCCAACGAGTTTCCCCCCTCAAGATGGGCAGGGGCGTACTTCGCCTTCGGTGTTGGCGCAAAAAAGGAGGGTGAGCCGAGGCCCACCCGCCATGGCTTGCGTTGCAAGCGCAAGAATAAGGAAAAGAAGCAGAAAAAGAATGCGCCGCATGCTAATCGTTGATGAATTCCTTGAGCTCCTTGCCGGGGCGGAAGAACGGCAGCCTCTTGGGATGCACTTCAACCACTGTTCCGGTTTTGGGATTGCGCCCGGTGTAGCCCTCGTAGTCCTTGACCTTGAAGCTTCCGAAACCGCGTATTTCCACACGGTCCCCGGCGACAAGGGCGTCTTTGATGGAGTCGAAGAACGCGCTCACCACCTTTGTGGCGTCATCGATGTGCAGCTTCTTCTCATCCGCCAGCGCTTTTATCAGTTCGCTTTTGTTCATTGACCGCTCCGTTCTGTTGGGCAGTTCATGGTAACCCCCGCAGGCAAGCTTGGGGGTACTTCGCAGCATCTACTAACAATATGCCGAAAATACATCGCTTCCGTCAAGTGATTACTCAACGATGACCGAAGGAATTTGCTTTAGGGCCTGACGGCTGGCGATGGCTTCGAGGTTTTCCTCACGGTAGCGAGCCACGCGTGTGGCCAAAGTGGCAATGTCTTTGATGGCCGGGCATTGCGGGGCGTATCGGGCAAGGGGCGTCTGGTTGATGACAGCCTCTGTGAGCGTGCGGTCGAGCCGCACGTGCCCCAGATACATGAGCTCAAAGCCAAGGAAGTTTTTACAGGCCAAGTTCAGGCGTTGGAAGGTTTCCTTGGCCTCCTGCGCGGTCGCCTGGTTCACAACCACGAGAAAATCGCGCACGCCATAGCGCGCGTTCAGCACCTTGATGACAGCGTAACCGTCAGTCAGGGATGTTGGCTCCGGAGTGACGAGCACGACGCGCATTTGCGCCATGCGCGCAAGCGAGAGCACCGTGCCGCTGATGCCCGCGCCAAGATCGAGAAGCAAAAAGTCATAGTCGGCGACGAGGTCGGTAAGTTTGTCGAACAGTGCGCCCTGCTGGTTCTGATCCATCTCCACCATCTCGGGCACGCCGCTGGCGGCCGGCAGAATGTCCAGCCCCGGCTCGATGGACTGCACGACCTCATCCGCACGGGCTTGGCCTGCCAGCATGTCCTGCAGATTTTTTTCCGGCGCAAGGCCAAGCAGCACATCAAGATTGGCCAGCCCAAGGTCGCAGTCCATGAGCAACAACTTGTGGCCCAGGTCGCGCAGGGCATAGCCCAGGTTAAGGGAGAGGTTGGTCTTGCCAACGCCGCCCTTGCCGCTCATCACGCACAGGCTGACGGTTTTTCCGGGATTGATGGATTCCATGATTCTCCGTGCTATTCCGGCAGCTTCTTGCCGGTGAAGAGAAAATGCTTTTCGCTTGCCCGTACCAGCGTCTCGCGTGAGGCGAAGACCGCATCCGCGCTTGGAGCCACCTCAAGCCGGTTGCCGCCAAGGCGGCGCGCCTCATCCAATGCGGTCCGGGCCCGCTCGACGAGCGCAGACACCGGAAGATCCACCAGCCCCCCGTAGCCCACCAACCCCGCGGAACAGACAAGGCTCGGATCGCTGACCTGCCTGATGCGCCGCAGCATGGAGCCTAGAGCGCGTTCCGCGGCGGCCAGCGGCGTGCCGGAAAGGACCACGGCGATGACGCCGGAGCGGAGATGCACTGCGAGGTCGAATCGGCGCAGTTGCGCGCGCACCAGATCAAACACCGTGCCCAAGGTTTCAGGCGACTCCGGTGCGACAAGTGACAGGGCAAACGGTTGTTGGCAAAGCCTAGCGCGCTCCATTTCGTCCAGCAGGAATTCATTGAGCAAGGCGTCGGCCGCAACGCGGGCCAGTTCCCCGGCACGAGTAAGCCGGGCGGGAGGAGCGGCCTGCCATTGCGTCAACTCCAGCTCGTTTTTCAGGCGCTGCCACGACTGGGCATCAAGCCCATCGACCACACGCAGGAGGCAGAGGGGACCATCGGAGCTGTCGCCGCCGTCTTCATTGCCACAGGCAAGTTCAATGCCTGCGAGCTCGCGCGTTAGGTCCTCGTCAACCATTGGCCCCTTTCCTTCCCTCATGGGCGTGCAGCAGGGTGGAACGCAGAAAGTCGTCCAACCGGCCATCAAGCACCGCGTCCACGGAGCTATCCTCGTAGCCGGTGCGATGATCTTTCACCAGCCGATAGGGCTGCAATGTGTACGTGCGTATTTGGCTGCCGAAAGCGATGGCGTCCTTGCTGGAGTAATCCGCCTTCTTGCTGGCCTCAAGCTCCTTCAACTCGCGCTCGTAGAGCCTGGCTTTCAGGACCTTCATGGCGAACTGCTTGTTCTTGAGCTGCGATTTTTCGTTTTGACACTGCACCACGATGTTGGTGGGCAGGTGGGTTATGCGCACGGCGGAATTGGTACGGTTCACGTGCTGGCCGCCGGGGCCGCTGGCGCGGAACACGTCGATGCGCAGATCCTCATCCTTCACGTCGATCTCGATGTTCGTGTCGATGTCCGGGTAAACGTCCACTGAGGCGAAAGCCGTGTGCCGACGGCCGGAGGCATCGAAAGGGGAAATTCGGATAAGTCGATGGATGCCTGCCTCGCCCTTGAGCAGCCCATAGGCATAGGGACCGGTTATCTGCAGGGTGACACTCTTAATCCCGGCCTCCTCGCCGTAGAGCCGGTCCAGCTCCTCGGCCTGGAACCCGCGCGACTCCACCCAGCGTTGATACATGCGCAGCAGCATCTCCGCCCAGTCCTGGGCGTCCACCCCGCCCGCGCCCGGGTGTATTTCCAAAATGGCCGGGCTGTTGTCGTCAGGGCCATTGAGCAGAATGGCGAGTTCGGTGTCGTCCAGGCGTTTTTGCAAGGTGTTCAGATTTTCGGCCAGGGCTTCCAGCGCCTCCTGGCTCTGATCCTCTTGCGCCAATTCCAGCCATTCAAGCACGTTCTCACGCGCCTGCGAAAGGGCCTCGTACATGCCCAGGCGGAACTCCACGGCGCTTTTTTCGCGCAGTACGGGCGTCAGCTCCTCCGGTTTGTCCCAGGCGCCGGGGCTGGAGAGCTGGGCTTCTATCTCCATCAGACGTTCGCGGGATTCCGCAGAGTCAAAGACGCCCCCAGAGAGTTTCAAACTGTTCCAGCAAGGTTTGCCCCTGCGATTTGAGATCAGCGAGTTGCAGCATGGTTGTTTAGTACCGCCGGGCGCTAAGCCTGGCCGATGTTTTTTGCGGAGTCTCCCCCGCCGAGAATGAGCAGGAATACGAAAATCGCCGCCAGAACGCCAAAGCCCGGCAGCATATATCCATAGTAGCGGTGAAACACCGTGAACTCCGCGTGCGGATGCACGACACCAGCGGCGGCGAATTCCTTGAACTGCGGTCCGGCGACCTTGATGCGTCCAAGCGGATCAATGAAGGCTGAAATGCCGGTGTTGGTGCTGCGCACAAGGTAGCGCCCTTGTTCAATGGCCCTGAGGGCGGCAAGCTGCAAGTGCTGATGCGGGGCGCTGGTGTCGCCGAACCAGGCGTCGTTGCTGATGTTGACCAGCAGATTGGCGCCCTGGTTCACACGGTCCTGCGCAAGCCCCTCAAAAATCGCCTCATAGCACACGAGCATGCCGATGGAAAGGTCGCCGCTTTTGAGCGCGCGCGCATTTTGCCCGGGCACAAAGTCGCCCACCCCGGAGACGAGCTTCTGCATTGGCAGAATGTTTGCCAGCGGCATGTACTCGCCAAAGGGCACAAGGTGCTCCTTGTCGTACCACTGGGGCGCGGTGTTGCGCTTATCAAGCAGAAAAGCGCGGTTGAACAGGATGAACGAGCCGGGGCCATCCGTGCGCTGATAAGCGGGTGAACCAAGCACAATGGCGGCCGTGCCGGAGCGCTCCAAGTCGATGACCGAGGTTCTCAGCGGGCCGTCGTCCTGAAAGTAGAAAGGCATGGCCGTCTCCGGCCAGACAATGAGTTCCGGCGAGGAGGCGTCGGCCACTTGCCCGCTCAGGCGCAGATACTTCTGCACCGTGGCCATTTGGTATTGCGGCTCCCACTTGATGCTCTGATCGATGTTGCCTTGAACCACGGCCACCGTGTGCGCCGGTGTGGTTTCGGCATAGGTGGACATGCGTTGCCAGCCACTGCCCAAAATGAACGCCAAGGCCAGGGCGGAGACGATGAGGCTGGACTTGCCGCGGCCGCACAGCACAATGCCGGACAACACCAGCACCATCAGCCCGGAGAGGCCGTATGCGCCAACGTAGGACGCGGCCTGCACGGTTATCGGCCAGGCCACAAAGGCGGAGCTGAGCGTCAACCAGGAAAAGCCTGAAAGCAGCGTGGCCTGCGCCAGCTCCATGGCCGTCCAGGCCAGGCCAAGGAACAGGGCGGCGGGGACGGCGGAAAGACGCGAGGAGGCGCGGGCGGCCAGGCCGAAGAGGCCATAATAGCAGCCCATGGCCATGGAAAGCAGCACGGGAATGGGCAGCGCCAGCAGCCAGTTCACGTCGCCATAGTGTTCTATGGGCCAGTACACCCAGTAAAGGCAGGCCAACGAAGCCAAAGAGCCTGCCTGCCAAGCGTAGCGGAAGGCCTGCTTGGCTGTGGGGGCGGCAATGCCGAGGAGCATTGCCGCAAGCGGCAAAAGCAGCGCCGCCGGGGGAAATTGCCCCCAGGGGTTGGCATAGCCCAGCAATGCGCCAAATGCAGCGGCGATGGCCCAGAGCAACGGGTTGAGCAAGGGCTGGCGTCCTATTCCGCGCGCAGCACGCGCAGGCTTTCGATGTGTTTTGCGTCGCCCTCGTGCACCTGGAAGCGCCATCCGCCCAGGTCGAAGGTTTCGCCTTTTTCGGGAATATGTCCGGCAATCTCGCTTAAATGACCGCCGATGCTTTCCACCAGATCGGAGGAGAGGTCAAGCCCGAAAAGCTCGTTGATCTCGTCAAGCGAGACCCGACCGGAAACGATCTGGCTGCCATCGGGCAGTTCGTGCACATCCTCCGGTCGCATGGCGTCGTATTCGTCGCCAATTTCGCCCACGATCTGCTCCAGCACGTCCTCCATGGTGAGCATGCCGGCTGTGCCGCCATACTCATCCAGCGCGACGACAAGGTGGATCTTGCGCGACTGCATGTCGTGCAGCAGGCTTTTCAGGTTCGTGGTTTCGGGCACAAAGTGCACTGGCCGCATGATGCTGGCGACTGGAGGCTGCTCGCCGGTCGGCTGGCGCATGGGACCGATGACGTCCTTTGCGTGGACCACGCCGATCATGTGGTCGCGGTTGTCGCGGTAAATGGGAATGCGCGAATGACCATTCTGGATGATGAGCTCCGCGACTTCGTCCAGTGTGTTCCCCTGTTCGGCGCAGATGATGTCCGGCCGGGGGATCATGATCTCGCTGACGCGACGCTCTTCCAGGTCGATGACGTTCTGCAGGATGCGCACGTCATCGCTTTTGATTTCGCCTTCGGCCACCGCATCCTTGAACATCTCGTCAAGCGTGGAATCATTTTTTCGGAACAGGCTGCGAATGGCCGATAGTATTGTGCCGTTAGACCCTTCGTCCAAGACTGGGCTCCTCATGTCCGCGGTCCGGGGGACCGAGTTGACTGGTTGGGCGCAAAAAAGAGGATGCGCAACAATTAAAAGTAGGGTGCACTTGCGGCAATGTCAATAATCCCGCGCGGGTCAGGCTACGTGATTTTGACGTGCGCGCTTGCGCAAGGCAATCTCCAGGCAGCACACGGCAGCGGGCGTGATGCCGCTGATTCTTCCCGCCTGGCCCAGCGTGGCCGGGCGTGCGCTTGTCAGCTTTTCCACCGCTTCGCGCGTCAGGCCGGACACAAACTCATACGCCATATCCGATGGCAGGGGCGTGTCCTCCATGTCACGACTGTGTGACACACGCTCGTTCTCGCGGGTCAGGTAGCTTTCATAGCGGATCTGCGTCTCCGCCTCGCGCAGCACCTCCGGGTCCTCTTCGGCGATGGCGGGGAGAAAGGGCGCCAGGGACTCAATTTCAAGCTGGTGCTGACGCAACAGTGCGGCGAGGCTCACCGCCTTGCCCGGCACCGCAGCGCCTATGCGCGCAAGAATATCCCTTGTGGGGGCGTCGGGTTTGATGCGCACCGATTCAAACGCAGCGAGCAGCTCGGCCAAACGCGCAGCCTTGTGCGCAAAGCGCGCCTGCCGGGCGTCGTCAACAAGGCCAAGCTCCCGGCCGATTGGCGTCAGGCGCGCATCGGCGTTGCCCTCACGCAGCAGCAGCCGGTACTCCGCGCGGGAAGTGAACATGCGGTAGGGTTCCCGCGTGCCGCGCGTCACCAGATCATCCACCAGCACCGCCATGTAGGCCTGGTCGCGCCGGGGAAGGAATGGCGGACGGCCGCTGCGTGCGCAAAAGACGTTGAGCGCAGCCCATAGCCCTTGCGCCGCCGCTTCTTCATAGCCGCTGGTGCCGTTGATTTGACCGGCGAGGTAAAGCCCCGGCAACGGCTTGGACTCCAGTGTGGGCAAAAGCTGCGTGGGCGGCGCGTAATCATACTCGATGGCATACCCCGGTCGAGCGATGATCGCCCGTTCAAGTCCCGGAATCGTCGTGAGCAGGAGCTTCTGGATGTCCAGCGGCAGGCTGGTGGAGATGCCGTTGGGATACACCTCGGGGCTATCCAGTCCTTCTGGCTCAATGAAGATCTGGTGGCGCTGCTTGTCAGGGAAACGCGCGATCTTGTCTTCCACCGAAGGGCAGTACCGCGCGCCAGTGCCCTGGATGACGCCGGAGAACAGCGGCGAGCGTTCGAAGCCGGAGCGGATTGCCGCGTGGGTGGCCGCGTTGGTGTAGGTAAGGTGGCAGTCGGCTTGCGGCAGGCGCACGCCGTCGCTCATGAAGCTGAACGGCGCTGGCGGCGTGTCGCCATGCTGGGGCGTCATGGCCGCGAAGTCGATGCTGCTTTTGAGCAGGCGCGGCGGTGTGCCGGTTTTGAGGCGCCCCAGCTCGAAGCCGTGCCCGCGCAGGGAGTCCGAAAGCCCCAACGACGGAGCGTCGCCCAACCTGCCGCCAGGAAAGTTTGTCAGGCCGATGTGCATGAGTCCGGCCAGGAAGGTGCCGGTGGTGAGCAGCACCGCCCGGGACCGGAAGCATTGCCCCGCGCGTGTACGGATGCCCGCGGCTTGGCCGTTCTCGGCCAACACTTCGGTCGCCATGTCCTGCACGATGAAGAGGTTCTCCTGGCTGAACAGCTCGCTTTGCACCACGCGCATGTAGGCGGCGCGGTCTATCTGCGCCCGGGTGGAGCGCACGGCCGGGCCCTTGCTTTGGTTCAGCTGACGGAACTGGATGCCTGCGGCGTCGGCCCAGTGGGCCATGCGGCCGCCAAGTGCGTCGATTTCGCGCACCATGTGGCCCTTGGCCAAGCCGCCAATGGCCGGATTGCACGACATATGGCCGATGCGGTCGAGGTTGCCGGTAACAAGCAAGGTGGCAAGCCCAAGGCGCGCGCTTGCGCTGGCGGCCTCGCAACCGGCATGGCCCGCGCCGACGACGACGAGGTCGAAAACCTCGGGCATTGCGCGCACGGTGTCCATGGGCGCGCGTCTCCTAAGCTTTGTCGAAAAGCATGGCCGCCATGACCTTGGCGTCCTTGATGCTTGCGGAGATGGACGAACGCTCGTTGGGCTGGTGGGCGTTGTGCATCAGCGTGGCCCACACGGCGGCCTGGTGCCCGGCGTTGCGCAAGTACGCGGCCACGGTGCCGCCGCCGATGCCCTGCAGGCGCGGCTCGTTGCCGAACACCGTGCGAATGCGCGGAAGCAGCCGCGTCACGATCTCACTGTCCGCCGGAGTGGCCGGGGCGGCCTGCTCGAACTGGACAAAATCATAGCTGACGCGCACGCCGTGCTCAGCTTCGATCTCCTTGCCGATGCCCTGCACGGCCGTCACGATCTCGTCGAGCTGGTAGCAGGGCATGACCCGGCAATCCACGTAGAACACATCGCGCCCGGGAATGATGTTCACGCTCTCCACGTTGGCCTCTTTCTTGGTCGGCTGGAAGGTGGAGAAGGGTGGATCGAAGAGAGGATCGCGCGCGTCGAAGCGTGCATGGAGGCTGGGAATGCGGGTGATGAAGTCCGCGGCGGCAAGCAGGCTGTTGACGCCGGCAGCGGGGGTGGAGGCGTGGCACTGCTTGCCCTCAACGACAACCTTGAGCCACAAAATGCTTTTTTCCGCTACTTCAACCATGCGCGAGGTGGACTCGCCAAAGTCAGGCACAAGGAACAGATCCTCCGGGCTGAAAAGCTCGGGATGGCATTTCACCACATAATCCAGACCGTACTTGCTGCCGGTTTCCTCATCGGCCACGAGCAACACGCCGTAATTCATGTCCGGGGTGACGTTCAGCTCAAGCAATGCCTTGGCCACAAGAAGCGAACTGACGATGCCCTGATGGTTGTCTTCCACTCCGCGGCCAATGAGGATGTCGCCCTCGACCCTGAGCGTATACGGATCGGATGCCCAAAGCGAGCGGTCGCCGGGGGGCACGATGTCCGTGTGGGATATGACCCAGAACGTTTTGGCCCCGTTGCGCCCGGGGATGATGGCCGCGAGGTTGGGGCGGTAGCCGCAAGGCACGGCGGGGTCCGGGGCGCGCAGCTCGCGGATGTCGGCAAAGCCCATGTCCTCAAGATATTTTTTGAGGAACGCGGTTTTTTCCGTCTCTCCGGGGCCACCGTTGAGCGGCCCCAGCGCGGGTATCGCCACAAGGGCGCGCTGCAGATCAATGATGGTCTTTGCCGAGGAATCAAGGTGCCGATCGATTGCGGCGAGCATTGGGGGCTCCGTGTGCCGTTTGCGGCGCATGCGGCCGCCTGTTGATTTTACGCGTGGGCGGGAAAAGAAAAGGCGGGGTCGCCCCCGCCTTGTTCGCCTCTTGGGCTAGCGACCCCTGGCGGCGCGCTTGGACGCCTTCAGCGGGTTGACCTTGGTCTTGCCTTCCTTATCCACCGTGGCTTTCACGTGGGTGGCGAAGTTGCAGATGCCGCGCGTCCACTTCGTGGAAGGGTTGGCATAAGCGGGGCAGTAGGTCTTTTCCTCAAAAGTGGCCACACGCTCGCAGCCGTTGCAGTTCTCCACAACGGGCGAGAAAATGACACCCTTGAAGGACAGGCCTTCGGCGGTCACAACAGCGCCGTCGAAGGCGCTGGCCTTTTTCTTGTCATCAGCCATGGAATTTCCTCCTTGTCCGGCGCGCGCTGCACGCCAGATTGTCATCAAAAAATAGAGACGGAATGTTTAGACATGGAACCCCAGGGTTGTCAAGAGCTCTAGCCGTTCCCGTGGCGATTTCCTTGTCCCCGCCCGGATGCGGAGCTTGCGCCTACATGGACTCGATGGAACGGATAAGCACGTCGGTCACCTTGCGCGCATTCTGATTGAATATGGCGAGGATGTCGTCCCATGTCACCGGGGCCTCGTCGGTCTTCCAGCAGTCGTAGTCCGTGCTCATGGCAACGGAGGCATAAGGTATGCCCGCCTCATTAGCCAGAATGCATTCCGGCGCGATGCTCATGTTGATGACGTCGGCCCCGAAAAGGCGGAACATGTTCGATTCCGCGCGCGTGCTGAAACGCGGCCCCTCAATGGTTATCACCGTGCCGGTTTTGTGGTGGGCGATGCCCAATGTCTCGCATGCGGCGTTGAGCGCCTTGCGTAGGCCGGCGTCGAACGGCTCGGCCATGGGGCAGTGGATTGGCGCATGCGGTTTAAAGGATTCGTGGAAGGTCACGGCGCGGTGGCGGGTAAAGTCGATGAACTGGTCGAGCACGACCAAATCGCCCCGGCCAATTTTTTCACGCAGGGAGCCCACGGCGGTTGTGCTCAAGATGGCCGTGCTGCCAAGCTGTTTCAAAATGTCGATGATGGCGCGGTAGTTGACCTGCGAGGGCGGCACCGTGTGCTCGCGGCCGTGCCGGGCCACAAGGCAGACCTCGTGCCCGGCGATGGTGCCCCGGCGGATAGGGGAGGGAAGGTCGCCATAGGCGCTGCGAACGTTCTCATCACGCGCGTCTTTTAGGATATCAGGATTGTCCAGCCCGCTTCCGCCAATGATGCCAATGATGCTCATGCGTGTATCCTATAATTTCAAAAGGTATTCGTGAGGAATGCCCTCAAGCTTGCTTGCGCCATCCAGAAAACCAAGTTCGATGAGGAAGCCAATGCCCGCCACTTTCGCGCCGGAGTTCTGCACCAGCTTGATCATGCCGTTGGTGGTGCCGCCGGTGGCCAGCAGGTCGTCGATGATCAGCACTCGATCACCGGCCTGCACGGCATCCACATGCATCTGTAGGGAGTCGGAGCCATATTCAAGCTCATAGCTTACGGAGGTGGTTTTGTAGGGCAGCTTGCCGGGTTTGCGCACAGGGATGAAGCCCACGCCAAGGCGGTAGGCCAGCGGTGCGCCGAAAATAAAACCGCGCGCCTCGGCCGCGACTATCTTATTCGCTCCCGAATCCTTGTAGCGTTCAGCCAGGGCGTCGATGGCGTAGCGAAAGGCGTCAGGATCGGCGAGGAGAGGCGTGATGTCGAAAAACGTGATGCCTGGTTTGAAGTCCATCACGTCGCGAATGTAGTTTCTTAAATCCATAGAGATACTCCTTAAGAGTGAGGATGCAAGGTCTTACAGAGTCCTTAAAGCTGTTGTCAACCGTGACCGCTGTTGGTAGTGCTCATGGCATGAAGAACGCGCGTCAACCTTCCGGCTATGCTCCGGCGAAAAAAAGTCTGGGGCAGAATTTCCTTTCCGATCCGAACATCGCGCGCAAGATCGTTGATGCTGTGGATATTCACCCTGGCGACAAAGTGCTGGAGATTGGTCCCGGCCGAGGCGCGCTTACAGGACACGCGCTGGCGCGCGAACCTGGGCGCTACGTTGTGCTTGAATTGGACGACGCGCTGGCTGACGCACTGGCCGAGCGCCACCCGGAGCTGGAGATCATCCGCGGCAATGCCCTTGCCCATCATTGGATGGAGCTCGACGGAGACTGGAAGATTTTCGGAAACCTTCCATATAATGTCGCTTCGCCGCTCATCTGGGACATCGTGAGTCAGGCGAGCTTCGAGCGCGCGGTGTTCATGGTTCAGCTGGAGGTGGCCCAGCGTCTTGTGGCCAAAAGCGGTGGCAAACAATATGGCGCGCTTTCGGCGTTTGTGCAAAGCCACGCCGAAGGGGAGCTGCTTTTCAAGGTGTCGCCACAAGTGTTCAGACCACAGCCCAAGGTTACATCAGCCGTTGTGCGATTTTTTTTACGGCCCATCCGGCCAGATGTTGAGACGGGCAAACGATTGGCGGCCACTCTACGTATATGCTTCCAGATGCGACGCAAGCAACTTGGTACCATATTGAAATCAAACGACTTTGATAATTCAGAGGGTTTGCTTCGCTCTATAGATATCGACCCGGTGCAGCGCCCGGAGACGCTTGCGCCAGAACAGTTTCAGGCGTTGTCAAAAGTATTGCGGCTTGATTTTCTTGCTTGACTTGCCTTTTGCTTTGGTGTTTATCCAGTTCCAGTCGCATATCGAGGCGGGCGCGGGGTTTGGCGTTCACCTTGTCGACTATGAGGCATTGAGGAAGAGCGCCCGGTTTCACATGTCCGCCAAATCGAACGCGACCACCATGAATTTCAAACGGACATAAAAAAACCGGGCCGCAAATTGTGACCCACCAATTGAGGAGGAAGGACACATGACGAAGGCTGAACTGGTTGTAAAAGTTGCTGAAAAGGCCAACCTTACCAAGGCCAATGCTGAGCGCGCCCTGAATGCTTTCATCGGTGCTGTTGAAGACGTCCTTGTTAAGGAAGGTAAGCTTACCCTCACCGGTTTCGGCACCTTCCAGGTGGAGAAGCGCAAGGCCCGTGTCGGCCGCAATCCCCGCACCGGCAAAGAAATCAAGATTCCGGCCACCAAGGTCGTCAAGTTCCGTCCTGGCAAGCTGCTCAAGGACGCCGTAAAGTAAATTGGAGGCCTTCCTATGATGCTTCGCGGTGAAACCGTTCATAGTCCTTTGCCCCAGGACTTGCCCTGGTTCCAGGCCGACCACGCTGTGTTCTTTGGCGTGCTCTACATCGTGCTGTTCGTCATCTGCGCCGGGATGGGCTATTGCATCCTGAAGAGCTGGTTCGAATCACGCGGCGAGAGCAACCACTCTCACTAGGTCGCCAAGCTTACGGCGTTAGTCCAGTTTTCCGCGGACCCTCCCGGTGACATGCCGGGAGGGTCCGATTTGTTCCCGCCGCATTCTCTTGCAATCCGCAAAAGGATGGAGTAGGGAATTTCCCTCTTGTTTGACCAGTTCTGTTCGGGGAGGTGATTGATTTGCCCGGTATTCTTTTGGATGACAGCGATAACTTTGAAATCGCCCTGCGTCGTTTCAAGAAGCAGGTCGAAAAAGCCGGGGTCCTTTCCGAGCTGAAGAAGCGTCAGCACTACGAAAAGCCCAGCGTTCAGGAAAAGAAAAAGAAGGCGGCCGCTAAGAAGCGTCTCGTCAAGAAGATGCGCAAGTCCAGGATCGACGGATGACCACCATCCAGGGACGCATCGAGTCCGACTACATAGTGGCCTACAAGGCCAAAGACACGGTTCGGCTGGCTGTCTTGAGACACCTCAAGACAGCCGCCAAAAACCGTGGTGTTGAACTTATGCGTCCGCTCACCGACGACGACCTGCTTGAAATCATCGCTCGGCAGATGAAGCAACGCCGCGAGTCCATCGACCAGTACGAAAAGCATGGCCGTGCGGATTTGGCAGCAGTTGAGGCCGCCGAGTTGGTCGTGCTGCAGGACTACATGCCCGCGCCGCTCACCGATGCGGAACTCGCCGAGGCCATTGACCGCTTCGCCGTGGAAACGGGAGCTCAGGGCCCCAAGGATATGGGCAAGGTCATGCAGGCTTTGACCCAGGCCTACAAGGGCCGTTACGACGGCAAGAAGGCCAGCGAGGCCGTCCGGGCCAGACTCTCCTCATAGACCGGCGGTTTGCATGGAATCCAGAACCCTGCATTTGCTGGAGTTCCCGAAGGTCCTACGGGAACT
>Ga0183100_1001204_pt1 | contig 13909 bp, 13 predicted proteins | sample Biomet2_FD_127789 | JGI IMG/M metagenome (GOLD analysis project Ga0183100, IMG submission 127789) | Microbial communities from bioreactor (seeded with anoxic lake sediment) at LBNL, California, USA - Biofuel metagenome 2 | ecosystem: Engineered > Bioreactor > Anaerobic > Unclassified ...
TACTTCTCTGAAGCACATTCTCACGCGGACGCCTATCAATTTTCCCATTTGTCCCGGGGTTACGTTCGTACCTTACTTCACCCGGGTTATTTAGATATCGCTCCTTCGGAGCTAACTTGAAACTTGGAATTTGAAACCTGGATCTTTAAATTCTCCATTCTCCGCGCATCGGCTGATTAATTAACCGATTAGCTTCGTCGTCGTTGACAAAAGTTAAGGTTTCAGGATCGAAATTGAGTGTACGGCCAAGTCGCAAGGCGATGACTCCCAAATTCACAATGGTAGCCGAGCGGAACCCGTTTTCTTCGTTTAGCGCAAATTTTTGGCGGGTACGAACCGATTCGCTGAAGGTTGTGATTTGCGGTGCCGGTTCTGGCAATGTATCAATCAGGGCATTCAGGTTTGGAATGTCCGACTTGAATCCTTTATAAATTTTACCGTTTGGACCTTCGATGTAAGCTGCATTCTGATCGCGGTTTTCGCCGTCGAGAATAATCTGGCAGCCATCGGCATACGTGTAGGTTATTCTTCTCCAGGTGCCAATAGCATCGTAGTCCTGTTGAGGTGCATCCACTTCAACTTTTACCGGACTGGTATTGTCTTTTCCGAGGAAATACTGAACCGGGTCGATGTAGTGCTGACCCATGTCGCCCAGACCGCCGCCATCGTAATCCCAATATCCTCGGAAGGTTTGGTGCGTACGGTGAATGTTGTATGGCTTGTCCGGGGCTGGCCCCAACCACATGTTGTAATCTAACGCTTCCGGAATGGGCTGTGGTGTCAGGTTTGTTTTTCCAACCCAGTAGAATTTCCAGTCGAAGCCGGTGACTCCACTGATGGTCACTTTCAACGGCCAGCCCAAAACGCCGCTTTCAACCACTTTTTTCAGTGGTTTCACCGGAGTATTCAGTCCGTAGAAATTGTCTTTGAAACGGAACCAGGTATTTAGCCTGAACATTTTGCCCGTTGCGTTTATGGCTTCAATCACGCGTTTGCCTTCTCCGATCGTCCGTGTCATTGGTTTTTCGCACCAAACATCTTTTCCGGCTTGGGCAGCCATTACCGACATAATTCCGTGCCAATGGGGTGGTGTGGCAATGTGAACAATGTCGATATCGGGACGAAGCAGCAATTCGCGGAAATCGGAATAACCTTTCACTTCCGAGCCAACTTTTTGTAAGGTGCTGCTCAAATGATTTTTGTCCGCATCGCAAATGGCAAGTAGTCTGGTACCTTCATAGGTGATGTGCCCCTGACCCATTCCGCCAACTCCGATGATGGCTTTCGTTAACTGATCGCTTGGGGCAAGAAATCCATTCCCGCCCAAAACATGCCTTGGAATAATGGTTATTGCGGCAGCAGCAACCAACGATTTCTTTAGGAAATCACGGCGATTGTTCATTTTTTCTGTCATATTAAATGATTTAGTTGAATGCGTTTTTGAACTGATTAAGATACAGCAAAGAAAAGAATTGGCGTATAAAATGAGGGGTAATAAATGGGGTAATGCCTCCTGATTTCAGTATGTTCTTTACCATATAAATGGAAATTTAGAATCAAATCTGATATGAAGTTGTCAATTCCGGAACAAACGAACAGCGCGATCTCATCTGATATACTTTTTTGCTTCAAACCAGCCGGTCTATAAAGAAGTAGCACAGTTCAATTTTTCACCCGTTATGAAATGTCGATCTCAAGACATCGCTTTTCTAAGCAGAATCGTTCTTAAACTTTCAAATGACTATCGATCGTGCTGCTTTAGTTTCATATTCAACTTTTTCAAGACCATTATTAGCAAATCCGGATAATTATACATTATTTTAAGAACCCAAAAATCTCTTAACTAAAATGAACAAAACAACTAACAACCGCGGGTGGATTATCACCTTTGCCGCACTGGGCATAAACCTCATTATGGGAGCGCTGTACTCCTGGGGCGTCATCAAAAAAGCGCTGGTCAGCGACTGGCACTGGAGCAATACCGATGCAACTCTTCCGTTTACCGTTTCAGCAGCGGTTTTTGCAATTTCCATGATTTTTGCTGGCAGGGCTCAGGATAAATTCGGGCCCCGGCCGATCACCATATTGGGTGGTCTCATGCTGGGTGGCGGATTGATTCTTTCAGGATTTGCTACCAGTCTGATGACGATGATACTGACTTTTGGTGTTATGGCTTCGATGGGTATTGGACTTGGTTATTCGGCCGTTACTCCGTGTGCCATGAAATGGTTCGATTCATCAAAAAAAGGATTAATTACAGGAATCGTCGTTTCGGGAGTTGGTTTGTCTCCAGTTTATATGACACCTATTGCTTCCACTCTTCTGAAAGCTTATGGAATCAGTAATACTTTTTTTATTCTCGGAGCATTCGCCATTGCAGTTGTTGTAATCTTATCCATGTTTCTGTCAGATCCTCCGGAAGCTCAGGCACCAAAAACAGCCAGCAATCAGGCGGCTCCAGCACCAAAGGGGAATGATTTTACCTGGAGCGAAGTTACTAAAACGCCTCAGTTTTATTTATTGTGGATCATGTATGCACTTGCTGCTACTGCCGGATTAATGTTGATTGCTCATTTACCTATGATCGCAGAGGCTCAGGCTCAATGGAAGGCTGGTTTCTGGTTGATTGTAATCCTGTCGATATTTAATGCTTTTGGCCGTCTGGTCGGAGGTGCCTTGTCTGATAAGATGGGAAGAATCCGTGCCATGATGCTTGTTTTTATGATTCAGGCAGCGAATATGTTCCTGTTTACCTTTTACACTTCAATTCCATTATTAATCATCGGCTCGATCGTTGCCGGGATCGCATACGGAGCCCTCTTTTCTTTATTCCCAACCACTACTGCCGAATTCTTTGGGATGAAAAACCTGGGAGTTAACTACGGAATGATTTTTACCGGATGGGGCTTTGCCGGAGTGTTTGGCGGAATGCTCGCTGCATTTGTGAAAGATAAAACCGGTGTATATGATTATGGTTTTATCGTAGCCGGAGTATTCCTTATTCTGGCAACAGTATTGGTAAGTGTATTGAAGGCGCCAAAGACTAGAGTCTGATTTTGAAAACAGTTATTGGTCATTAGGAAATTTCGCATACTTTTCCTAATGACCAATGACTGTTTCCTGTTATTTCAGCGGATTCCAGCCCTGCGCCTGAAGTGGAATGGCAGAGCCTCCGGTTGTTATCAAATTGGCTCCTTCACCTTCCGAAGTAATATGACCGATAACTGTAATGTCGAATTCTTTTTTGATCAGGTCGTAACTTGCAAGCGGAACGGTGAACAGCAGTTCGTAATCTTCGCCGCCGTTGAGGGCTGCTACCAGCGGATTGATGCTCAGTTCTTCAGCAAATTGTTTGGTTTGACTGTCGAGTGGAATTTTGTCTTCGTAAATATTACATCCCACTTTTGACGCTTTGCACAGATGCAGCACTTCCGACGAAAGCCCGTCTGAAATGTCGATCATCGATGAGGGTTTGATGTTCAGTGTTTTCAGCAATTCCTTGATGTCGCCACGCGCTTCAGGTTTCAGTTGACGTTCCAGGATATAATCGTAACCTTCAAGCTGAGGTTTCAGATTTTGATTTACTTTAAACACTTCATTTTCGCGCTCCAGCAATTGAAGGCCCATATATGCACCGCCCAGATCGCCCGATACGCATACCAAATCGCCAGTCTTTGCACCGCTACGGTAAACAAGTTCATTTTCATTCGCTTCGCCAATTGCTGTTATGCTGATGGTCAGTCCGGTGAGCGAGCTGGTGGTGTCGCCGCCAATCAGGTCAACGCCATATTTTTCGCAGGCCAGGTGAATTCCTGAATACAATTCTTCAATGGCTTCCAGCGAAAATTTCGATGAAATGGCTATTGAAACCGTAATTTGCCGTGGTGTGGCATTCATGGCAAAAACGTCCGAAAGGTTTACTACCACAGCCTTGTATCCCAGATGTTTCAACGGAACATACATCAGGTTGAAATGGATTCCTTCGGTTAAAAGATCGGTGGTTACCACTATTTTTTTGTCCGGAAAGCTTAAAACGGCGGCATCGTCGCCAACTCCGGTCAGAGTACTCGTATTTTTGATTTGTATTTTTTCGGTCAGGCGGTTAATTAGTCCAAACTCTCCAAGTTCAGCAAGTGGTGTTTGCTTCATTATTTCTTTCGTGTTAAAAATTAAGACCTGAAGGTATTAATTACCTTCAAACATTCGGCAAAAATAGCTTTACTTCCTTATCTTTGCAATTAAATTTAAACAGTCAGGGCGTAAGATTGTTAATAGGGCTGTATTTAGAAGAGAAAAGAAACTGTTGGACATGGAAAATCAGGATAAATTAATAAACGATATAACAAATAAGGAATACGAATACGGTTTTGTGACCGATATTGATACCGACGTAATTCCGAAAGGCTTGAACGAGGACGTGATCAGGTTGATTTCAAAAAAGAAAAACGAACCTGAATTTATGCTCGAATTCAGGCTGAAAGCATATCGCGAATGGCTGAAAATGAAAGCTCCCCAATGGGCACATCTGCGAATTCCGCCCATCGATTTTCAGGAAACGATTTATTATGCAGCTCCCCGCAACCAGGCGAAATATGCAAGCCTGGATGAGGTCGATCCTGAATTGCTTGAAACTTTTAAGAAACTTGGCATTCCGCTCGAAGAACAGAAACACCTTGCCGGTGTTGCCGTCGATGTGGTGATGGACAGTGTTTCGGTAACCACTACTTTCAAACAGGTTCTGGCCGAAAAAGGAATCATCTTTTGCTCATTTAGCGAAGCCTTGATCAACCATCCGGAGTTGGTTCGGAAATACCTGGGAATGTCAGTTCCACCTACCGATAATTTCTTTGCTGCATTAAATTCAGCTGTTTTTTCCGACGGATCGTTTTGCTACATTCCCAAGGGCGTTCGCTGCCCGATGGAACTTTCAACCTATTTCCGAATCAATACTGCCGGAACCGGACAATTTGAACGGACTTTGATTGTTGCTGAAGATGACAGTTATGTCAGCTACCTTGAAGGTTGCACCGCCCCGATGCGTGATGAAAATCAGCTTCATGCCGCCGTGGTCGAAATTATTGCAATGGATCGTGCAGAAGTGAAATACTCGACGGTTCAGAACTGGTATCCGGGCGATAAAAATGGGGTAGGAGGTATTTATAATTTCGTGACCAAGCGGGGAATTTGTCGTGGCGAGTCTTCAAAAATTAGTTGGACGCAGGTCGAAACCGGATCGGCAATCACCTGGAAATATCCAAGTTGCGTGCTGATGGGCGACAATTCAATTGGCGAATTCAATTCTGTGGCGTTGACCAATAATTGTCAGCAGGCCGACACCGGAACCAAGATGATTCATATTGGCAAAAACACCAAAAGCACCATTGTGTCAAAAGGTATCTCGGCCGGTAAAAGCGACAATTCGTATCGTGGTTTGGTGAAAGTCCTTCCGGGAGCAATTAATGCGCGGAACTATTCGCAGTGCGACTCGCTTTTGCTGGGGTCAACCTGTGGTGCGCACACTTTCCCGTACATCGAAGTTGGCAACAAATCGTCTATTGTGGAGCATGAGGCCACTACCTCGAAAATTGGTGAAGACCAGATTTTTTACTGCAATCAGCGCGGTATTTCTACCGAAGACGCCATCGGAATGATTGTAAACGGTTATGCCCGCGAAGTGCTGAATAAACTGCCAATGGAATTTGCCGTTGAAGCTCAGAAGTTGCTCCAGATCAGTCTGGAAGGAAGTGTGGGATAATTGAAGGATTGAATTACTGAAGAACAGAAATGTAAAATTTAGAATCAAGGAAAATCGGTGGATCGACTTGGTACTTAAAATTTGGAACTTGAAACTATTATATAATGCTATCAATAAAAAACTTACATGCCTCAATTGAAGGCAAGGAAATACTGAAAGGGATCAATCTGGAAATAAAAGCTGGTGAAGTACACGCCATCATGGGGCCCAACGGATCAGGGAAAAGTACACTTGCCAATGTTTTGGCCGGAAAAGAAGATTACGAAATACTGGAAGGTGAAGTCACTTATGAGGGACAAAATTTGCTTGAGCTTTCACCGGAAGTTCGTTCACGTAGCGGTTTGTTCCTGAGTTTTCAGTATCCGGTTGAAATTCCGGGCGTGCCAATGATCAATTTTTTGAAGGCTTCGGTCAACGAACACCGCAAATTTAAAGGTCTGGAGCCACTCACTGCCGGTGAATTCCTGAAGCTGATGCGTGCCAAAAAGGAAATGCTTCACCTCGATACAGAATTGACCAATCGTTCAGTGAACGAGGGCTTTTCAGGAGGAGAAAAGAAGAAAAACGAAATATTTCAGATGGCCATGCTCGAACCGAAACTCGCGATCCTCGACGAAACCGATTCAGGATTGGATATCGATGCGCTTCGTATTGTTGCAGAAGGAGTAAATGCACTGAAAACGCCACAAAATGCAACTATCGTTGTAACACACTACCAGCGGCTACTCGATTACATTGTTCCGGATTTTGTGCATGTTTTGTATAAAGGGAAAATAGTTCTCTCAGGAGGAAAGGAACTTGCCTTGGAATTGGAAGAAAAAGGTTACGACTGGATAAAAAACGGCAGCGAAAATTAAGCGCTGTAATGAGAAAACGGACAATCGAAAGAATTGCATTCTGTTTATCTTCTGGTAGTTGCCCTTTTTACTTTTTACTTTTTCCTTAAAATTATGAGTATCATTTCTGAAAAAATAGCACAAACCGATCAGTTGGCTTCACTGTTCGAACAAAGCAAAGAAACACTGAATCAGGGTTCCTCTCCATTACTTAACCGGATGCGCGAGGTGTCGTTTAAGCGTTTTGCCCAAACCGGAATACCCGATTTCAAAAACGAAGACTACAAATATACCAACCTGAAGCCTGCATTCGAGAAATCATATCGTCAGGAATTGGTAAGGGAATCGGGCTTGATTAACCTGAATGAGGTATTTAAATGCAACCTTCCACAACTGGATACCCATTTGGTTTTTCTGGTCAATGGATGGTTTTATAGCGGAAACAACCCCGGTGCAGAACTTCCTAAAGGTGTTGTGCTGGGAAGTCTGGAGCAAATTGCCAATGAACATCCGGAAATGCTTGAGAACCATTTAAATCGTCAGGCCGCGCTATCAAACGATCCATTTGTTGCCTTGAATACCGCTTTTGCAAAAGATGGTTTTTTTCTGTTTGTTCCGAAGGGAGTCGCAATTGAAAAACCGATTCAGATCATCAATCTGCTCAGTTCCGACGAAAACCTGATGGCAACACAACGCAATCTGGTTATTGCAGAAGCTGCCAGTCAGGTTAAGCTGCTGGTTTGCGACCATACACTTACTTCGTCTTCGTTTCTGTCGAATACGGTTTCCGAAATTTTTGTAGGAGAAGATGCTCTGGTCGATGTTTATACCATTCAGAACATCCATAACCAGTCAACGGCTATTAATTCTGTTTTTTACAAGCAGGAACGCAATTCGAATCTGATTACAGGAACGGTCAGCCTTCATGGTGGATTAATCCGGAATAACCTGAAGGTGACTTTTAATGGCGATCATGCTGAAGCGAATGTAAACGGCATTTCGTTTACGGATAAAAAGCAGCATGTTGATAATTTTACGGTGATCGAGCATGCTTCGCCCAACTGCCAGAGCAACCAGATTTATAAAAATATACTCGACGATGAGTCAACCGGAGCTTTTGCCGGCCGCATTCATGTGGCGCGCGATGCCCAGCAAACAGTGGCATTCCAGCGAAACAACAATGTCTTGCTGTCAGATAAAGCCCGGATGCAAACCAAACCTCAGCTTATTATTGATGCCGACGATGTGAAATGTAGTCATGGCGCAACCGTCGGACAGATTGACGAAGAAGCTTTATTCTTCCTTCGTGCACGTGGAATTGGGGAGAAAGATGCCCGGATGATGCTGATGAATGCTTTTGCCCATGAAGTCATCCTGAAGATTTCGATTGAACCACTGCGCGAACGGATTGACGAACTGATTGAAAAACGCCTGAGCGGAGAAATCAGCCGTTGTCACGATTGCAACTATCAGTGTAATTGTTAGAAATTTATATCGTTCGATACGAGAGCCTTGCAAGAGATTGTGAGGCTTTTTTATTGGGCGTCAGAAAGGATGACTTTACTACATGCAAAAAAACCGTCTTAAAACTAAGACGGTTCTGTATGTTTTAAAAACTTAATTTTCTAGATCTTGTTCAGATGCAAAGAAAGTGATGATTTCAGATTTGCAGCTTTATTGGCATGAATCACATTCTTTTTGGCAAGTTTGTCAATCAGTGAAACAACTTTTGGTAAAGCTTCAGTAACTACTGCCTTGTCAGTTTCTAAACGTAATTTCTTTACAGCATTACGCATGGTTTTGGCGTAGTATTTATTCTGCAAGGTTTTTACTTCATCTTGCTTGATTCTCTTCTTAGCCGATTTATGATGTGCCATCTTTTTATTCCTAAATTGTTAAATTTATTTGTAGCCCGTAGCGGATTCGAACCGCTGCTACCAGGATGAAAACCTGGCGTCCTAACCCCTAGACGAACGGGCCAACTTGTTTATTCCCTGATTTGGGACTGCAAAAATAGACTATTTTTTTTAGTCGCCAAATTTTTTCAGAGTTTTTTGCTAAAAATCCTTTGACTTCGTTTAGCCTTCGGCTTTTATTTTAGCGCTGCAAAGAAAATTAAGATTTTTGAAACGGCAAACAAAACGCTAAAAAAAATTAGCGCCATTCAACGATCGTTCCCCTGTTCTTTTGCAGGAGTTTTTCAGGCATCGAAGCTACAATCTCTTTCCATAGCAATTCAATGAGTTTGTATTTTGCATAGTGCCTCGAAAAAACCAGGCTGACTTCCCGAAGCGGGTTGGCATCAACGAAAGTGCGAACATGATCAAAACGGGCTTCGCTCATTCCTAAGGTTGCCAATTCCGGAATAATCGTCATTCCACCTTCCTTATCGATAATGTTCATGATGGTTTCGAGCGACCCTGCCTCAAAAAAGAAGGGCAATGCAGAATTAGTAGCTCTATTGAATGAACAAAGGTTGATCACCTGATCGCGGAAACAATGCCCGTCACTTAAAAGCCATAATTCAGGAGTTGCAATATCTTTTAGTTTGATTGCCGGATTTTTTGCCAACTGATGATCGTCGTGCAGATACAACAACATTCCCTCATAAAACATGGGTTTTTCGTTGATCCGTTCCTCGTGAAGAGGCGTTACCAGTATGCCCACATCGATTAAGTCGCGATTCAAACGATCGATAATGTTTGCGGTGGTCAATTCTTCAACCTTAATGTTTATGTTGGGGTATTTACGCTTATAATTTCCAATAAATAAAGGCAACAGATAGGGCGCTAACGTTGGTATAATGCCAATTTTAAGTTCTCCTGAAATCAGGTTTTTGTGTTCTTTGATAATGTTGTTTATTTTTTGTGACTCCTGCAAGGCAATCCGGGCCTGATCGATTATCCGGCGACCGATATCGGTTGGAATTAGCGGTTGTTTGCTTCGGTCAAAAATGATGACTTCCAGATCTTCTTCCAGTTTTTTTATTTGCATGCTTAGTGTGGGCTGCGTAATAAAACAGTTTTCGGCAGCTTTTCCAAAATGGCGGAAAGTATCAACTGCAACAATATATTCTAGTTGGGTTAAGGTTATCATCGGCTTTGATTTTATCTGCTAAATATAAATAAAAAGTCAGTTATTCAACCTGAATTAAATGTATTTAACTTCTGATTCTGATGATTTAGGTCGCTTTTGCCTAGGCGTTTTTGCTTTTTCCGAAAAGCATTTGGCGTTGCCACTCAAACAAAGCTACCGAAAGGGCGTGTGAAACATTCATGGATTTGCATTTGCCGATCATGGGGATATGTAGCCTGAGCGAACATTTTTGCAGGATTTCATCAGGAAGACCATTCCGCTCATTTCCGAGTAGGAATACGATATTTTCAGGCAGCTTAGTTGTAAATATATTGGTCGAATCTTCACAGGTTTCGATGGCTACCAGCTGAATATTAGAACTTAGCTGAGCAAAAAAATCTTCAGGAGCAATAAATGTTAGCCTGATATTGTTGTAACTGAGTCCCGCTGTCTTCTTAATCGACGACATCCGGAGTTGAAAACCGGTACCCAGAATAAAAACATCTTCGGCGCCAACATTGTCTGCCAGCCTGATCATGTTACCGATATTCTCCGGATTAATGATTTGCCATGCTGCAATAATTGGCTTGCTTGTGAGTTCAGTATATTTTTTGTCGTTAAAAAAAACTATTGAATTTGTTTCCATCGTTCGCGGAATATCTTTTTCTTTGAGGTACAAATGACTGATTTTTTAGATTGAAAACAATGAGATGTATTAAAATAGTTGGTGGAATCTTATCCATTGTAGTGCTTTTCTCGTGTGGAAAATCATACAAGGAAAGAGCCGACGAAAGGCTGAACCTGGCGGTTTCGATTTGTGGAAAGGGAGATACAGTCACCGCCTTACAGCAATTAGATTCTGTTCAGATTTTGTTTCCGGAAGCTGTTGAATCGGTTGAAAAGGCAAAAAAATTGAGTAATAAAATTAATTCTGAAATATTGTTTCGCAAGCAAGATCAGTTTGCCAAGGTGGGCGCTCGATTGACTGAACTCGATAAACTATTTGACAAAGAAAAGACCGAATTTGACCGATATACCCAATATGTTCATAAAATGCAGAAATTTGAACGCCGCTGGGATCAATCGTTTATTCAAATTCATCTTGACGAACGGGGAGATCTCTATATTTCGAGCAATTACTATGGAGCAGAATGGTTGAATCATACTGGGTTAAGAGTTTATGATGGACTTTTTCAGGCAAAAACCGATTCTGTTTCATTGGATGACCCAAACAATCACCACAGCGATTTTATGAATACACATTGGGAAAAGGTGAGTTACAAAAATGGCAAAGACAACGGAGTTATCCAGTTTATTGCCGATAATGCCGATCGAAACCTGAAGGCTGTTTTTCTGGGCAAACGCATGTATTTCATTGTTCTTGAAACGTTTGACAAACAGGCGATAAAAGATGCTCTTTTCTTGTCAAATGCTTTGAAAATGAAAACCGAACTTCAAAAAGAGATTAAGGAGCTTCAGTATAAATTGAATTAAAGATAGAATCATTGCACCGGCTTCTTTTCGGGGCTTAACATGCTCTTTATTTCTAGTGCCAAATCATTAGAAAGCATTATCGCTGATTTTCTATCCAGATGGCTCCCATCATAAGTTTTATAGCGGTTGGCCTTCAACTCGATCCAATGACCTCCTGCTTCACGGAATCGGGCACTTATGATCGTCTCATTATATAATCCCATGGAGTCTTCCAATGTACGCATTGGCGTTGATGCAGGGGGACGAAATCCAATAACACATATTCCCCGGCTACTCCAGTCATTAACCTGCCATGCCAATCTTTCGATGTATTGCAGTTTAACTTTATAGTTGGTAAAATCCTGGGTGTAGGAAGAAATAGATTCCATAGTATCTACTGGAAATTTTTCAGACTCAACATATCCGTTGGAGTAATATTCATTACGATAATAGCTTGTTGATGGCTTTTTTTTTAATAAGTCCCGAATTCCTTCAGGTGTCGTAGCTGAAAACTGATAAAGAATTCCATTCAGGTACAAACGTTCAAAAATATCTTCACGTGGCCGCGTTCTCTCCTGTTGGAACTGTTCGTTTTTCTGACTAAATGCAGTGATACAATTAGGCGATATACCCAAAACGATTATTTTTTTCTGACTTTTTTCTGACAATTTTTCTTCAGCTGCTTTGAACATGACTGGGTTCAGTCCTCCATTGGAATATGCAAAGTTCAAAACTTTCATTCCGGGTAAATTCATCTCCATTACTTCTGGCGAAATCCCACGGTAAACACGCGAGTCTCCCAATACGACAACTTGGTATTTCGCAGGTGCAAAGGTTTTTTGTGTCCAGAAGCGGTCGTGAAGATATTTTTCTTTGTTTTTAGGTAAAACAAAGCTTAAAACCACGATCAGAACCGAGGCAATTAACAACGTTACGATGATGTCAGAGTGTCTTCCCATCTCCTAAAATTGAAAATAAATAAACTCACTGCCATTTCCCCTGAAATAAACAATAGAGGTTATCAGCATGGCATACAAGATCATTTCGAACCACATCCAGCGTCTCGAATTCCAGTCAATTCTATTGTTTACCCCTGTTGCAATCAAAAGCTCGCGAGTGAACATGATCAGTAGAAAAACTGTTCCGTTCAGTCCCCAACCCAAGTGTGTCGATCCAGAGAACGAAAGCATGATTTTGACGATTTCCCAAGCTTTGTCAATAGATTCTGCCCTGAAGAATACCCAGGCAACCAATACCTGAGCCATAACGAAAAACCAGCCGATAATTTTCAGGAGTTTATATTTTTTGAAAAATTCAGGCCATCCCAAAATTCGTTCAAGCGAAAGAAAAAATGCGTGAATGGCTCCCCATGTTATGAATGTCCATGCAGCGCCATGCCATAATCCTGATACCAGCATTGTTATCCACATGTTCAGGTGATGGTAAAATTTCCCTTTTTTGTTTCCACCCAGTGGTATGTAAACGTAATCTCTAAACCATGTTGAAAGCGAAATGTGCCAGCGAGTCCAGAAATCGCGCAACGATGTTGAAATGTAGGGGTGATTAAAATTCTCGACAAAGTTATAACCCATCCATTTGGCCAGTCCTCGGGCGATGTCGCTGTAGCCTGCAAAATCACAATAAATCTGGAATGCAAAAGCTACCATGATCCCCCACCAATAGAGCGATGATGAATTTAATTCGGGTGAGCTGAAAGCTGACACAACTAAAGGTGCCAGGTTGTCGGCAATCACCATTTTCTTGAAATAACCCTTCACTACAAACCGAAAACCTATCCACATCTCTTCTTTTGAAACTGGCGTAATTTTCAGTAGTTGGGGCAGCATTACTCTTGCCCTGATTATTGGGCCAGCCACAAGTTGTGGAAACATGGATAGGAATGCAAAAAAATGGAGAATACTTTTAGTGGGGTCAAGCCTTTTTTTATACACATCAATGGTATAGCTCAAACTCTGAAATGTGTAAAAACTGATACCAACAGGTGTCACAAGAAAAAAATCAGGAATATGACTGACAAGTGAAAATGATCCACTAAGTCCCAGAAATGAATCAAGGTTACGAGTAATAAACCCGGAATATTTAAAGACAGAAAGCGAACCGATGTTGGCTAGCATGGAAAGGACTAGCAACAACTTTCGGTGCTTTTCGTAACGCGCCATTCCCAATGCGGCAGTAAAGTCTACCAGCCCGCTGAAGATAATCAGGAAAAGGAATCGCCAGTCCCACCAACCGTAAAAGAAAAATGAAGCAGTGGTTAGCCAAAGCAAGCGTCCTTTAAGTCGAGTTCCAATAAGTTTTGCCCCCAGGAAATATACGACTGCAAAAACAACAAATATAAGCGAGTTAAAAAGCATGGATTGATTTGGCAGATAAAAGTAGGATTTTTTTTGAAACCTCTTTCCTCTGCCCCAGAATCAGAACCCCAATGTTTTATGGATATAAATATGTGCCCGGCTTAAATCAATTTTTGAATTTCTTCGACCGGACGGGCTAAAACAGCACGTGTTCCTTTTACGACCAGCGGACGTTGAAGCAATTTTGGATTTTCTACCAGAATTTGAATCCATTCCTCATCGCTAAATTCTTTTCCTTTATAATTCAGTTTGTAAAGTTCTTCATTGGTACGGATGATGTCGGTTACCGAAAGTCCTGATTTGTTCAGAAACTCTCTGATTTCCTTTGCGGTAATTCCATCTTTCATGTAGTCGACCACCTCTATTTCAAATCCTTTTTCTTCCAAATACTTGAG
>Ga0183100_1001205_pt1 | contig 13907 bp, 16 predicted proteins | sample Biomet2_FD_127789 | JGI IMG/M metagenome (GOLD analysis project Ga0183100, IMG submission 127789) | Microbial communities from bioreactor (seeded with anoxic lake sediment) at LBNL, California, USA - Biofuel metagenome 2 | ecosystem: Engineered > Bioreactor > Anaerobic > Unclassified ...
TTATTAATTTAAAAATTGATTTTTTGATAAATTTATTGGTATTTGAAAATTGTAAATTGATTATTTAAAAATTATGAAATAATATTGAGTATGGCGGAATTTCCAAAGTCAGTTAAAAATTTGATTGATGCTTTCGAACGATTGCCGGGGATTGGCCCGAAGGGGGCGACTAGACTGGTATTTTATCTTTTAAATACTCCTAAGGCTTATGTGAATGATTTGTCTCAGGCTTTGGTGAAAATGAAAGAAGAAACTAAAATTTGTCAAACATGTTTTTCAGTAAGTGATCAAGAAACTTGTTCAATTTGTAATGATTCTACTCGTAATCATTGGCAAATTTGTGTAGTAGAAAACGCGATAGATGTAATGGTAATTGAGAATATGGGAGGATTTAAAGGGGTTTATCATGTGTTGGGTGGGGTAATTAATCCGCTTGATCATGTGGGATCAGATGATTTAAAAATTGATGAATTGATCAGTCGGGTAAAGAAAAAAATGAATGAAGGAAATGAATGTTTAGAAATAATTTTGGCAACTAATCCGACAATGGAAGGAGAGGCGACAGCATTACACATTAAAAAAAGATTGGAAGATTTGAAAGTTGATAGCTTAAAAATAACCAGAATTGGGAGTGGGTTGCCAATTGGAGCAGATCTGGAATATGCTGATCAAGCAACTTTATGTCGAGCGTTGGATGGAAGAAGAACCCTTTGATATATTGACCTAGTTTTAAAAAAATGGTTAACTTTTGATATTAACTTAATCTAAAATGAAAAAAAATCGTTTGGAAAATTTGAAAGGGGTGGCTGGTGTATTTATTTTAGTGGTGATGTTGGTGTTGGCTGCGGCTTTGCCAATTGGGGTTAAGTTGGTCCAGCAGAGACAAGAAAATAGAAGTAAAGCTACGTCTGAGACAACTGTTACTCAGGTGAAGAAATGTCAGGATATTGGTGGGTTTTGTCAAACTAAGACATCTGCTTGTGCTGGGACATATATTTCAAATTTATGTAGTGGAACAACTGTAAGTTGTTGTACTAGTGTTCGAGATACTGATGAATGTTTGAATGTGGGAGGTAGATGTTCAAAAAAAACAGCTACTGGGAGTGGAACTTTTGCCCCTGGGGTTAATGGATCTAGTTTGTGTTCTAGTAAAAATGGAAGTGATATTGATTGTTGGGTAGCGACGGGGAGTGCTACACCGTGTACGGCTATGGGTGGTACCTGTGCAACTTCAAGTGCAAGTGTCAAAACTTCTGGTGGAAGTTGTAATGAAGGATCGGGATTTCTTGATTTGACGTATTCATGTAAATTTTCTGATAATATTTGCTGTATCCCTTCTGGTTATGATTTTAATGGTGTATGTGCACAATATGGCGGATTGATGTTAACAGCGATTCCAGAAGCACTGTGTACTTCAGGTGTAGCGGTATGGGATGGTGGAGATAATGTGGGAGCAGATGGAACGATTAATTGGAAATGTAAAGGGTTTCATGATGCTTTAACTGTTGATTGTAGTGCTAATTTTAGTACGGTAAAAGATACACAAAAATGTTTGAATGTTGGAGGTAGATGTAGGGATAGAAATAAGGAGGCGACTGCTAGCGGTTTTAGAAATGATGTTCCAGATTTATGTTCTGAAAGTAATGCAAGCAATGTTGGTTGTTGGGCAGCGGCAGGGAGTACTAATGTGTGTACTGCAATGGAGGGAAAATGTATTGGTTCTGCTTCAGGGGCAGTTTCTGGGGGTGAGTGTACTGTAGGTGTTGGCGTGTCGGGAAATTATAATTTGAATTATTCTTGTAAAGTATCGACTTCGGCATGTTGTGTGCCAACAACGGTTACTTATAATGGTGAATGTAAAGATTATTCAAAAGAGGTTTTGTCGACTTTGCCAACTTCTCTTTGTGTTGCTGGTACTGGATCTTGGAGTGATAATGTTGGAAATGATGGTGTTTTAGATTGGAAATGTACTGGTTCTGGTGCTGGTGTTGAAGCTAAATGTACAGCTAAAATTAAAAAGAATGGTGTGTGTAATACGGAGTACACCGATATTAATAAGTCGTTTACTTCAAGACCATCTGATAGTGTGGTGTGTAGTTCTGGAACTTTATCTAGCAAGGCTACAAGTGGGTCTTATTTTACTTGGAAGTGTGCTGGTTTGAATGGTGGGGTTACTGCCAGTTGTAAGGCTAAATATGATAGTTGTGGTGCAAGTGGGGGAATGTGTCTAGCGAATAAGAAACAATGTACTAGTTTGGGAGGGAAGCAAGGGAGTGATAGTGCTAAATCTTGTGGAAGTAATTTTTGTTGTGTTCTTTCGGGAGCTGGTACAGTTTTATCTACTGGGATAACTTTAAGTCCAACATTACTGCCGTTGCATGTTGGTGGTAGTGGTTCGCTTACAGCTATATTTGTTCCAACTACTACTACAGACAAAACAGTAACATGGTCTAGTAGTAATTCTGGGGTGGCAACGGTTGATAGTAATGGTTTAGTAAAAGCGATAAGTGTAGGGTCGGCTTTTATTACAGCGAAAACATCTAATGGCAAAATAACTAAAATGACTGTGGCGGTGTTGGATGATAAAGTGCCTATTCCAACTAGTACTCCGACACTGACTCTTACACCAACTCCAACCGGAACATTAACTCCAACTGGGACTCTTACACCAACTCCAACTGGTGATGGTACTATTAAAGTTAGTTTTAAATTTGCGTTTAGAGGAATTTCTCCTAGTGCTTCTTCTTGTTTTACTAGCCTTGGAAATTTGAAATTAACAGTAATGAGTTTACCTTCTATGGCTTATCAGACGGATGTAGCTGCTGATTTTACAGCTTTAGTTGGAGAGACAAATCCAGATGGTGATCAAATTTTTCAAGTTAGTAATTTAGCTCTCGATTCGACTAAGTTTTCTAAGACTGTTACTACAAATTATTTAAAAATTAAAGGTCCATTCCATTTACAGGCAAGAATGTGTCAAGATAATCAATCTAAATATCTAGGTGATGCGGCGATTTGTGATATTGGTTTAGCAAGCGGTACAGTGTATGACTTTACTAAATATTCACTGAAACCTGGGGATGTGGACCATAATGGGGCTATTAATGGGGTTGATTTTGGCCTTATTAAGACTGCGGTTGATTTGGATGCTGATCCTGTGTGTGGAATAGATTCTGATTTGAATTTTGATGGTGTAGTCAATTCATTAGACACTGGTTTGATAAAAACTACTTTGTCGACTAGAGATGATGAATAAATTGGGTGATCACAAAATTTTTAAGGGAATAGGAAAGGGTTTAGGTCAATTAGGGGCAGAAACAGTAGAAAAGATAACAGAACATGGTGAAAAGATTTTTGAAAGTATAATTACTGGAAAAGAATTATTAGGGTTAGAAAATACGATGACTCCGAGTGAGCTTGATTTTCAAAAAAGAGAAGATGACCGGAGGAAAGAAGAAGAAATTAAAAAGATAAAAGGGGAAATGGGTCAGGGTGAAAATAAAACTGAAGGAAAGCAAACTGAGAAAAGGCGTGATGTGGAAGGGGAAATGGAAGAATTGAGGAATCAGAAAGAAAAGGAGGAGGAAGATAGAGAAAAATATTATGAACGAGTAAAAGAGCAAAAAAAAGCGCAAGAACAACAACAGCAAGCAGAATATAACTCTTTGATGACGGAATCAACTAACCCATCTAAACAAAAAAAGAGCAGGGGAAGCGCGTTGGTACACAAGAAAAAACACCAACCAGACCAATCTCAAATGTCGCAAACACAAGAGTTTAAAGGTAAAATCGATTAATTATGAAAATTTATAATACAGCCACTAGAAAGAAAGAAGAATTTAAGCCGATTAAGGAAAATGAAGTGGGGATGTATTCTTGTGGGCCGACGGTGTATTCCAGCCCACACATTGGGAATATGTATGCTTATATTTGTTGGGATGTGTTGGTAAGAACATTAAGATATTTAGGATATAACGTTAATTGGGTAATGAATGTGACTGATGTGGGACATTTGGTTAATGACTCTGATGATGGTGAGGATAAAATGGAGAAAGGGTCAAAAAAGGAAGGATTATCGGTTTGGGAAATTGCTAAAAAATATGAAAATGAGTTTGAAGAAAATTTAAAGGAGTTGAGTATTAATCATCCAAATATTTTATGTAGGGCTACAGATAATATAAAAGAACAGATAGATTTGATTAAAAAGATTGAAGAAAATGGTTTTACTTATAAAATTAGTGATGGAATTTATTTTGATACTTCTAAATTTGCTGATTATGGCAAGTTTGCTAATTTGAATTTGGATAAAATTCGTGAAGGGGCGAGAGTAGAAGTAAATGAAGAAAAGAAAAATCCAACAGACTTTGCTTTATGGAAATTTAGTCCAAAAGATCAAAAGAGACAAATGGAATGGGAAAGCCCGTGGGGAGTAGGTTTTCCAGGATGGCACATAGAATGTACGGCAATGTCGACTAAATATTTAGGTAATTTGTTTGATATCCATACAGGAGGGGAGGATCATATTCCGGTGCATCATACTAATGAAATAGCCCAAGGGTATGGTGCTTTTGGTAAAATGACAGCCAATTATTGGATGCACAATGCGTTTATTACTTTTGGTGGATCAAAAATAAGTAAGTCAAGTGGTGGTTTGTATACGGTGATGGATTTAAAAGAAATGGGATTTGATCCGTTGGCTTATCGATATATGGCTTTGGGGAGCAATTATCGGAAAGGGATAGAATTTTCGGTAGAAGGATTAAAAGCGGCTGAAATAAGTTTAAATAAAATTAGATATTATAAGACTGAGGAAAACGGAGTGGTGAATGAGGAATATAAAACTGAATTTATTTCTAAAATTTCTGATGATTTGGCAATGCCGGAGGCTTTGGCGGTGATGTGGAAGATGTTAAAATCAGATGATTTATCAGCAGGTGATAAATGGGCAACTATTTTAGATTTTGATCGAGTTTTAGGTTTAAATTTAGATAAAAAGGTTGAAGTCGAGGAGATTCCACAAGAAATTCTAGATTTAGTAGAAGAAAGAAAGAGATCTAGAGAGGAGAAAAATTGGGCAGAATCTGATAAACTAAGAGAAGTTTTAAAGAATAAAGGTTATCTGGTTGAAGATTCTCAAAATTCTTGTAAAATACACAGGATAAGATAATTATAAAAAAAATGAAAGGAAACAAATATCATTATCAACTAATTGTGGTTTTAGCACCAAAGACTGAAGAAAAAGACAAAGTCTTGGCTAAAGTTACTGATTGGTTGGAAAAAAACAAAGTAGAGTCAACTTCTGACCATATGGGTTTGAAGGAATTGGCTTATGAGATTAATAAAAATACTAAAGGGGATTTTTGGGTGTATGAATTGACTTCAGAGTCACCAATTAAACTTAAGGAATTTAATCTCTTATTAAATCGTGAATCTAATATAATTAGATATTTAATATTGAAAAAGGAGTAAACATGCCTAGCAGATGTCTGAATAGGGTAACTTTAATTGGTAATTTAACTCGAGACCCAGAGTTAAGATATACACCAGGTGGAATGGCAGTGGTATCTTTTGGAATCGCTACTAATCGAGTTTGGGTAACCAAACAAGGTGAGCGAAAAGAGGATGCTCAATTTCATCGAATTGTGGCTTGGAATAAGTTAGCAGAACTTTGTTCTCAACTTTTATCAAAAGGTCGAAGAGTTTATGTTGATGGTCGAATTCAGTATCGAGATTATACTGATCAAGAGAATAACAGAAAACAAATCACTGAAATTATTATTGATGATATGATCATTTTGGACAATAAAGGGAATGGTGACCATGCTGATATGGCTGACTTATCTGCTCCAGCGGCTCCAATTGAAAATGATGTCTCTGGTGGAGCTGGTACACAAGTTGCGGAAGGTAATCTTGATGATATTATTATTCCTGATGACATTGGTGAACCTAGTGCAGGTAAAACTGATGAAATGCCTTTTTAAGATTAGTGAATTATGATAAAGAAAAATAAAAAAAATAATTTGCTGATTGCCAAAAGGAAAGGTAAGGAACGTGGGTGTACTTTTTGTAAATCTAAAACCAACCCACGATGGGAAGATTATGAATCTTATGGTGATTTTTTATCACCAAGAGGAAGAATTTTAGCTTCTCAATATAGTGGTGTTTGTGCTAAACATCAAAGAAAATTGGTTAAAGCGATTAAACAAGCAAGGCATTTGGCTTTGTTGCCTTTTGTAACACAATAATCCTTCGACTTCGCTCAGGATTGTAAACCCACCCCTTTTTTTTTAGAACTTGAACCCCGCAGTGGCGGGGTTTTTGGTTATAATGGAATGATGAGAAAGAAAGTTAAAACAAAATGGGGAATTACCCTTTTGGGAGAAAAAGAATTTTTGGTTAAGGAAGGTGAGGTAGTAACTGAAGGCCAAATATTGGTTAAATTAAAAGATAAAAAAATTAATTCTTTCGATTTTTCTGGATTTTTAGGTAAAATTAGTACTGATAAACTGTTGTCTTTAAATGAAAAATTTAATAACAGTTGGGTAAACACCGGGGAAATGGTTTGTATGACAGGGGGAATATTTCCTAGTAAAATTTGTTTTCCAATGAGTGGTAAATTTTTGGGGTTTGATGAGTTTGGAATTTTAAGAATAGAAGAAAATGTTGAAAATGAAAAACAAATAATTTCTCCAGTAAACAGTAAGGTGTCGAAAATTGAAGATGATAAGATAACTTTAGAGTTTGAAGTAGAAGAATTTAAAGGAGAGGGAATAACAGGAGGAAAGGTGTGGGCAAAAGGGAAAATAGTGGTGATTGATGAAATTAAGGATTTAAATTCTAATTTAAGAGGGTGTTTATTGTTCACTAATAATTTATCAAAGACATTTTTATTGAAAGCAGAGGTGGTTGGAGTTAAAGGAGTGGTAACGAATTGTAAAAGTGATGATGATTTATCAGTTGATTTGCCAGTTTTATTTTTGGAGGGTGGTGAGTGGGCTGAATTATTAAATAAAAAAGGGGAAACTAAAAATTTTTTGTTAAATTCTCGAGTCGGGAGATTATTATTAGTGGTGTTAGAATAAATAATGAATTTAAAAAATATCAGGAATGTGGTCTTGTCGTTGGCTTTTTTATCGTTGGTTTCATTGGTGAGTTTTAAAATTGGTGAAGGTCAAGGATCTTTGGTTGAGGGTAACCAATGGAATATGTCGATGATGTGGAAAGTAAAAGATGTATTGTCGAATAAGTTTTTAGAAAAAGATAAAGTTAAAGATACTGATGCTTTAAAATATGGAGCGATTGAAGGAATGGTGGCGGCTTTGGATGATCCATATACTATGTATTTGCCACCAGAGGAAAATAAAAGTGCTAATGAAGACTTGGCGGGGGAATTTGCAGGAGTAGGAATCTCTTTGGGTTATAAAGATAAGACTTTGGCAGTAATGTCGCCTTTGGCTAAAACACCAGCAGATCGAGCTGGAGTTATGGCGGGTGATTTAATTTTAAAAATTGTTGATAAAAATAAAAAATTAGATAAAGATACTACTGGAATAAGTTTGAATGAAGCGGTGAAATTGATTAGAGGAGAAAAGGGAACTGATGTTACTTTAACTTTATATAGAGATGGCAAGAGTGGTACCTTTGATGTAACTTTGACTAGAGATGATATTGAAGTTCCAGGATTAGAGTTAGAATGGAAGGAATCGAATGGAAAGAAGGTAGCTTGGATTAAATTTTATAAATTTAGTGAACAGGTGTTTGATGAATGGTCAAAGATAGTGAATCAGATTAAAACAGAGAAAGGGGATAATTATGGTGGAATAGTTTTAGATTTAAGAAACAATCCGGGTGGTTATTTACAGGCTAGTGTGGATGTGGCGTCTGATTTTTTGACTGATGGAGTAGTGGTAAAACAAGAATCATCGGCTGGAATTACAGATACCTATACAGTGGATAAAACTAAAGGTGCTTTGGCTAATGACAAATTAGTGGTTTTGATTAATGGGGGAAGTGCTTCTGCCTCAGAAATATTAGCTGGAGCGTTAAAAGATCATAATCGAGCTAAATTAATTGGAGAAAAGTCTTTTGGTAAGGGAACAGTTCAGGAAACTCAAGAGTTTAAAGATGGGAGTGGTTTACATGTAACTATTGCTAAATGGTTATTGCCAAGTGGTAAAAATATTCACAAAGAAGGAATTGCTCCTGATGTGGAAGTAAAATCGGGTGATGATCCAAAAGTGGATGTGCAACTTGATAAAGCAATAGAAATTCTTCTAAAGTAGAGACGTCCCGGCGGGGCGTCTCTACAAATAATATGAAAAAAAAGACTAGTTTTATTTTGTACGGGTTATTGATAATTTTATTGTTATTGGTGGGGTGGTTAGTTGGTTTTAAAATGGCAAAAGATTTTTTGGGGAAGACATCAAAAAATAGAATTAGTGTGGTTGATGAGGAGTCGGTAACTACAAAAGTAGTAGAAAAATCTAGTTCAAGTGTAGTGACAATATCGGCCAATAAAGATGTGGTGGATAGTTTTAGTTTTGATAAAAAAAATGTGGAGCAAGATGTGGGTACTGGTTTTATTATTAGTAGTGATGGTTTAGTGGTAACCAATAAACATGTGGTGGCTGACACGACAGCAAAATATAAAGTGGTAATTGGAGAGGAAACTGTTGAGGTGGTAAATATTTATCGTGATCCAATTAGTGATTTGGCAATTCTTAAGGTAAATAAAACTGATTTGATTCCGGTAGAAATGGGGGATTCAGATAAACTTAAAGTGGGACAGACAGTAATTGCGATTGGAACGGCGTTGGGAGAATTTCGTTCTACAGTAACTAAAGGAGTAATATCGGGGTTAGATAGAGGAATTACGGCTGGTGGAGTAGGGGTAGATTTGGAAAAATTGGAAGATGTAATTCAAGTAGATGCGGCCATAAATTCGGGTAATTCTGGTGGTCCATTATTTAATTCTAGCGGACAAGTAATTGGGGTAAATGTGGCGACATCTCAGAATGGGCAAAGTATTGGTTTTGCTTTACCAATAAATTTAGTTAAATTGTCAGTTGAAAACTTCCGAAAGACAGGTGAATTTGATAGACCATACTTGGGGGTAGGATATAAAATGATTTCTAAAGAAATTGCCTCAACTAATAAGGTGCCAGTGGGGGCGTATGTTCAGACAGTAATAAAAGATAGTCCAGCAGAAAAAGCCGGAATTAAAATAGGAGATATTATTACTGAAATTGATGGTAAAAAAATAGATGAAGGTAAAGATACTTCGGTCGTTGGGGCCGTCAACCAAAAAAAGATAGGGGATACATTAAAAATAAAATATTTTAGAGATAAAACAGAGACGGAAGTGGGGGTTAAGTTAGAGAAGAAAGGGTGATGATATAATTTGTTTATGAATTATCAAGAAAATTTTAAATCTGGAAAAGAGGTTATTTTAGCTACATCGTCAAAAGACGGAAAACCAAATGCTAATGTTGTGGTTTCTTTGGGTTTTGTGGATGGAAAATTATTATTAGCTGATTGCCAAATGGTTACTACTATAAATAATCTTAAGGAAAATCCAATTATTTGTATTATTGGAGGTTATTTAAGAATAAGAGGAATGGTTGAGATTTTTAGTGAAGGGAAATACTTTGATATGTGTGTTAAAGAAAATAGTGAGTATAAACCAAAAAATGCTTTATTAGTGTCTCTCGAAGAGGTGTTTGATTTAGATAAATGCGAGAAGATTAAAATTTAGTTTTTCTTGTCTTCAACTGGTTCGTCGAGGACGGTGAGTTCTAATAGTAAGTCGTCGAGGTAGCCGGACATGACTTCGTTAAGATTGTTGAATGATTTGTCGATACGATGGTCTTTGATTTGATTTCTTGGATAGTTGTAAGTGCGGATTTTGTCGGCACGGGTGGATTGGCTGATGTTTGATCGACCACCGGCGACTTGGGCGGCTCGTTTTTCTTCTTCAAGTTGCCATAATTTATTTTTGAGGAGTTCTAGGGCAATTTCTCGGTTTTGTTGTTGGTAGCGTTCAGTTCTAACGTCAAACATTAAGCCAGTTGGTTTGTGGACTAGGTGAATAGCAGTGGAGACCTTGTTAACGTTTTGACCACCGTTGCCACCGGCACGGCAGGCAGTGATAGTGACATCATCCATACTAAAATTAACTTCTTTAGAGTCGATTTTTGGCATGACAGCGATAGAGGCGGTAGATGTTTGAATTCGACCACGCTTTTCGGTTTCTGGAATTCGTTGAACTCGATGAGTGCCAGCTTCGTATTTTAGTTGGTTATAGGCGTCAATTCCTGATATTTGAATAACAAATCCGTCAATTTGGCTAACTTTCCAACCGACTTTTCCGGCATAACGAATGTACATGTTCATTAAGTCTTGAGCCCAAAGAGTGGCTTCTTGTCCGCCTGGACCGGGATGGAACTCCATAATGGCAATGTTTGGATTAATTGTAGGCATAAATCTAAATTTCTAATGTCTAATTTCTAATATCTAATAAATTATAATAAAAAAACCGCCAATTTATAAAAAATTAAAGCGGTTTTTAAAGTAGCTAGTTTGATTTTTTAGGAGCTTTTTTAGCGGCTTTGGCTTCTTTGGTAGCTTTACCTTTGGCCATTTTTTCGTTGAATTTATCGATTCTTCCTTTGATGTCAACGAATTTTTGTTGACCAGTAAAGAATGGATGACATTTTGAACAAACGTCAACGTCAATTTTTTCGACAGTTGAACCAGTAGTAAATTTGTTGCCGCAGACACAGCTGACTTGGCAATCAGAATAATATTGTGGATGAATTCCTTGTTTCATAGGGTTTATTATAACAGAAAACTGGTAAATATGAATAATAAAGTAGAGACGCCATATATGGCGTCTCTACATGGTTAAGAATAGTTATTTTAGAGTTTTGATTAACTCTAATTCAGAAACAAGCGTTTGTTCTGAAGTAGTGAGATTTTTAAGGGTAATTTGATTGTTTTTGGCTTCGTCGGTGCCGATGATGGCCAGATAGGGAATACCTAAACTTAGGGCATATTTAATTTGCTTACCTAGTTTGTCAGCATCGGGATAAATGTTTGAAGAAATATTTTGATCTCTGAGAGCGGAAACTAATTTAAGAATATTAGTTTGGGTTTCTGGTCCTAAATTGGCGATTAAAATTTTAGTTTTGTTGACTTCGGTTTGAGGAAGGAGTTGAAGTTCTTTGATAACATCAACGACTCTTTCAAAACCAAAAGAGAAACCGACAGCAGGAATTTGAGGACCACCAAGAGTGGCAACTAAATTATCATAACGACCACCACCGCCAATTGATCCATTAGCTTCGGGAACTTGAACTTCAAAAATGGTGCCAGTGTAATAATCACAACCGCGAACTAGAGTTGGGTCAAAAACATAAGCGGTTTTAGGAGTATTAAAACCATCAAGAAGGTTTATGACTTGTTGCAAGTTTTCGTCTGGTTGAGCTTGTTTGATATATTTAAAAACTTGGTCTATTTGAGTATCACTAAGGCCTTTAGAGATGAGCTCATTTTTTACTCCATTGTCACCAATTTTGTCTAATTTATCGAGAGATTGGAGTACTGAATTTTGGCGTTCAGTGACTCCACTTTGGGACAAAATTGAGGATAAGACAACTCGACTGTTTATTTTGATAGTGGCGTTTTTGAAACCTAATTTTTGGACTCCTTGATAAATAATAGAAATGATTTCAGCATCAGCAACAGGGGAGGTGGTGCCAAAAATATCTATATCACACTGGATAAATTCTCGATAGCGACCTTTTTGAGTATTTTCGGCGCGCCACACCGGTTGGACTTGATAACGACGAAATGGTAAGGGAATTTGATTGCTGTAAATAGCTAAAACTTTAGAAGTGGGAACGGTTAAATCATAACGGAGACCAATTTCTCGATCACCGTTATCTTTAAAAAAATAGCCTAACTTATCGTCAGTTTCGCTGCCGTATTTACCTTTTAAAACTGAAGAATACTCTAAGGCTGGGGTTTCCAATGGCTGGAAGCCACAAGTTTCAAAAAGGTTAGTGAGAGTATTTTTGACATAATTTCTGATATACATGTCAGATGGCAAAAAATCTCGAAAACCTTTTAGTGTTTGCGTCCCGCCTCCGCTAAGGCTACGGCGAGGTAAATTTAATATTGATTGATTCATAGTTGAATTTTAACATTTAATAATTGGTTATAGATGGCATTTGGTTTTTTATAGTAAAAAGCCCATTCGTGGTCACCGTAAGAGAAGTGCCACCACTCGCCATCGTACGGAGCAAAACCGTTTTGAGTCATTAATTGACGAAGAAGTTTTCTATTTTTACGTGATTCATCATCAACAGATTTTGAAAAATATTTAATATTTGGATTATTAAAATCTAAATAATCACTACCAAATTTGATTGGTTTGTTAGTGGTTGTATTAATTATTAATAAGTCGACAGCTCCTCCAGTAGGGTGCCCGGCTACTGAAGGAACCGCGATATATTGATGAACTTTTTCATAAAGATCGATAGAGTTTTGATAAAAACGTTTTTGACTTATGAGACTAAGTTGTTTTTTAAACATTTTAATTTGTTTTGACATATCTCTAAAGCCTGATTGGACTTGAATAGAATAGTTAGGATTGATTAATTGAAGTTGTTTATTAACTTTTTTGAGTTTTTCAACAACGGTTTGTCTGAGTAGATAATTTTGAAACTTAACTAATTTTTCTCCGTTATCGTTAACATTTATGTTAATTAGGTCTTTATATTTGACTAACATAAGATTGGTTTGAAATAAAATTATAATAAATTTCCCCGGATGAAATTGGTTCAATGGGTCCTTCTATAAAAGCATTTTTGAATTTCTTATTACTGAAATTAACTGATATTTTTATATTCATTCCTGATGGTTGTAAGATTGGCACTTGTTTGATTGATTGGTTAGTTGTTTTTGATAAAACTAACCCTAGAGCTGTAGTACCACTGCCACAAGCAGTTTCTAAAAATAATGTGTCAATATCTCTAACATAAACCACTGGGGTTATTTTGTATAAATCTCCTTGCTTTTGGGTAAAAATTACCCCTGCAGCTGGTAGTTTATCTAAATTTAAATCAGTTATTCTATTTTTGGCGATTTGCTTAATTTCGTTTTCGGATAAACCGCTAATTAGTGCAGTATTAAAAGTTATTAGGTGAGAAATACCTTCCATTTCAACTAAAAAATCTGACGAACCATTTGGTTGTTTGATTGGTGTTATTTTTTTAGGATCTGAATAAATTGGCATTTGAGCATAAGCTTCGAGATTTTGGTTAACACCACAAACGAGAGTATTTTTAACTCCAGATACTTTTAGTTTAATTTCTCCAGGTTTACCGTCTAGAATTAGAAAAGCTGAACTTCTGGTAGCGTTACCACAAAATTCACCACCAGCCATATTTAACTGACCATCAGATAAAAAACCAACTTGTTCTACATTTGGGTAATTACTCATGATTAAATCATTGAGTTTTTTCCTTTCTGATTGGTTATCAATTTTGCTGGTAATAATACAAGTGTCATTGCCACCAGGTTTAATAATATTAAATTGATTTTTTTTAAAATTGTCATCAATTTTTGATTCTGAATTTTTAATCATTTTTTTATTAAAAAATAAATCCCCGCGGGGAAGCGGGGATTTGATTAATAATAAAAAATATTTTCAGGCGGCCAAAAACCCCGCGGTTTTGGGGGCCACGGTATGTCGATGGTTTTTAATAAATTTAATTTTATTTTTCATAATATTTGGTCTCCTTCACTAAAGTTACGGAAGACTTTGGGGTGGTATACCGGACTTGAACCGGCAACCTCAGCTTTCACAGAGCTGCGCTCTAACCAATTGAGCTAATACCACCATG
>Ga0183100_1001206_pt1 | contig 13904 bp, 10 predicted proteins | sample Biomet2_FD_127789 | JGI IMG/M metagenome (GOLD analysis project Ga0183100, IMG submission 127789) | Microbial communities from bioreactor (seeded with anoxic lake sediment) at LBNL, California, USA - Biofuel metagenome 2 | ecosystem: Engineered > Bioreactor > Anaerobic > Unclassified ...
GCACCCGGAGACCGGAAACCATTTGGCAAGCCCGGCGCACCCGGAGAGCGGAAGCCCTTCGGCAAACCCGGTGCACCCGGCAGAGGGTCAAATCCCTTTGCCCACAACCATCCCGTGAAGCACGGGAAAGGCTCCTTCCCCAAGAAACACGACTGAAAACACTCCCCCGTTCCGGGGGTTTAAGCAGAGGGCGACGCTCCCTTTGCTTCGCCACACGGCGGCGAGAGATAAATTGCCTTTCCGGCGGCACATCCGCGGAGAAGAACCCTGACCCACCCGCCCAAGCAGGCGGCACGGGCCGCAGAGAGGAGACGGCGTCCCCCCTCGCAAGCGAACGATGGAGGTGGCTTTATTGAGTACGAGCACAACGAATAAATACAGAGTCCGAGAACTGGCTAAGGATTTCGGCCTGAACAACAAGGACGTGATGGAGATTTTGGGAAAGTACGGCGAGGCTCCCAAGAGCAATATGCAGGCTCTGACCGACGACGAACTGTCGCTGGTGTTTGAGTCCTTGACCCAGGCCCATCCGGTGGCCAGCATTCAGGAGATTTTTGCCGATACCTATCAGGAGTCGAAGAAAAAGGACCAGCCCACGGGCGTCTCTGCTCCGGCTGCTTCCGCTTCGGTTTCTGCCGAACAGCCGGCCCAGACGCAGCGGCCCGCCGCCCCAGGGGCTCAGTCCCAGAAGGACACTCCTCCCGCGGCCCACGCGGTTCCCACTGCCCAGCCGGCCGCCATACAGGCAAAGTCCGCGCTGCAGCAGCCCACTACCCGTGTCCCCCAGAAAAAGGTCGTGGATACCCGCAAGAGCGGAGACGTGAATCTGGCGAAGTATGACGAGCGGCTGGAGCAGATGGCTCCCGAGAAGGCCCAGCGGATGCAGGCGCCTTCCGGAAACAAGCAGAAGTTTCGGCCCAACAACAACCGCCGTCCCACCCCCGGGATGACCTTCTCCAACAAACGGCGGCAAGATGAGCAGGAGAAGATGCGCCGCCTTCAGCTGGAGATTGCCAAGAAGGCCCCGCTGAAGGTGTCCATCCCCGATGAGATCAGCGTGGGCGAGCTGGCCTCCCGCATGAAGAAAACCGGCGCGGAGGTAGTCAAGGTGCTGATGAAAAGCGGCATTATGGCCTCTCTGCCCCAGATTATTGACTATGACACCGCTGCATTGGTGGCGCTGGAGTTCAACTGCAAGGTAGAGCACGAGGTCACCGTCACCATTGAGGAGCAGCTGATCGATTCCCACGAGGACACCGTGGAAGACCTGGTTGACCGCGCACCTGTGGTGGTGGTCATGGGCCACGTCGACCACGGCAAGACCTCCCTTCTGGACGCCATCCGCAACACCTCCGTTGCCGAGGGGGAGGCTGGCGGCATCACCCAGCATATCGGCGCGTATCAGGTCCAGCTGGATGGCAAGCCCATAACCTTCCTGGATACCCCGGGCCATGAGGCATTTACCTCCATGCGTGCCCGCGGCGCCATGATTACCGACATCGCCATTCTGGTGGTGGCGGCGGACGACGGCATCATGCCCCAGACCGTGGAGTCTATCAACCATGCAAAAGCTGCGGGTATCCCCATCGTTGTGGCAATCAACAAGATCGACAAGCCCAACGCTAATCCGGAAAAGGTCAAGCAACAGATGACGGAGTATGGCCTGTTGACCGAGGATTGGGGCGGCGACACCATTTGCTGCCCGATTTCCGCCAAAAAGAATATCGGAATTGACAAGCTGCTGGAAATGGTGATTCTGACCGCTGAAATGGCGGAGCTGAAGGCCAACCCGAACCGCGCCGCCTCCGGTACGGTGATTGAAGCAAGACTGGACAAAGGCCGTGGTCCCATCGCAACGCTGCTGGTCCAGAACGGCACCCTGAAACAGGGCGATACCATCATCGCCGGCACCGCCGTGGGCCGTGTGCGGACCATGACCAGTTCCAAGGGCAAGCGCCTGGAAGAGGCCGGCCCCTCGGTCCCCGTGGAAATTGCGGGCCTTTCCGAGGCACCCGCGGCTGGCTGCACCTTCAACGTGGTCGCCGACGAGCGCATGGCCAGAGAGCTGGTGGAGCAGCGCAAGGCGGAGGAGAAGCTGAAATCCGCCGCACCGGTCCAGAAGGTATCTCTTGAAAATCTATTTGATCAGATCCAGGCCGGTGAGCGCAAGGAACTGGCTCTGATCGTCAAAGCCGACGTACAGGGCAGCGTGGAGGCTGTTCGGACCTCTCTTGAAAAGCTCAGCAACGATGAGGTCGGCGTCCGGGTCATACACGGCGGCGTGGGTGCCATCAGCGAATCTGACGTGATGCTGGCCGCCTCTACCGGAGCCATCATCGTGGGCTTCAACGTCCGTCCGGACGCCGCCGCCCGTGACGGCGCGATCCGGCAAAACGTGGATATGCGGATGTACCGCGTGATCTATGACTGCATCGACGAGATTGAAGCCGCCATGAAGGGTATGCTGGCTCCCAAATTCAAGGAAGTGATCCTGGGTCACGCGGAGGTCCGCCTGACCTATAAGGTCTCTTCCGTGGGCACAGTTGCAGGCTGCTATGTGCAGGACGGCAAGCTGACCCGCGACTGCGACGTGCGCGTGGTGCGGGGCGGTATCGTGGTTCACGAGGGCAAGCTGGGCTCTTTGCAGCGGTTCAAGGATACCGTCAAAGAGGTCACCACCAACTACGAGTGCGGCTTGACGGTGGAGAAGTTCAATGACCTCAAAGAGGGCGATATCATCGAGGGCTTTGCCATGGAGGAAATTCCCCGGTAATTGGACACAATAGGGGCGGCGCATGGTCGCCGCCCCATACTTTTTTATGATCGCCACAGGCGGATATTTTTCTTGGAGGACCCCCGCAGAAAGGAGCATTCTATGGCAAGCAATCGCATCGGCCGAATCAATGAAGAGATCCAGCGCGAGCTGGCGGCCCAGATACGCAGTTTAAAGGACCCCCGCGTCAGCAGCACCGGTATGGTCTCTGTCACCCGAGTGAACACAACGCCGGACCTTCGCTATGCGCAGGTGTTTATCAGCGTTTTGGACAAGGCCCAGGAAAAGGATGTACTCAAGGGCCTGAAGTCCGCCGCTGGATTTCTGCGGCGGGAGCTGGGCGCGGCTTTGCGCCTGCGGTATACCCCGGAGCTGCAGTTCGTGGCGGACGACTCCATTGAGCACGGCGCTCACATTCTGGAGTTGCTCCGGAACGTGGAGCGCAAGGACGCCCAGAGAGGCGGACAGGAGGAGGACGAATGACCGATCTGACGGTTTCTCAGGCCGCCGCGCTTCTGCGGCGGTTCGACGACGTGCTGATTCTGACGCATGTGCGCCCCGATGGAGACACCGTGGGCTGCGCCGCGGCGCTGTGTGTTGGGCTGCGGGCGCTGGGCAAGCGGGCATATTTGCTGCGTAATTCCGGCCAGACCCGCACCACTGCGCCCTATATTCAGCCCTATGAGGCGCCGGAGGATTTTATCCCCGCAAAGATCGTGTCCACCGATATCGCTTCCCTGGGGCTGCTGCCCAAAAATGCGGAGCGCTACGCAGATAAAGTCGATCTTGCCATCGACCATCACCCCTCCTTTGAACGCTTCGGCAGGGAGAATATTGTGAGGCCGGAGGCTGCGGCCTGTGGAGAGCTGATTTACGATATTTTGCGGGAGCTGGGACCCGTCACGGCGGAGATCGCTCTTCCGCTCTACGTGGCGGTTTCCACGGACACAGGCTGCTTTCAGTACAGCAATACCTCCGCAAACACCCATCGGGTGGCGGCGGAGCTGCTGGATACCGGTATCGACTACCAAACGGCGAACAAAATTTTCTTCCGTACAAAGAGCCGCAAGCGCATGACCATGGAGGGCGATATGCTGGCCAACATGGAGTTTTATGACGGCGGCCGCGTGGTGGTGCTGAAGGTTCCCATCTCTTTGATGGAACGGGTTCAGGCCGACGAGGGGGACGCCGAGGACCTCAGCTCTCTGGGCGGACAGATCGAGGGCAGCGATTGCGCCATCACCATGCGAGAGCTGAAGCCGGACGTGTGGAAATTCTCCGTCCGCACGGGCGAACGCGTCAACGCCAGCACCGTCTGCGCGGAGCTTGGCGGCGGCGGGCACGCGGCGGCGGCGGGCTGTACCGTGGAGGCCCCCCTTTTGGAGGCAAAACGCAAAATGCTGGACGCAGTCGAAAAAGTGGCCGGGAAATTTACAGACTGACGAAGGTATTCCCATTTGGAAATCTGGACCGGGGAGGGCGCTGTATGCCCAATGGAATTATCATCATCGACAAGCCCACGGATTGGACCAGCATGGACGTGTGCGCAAAAATACGCGGTATCCTGCGGGAAAAGCGGGTGGGTCACGGCGGAACGCTGGACCCCATGGCCACCGGTGTTCTGCCCGTTTTTGTGGGACAGGCTACCCGGGCGGTGGAGTTCGCGGAAAACGGGAGCAAAGAGTATGTGGCGGGGCTTCGACTGGGACTGGTCACCGACACGCAGGATGTGACCGGGACGACCATAGAGACCCATGAGGCGGCGGTTTCACGGGAGGCGCTGGCATCTGTTCTACCACAGTTTACGGGAGAAATTCAGCAGCTTCCGCCTATGTATTCCGCCATCAAGATCAATGGCAGGAAGCTGTGCGACGTGGCCCGAAAGGGCGGCGAGGTGGAGCGAACCCCTCGAAGCATCACCATCTATGAGCTGGAAATTCTGGAACAGACCGGCCCCGCTGATTTCACTCTTCGGTGCGTTTGTTCCAAGGGCACCTATATCCGCACCCTCTGCCACGACATCGGCCGGGCGCTGGGCTGCGGTGGGTGCATGGCGTCCCTGCGGCGGACCATGGCCGCGGGATTCACGCTTTCCCAGGCGGTGAGCATCGGCGACGTGCAGGAACAGGGCGAGACCCTTCTGCTGCCAACAGACCGGTACTTTGCAAAGTACCCTGCCTATACGATCACTGCACAGAGGCAGGAAAAGCGCTGTCGGAACGGAAATCCGATGGATGCCCCCAACTGTCCGGATGGGATTTACCGGGTGTATGGGTGCGGAGGCGAGTTTCTCAGTCTCTCCAGGGCGGAGGGCGGAGTCCTGACATCGATCAAGAATTTTTTTGGAGCGTAACATATGAAAGAACGCGTGATTGCGCTTGGCTTTTTTGACGGCGTACATCTGGGCCACGCCGCTCTGCTGCGCCGAACGGTGGAGGAAGCCGCGCGGCGGGGCTGCGTCCCGGCGGTATTTACCTTTGACCGGGCGCCGAAAGAGGTGGTCACCGGAACTCCCTGCCCTCTCATCAACTCTCCGGAGGACCGGCGGGATCTGGTCCGCCGGCTGTTCGGCATCGACGATATTTTGATGGTGCCTTTTGACCACGAGATGATGACCACTCCGTGGGATGCGTTTGTGACGGAAATTCTGGTAAAGCGATACCACGCCATTCATCTGGTGGCGGGACACGACCATCATTTCGGATACAAAAATCAGGGTTCCCCGGATCTTTTGCGGGGCAAGTGCGCCGAACTTGGAATCGGCTGTGATATTATTCCGAAGGTGGAGCACGCGGGAATCACCGTCAGCTCCACCTATATCCGCCGGTTGGTGGAACTGGGTCAGATGGCGCGGGCGGCGGAATTTCTGGGCCATCCCCACGTGCTGTCCCAGGTGGTGAAGCACGGGCAGCGCATCGGGCGGACCATTGGCATCCCCACCATCAACTTCACGGTTCCGCCCCATGTACTGGTGCCCGGTCACGGGGTTTACGCCACGAAAGCCTGCCTGCCGGACGGCAGGGAGCTGGGTGGTGTCACCAATGTAGGGACCCGGCCCACCGTCCACAACGGGACGGATATCACTGTGGAGACCTATTTGCTGGATTTTGACGGCGATCTGTACGGGCAGACCGTCCGGTTGGAATTCTGCCGACACCTGCGGGACGAGGTCCGGTTTGACTCTCTGGAGAGTCTGAAGTCGCAGATCGCCGCAGATGCTGACGCGGTCCGGGCGCTGTTCGCGGCAAAATGAATGCGCGTCACCGATCAGGCGCCGGCTTGTAAAGAGCGAAGCAGGACCTCTCCCAGGAGAGGCCCTGCTTCGCTCTATCCGAATTCATGTGGATCCTGGGACCCGTGAAAACCTTATGCCAGATACAGCAGCTTTTTCAAAAATTCCACGCCCTTGGGCAGAATCAGCTCGTCGTCGAAGTTAAAGATATTGGCGTGAAGCTGGGCGGTATCCCCCACGCCAAGGAAGAAAAATACGCCGGGAACACACTGCTGATAAAAGGAAAAGTCCTCAGCCGCCAGCGCGGGCTGGGGAAGCAGGGAGAGTGCGCCCGCACCCAATCCGGTCCGGACGGTCTCAAACAGCTCCTCGTGGTTCCAGACGGGGGGATAGCCCTCGTTGAGGTGGAGCTTCACATCGCAGCCGGTAGAGCGCTCCACCCGGTCGCAGACCTCTTCCATCCCCTTGCGCAGAAGGGTGAAGGATGCGTCGGAAAAGGAGCGGAGACAGCCCAGCAGCTCCGAGTGGCCGCTGACCACATTCCGGGCATCGCCGGAAGTCAGCTTGCCGAATCGAAGGACCCGGGGCTCCTCCGGCGGCAGCGCCTCCCTCTCCATGGCCATGGCCCGCTGCACCAACTCCACAGCGGCCAGCAGCGCGTCCCGTCCCTCGGCGGCCTTGGAAATGTGAACGCTTTTTCCGGTGATACAAACGGTCATCTCACTGGCGCGAGCCATCTGGGGACCGGGTTTTGCCCAGACCGTCCCCGCCGGAAGACCGGGCCACAGATGCAGCCCGAACACACGGCGGACCCGCCGCCGCTCCAAAATGCCCGTCTCGCAGAGCAGTCCGGCTCCGCCGGTGGTCTCCTCCGCAGGCTGGAACAAAAACAATACGTTTCTGGGCAGCTTCTCCAGATTCTCACTGACGTATTCTGCCAGCGCCAGCGCCATGGCGGTGTGTCCGTCGTGGCCGCAGGCATGCATATTGCCCGGGTGCTCCGAGGCAAAGGGCAGATCCGTCTCTTCTGTCTCCGGAAGCGCGTCCATGTCCGCCCGGAAGGCTACCGTCTCCTCTTTTCCAGCGTCAAAAAACGCGCAGACGCTGCCGCGGATGGGATTTAAAATATGGCAGCGCAGAGTCTCCAGTTTGCTCTGCACGAAAGCTACCGTCTCCGGAAGATCGCTGTCAAGCTCCGGAATGCGGTGCAGCAAACGGCGATATGTGATGACAGAGTCCATGCCGTCACCTCCTATTTTGCTCAGTATAACACCTTCATGGCAAAAAAAACAGAGGAGGAAGCGCTTTTGTCGAAACACACAAAGCGGGCCGGGGAAGACAAAAAGCGTTCGCCGCAATCTGCGGCGAACGATTAAGTTTTTGCAGCTCTGCGCCCTTTTCCTGCGCGTCAGCCCAATTCTGCCCTGCGTCTCAGCTGGAAACCACCGAGACGCCGACAAAGCTGAACCAGCCCCGCGCGTCGCGGCAAAGACCGGACCAGCCCTCCCGCAGCTTCCAGCCCGTGCCGGTGGTATAAAGGGGGCAGACCGCAGCTTCATCCAGCAAAAGCGCCTCGGCGTCGTGGAGGCATGCAAGCCGCGCTGCCGGGTCCGACGCGCTGTCGATGATGTTCAGCAGGGTATCGTAGGCGCCGTTGTCGTAGTGTACCGTGTTTTGAGAGGACTTTTCGGAAAAGGGAGCGAGGAACCCCTCCGCATCGTTCAGTAGCGCAGACACGGAGGTTCCCGCCATACAGTAATCCCCGGAGCTCAGCGCCGCGGACATTTCATTCGGTGCTACTGCCCGCGTCCGAACCTTTATACCAAGTACGGATTGCCACTCGCTTATCAGTTCGCCGGCGATCTGGGCCGCCGGGCCCTCGTCCACGTAGATATATTCCAGATTATAGTGGCTGTCATAGCTGCTGTCGGCCAGCAGCCCTTTTGCCTGAGCGCAGTTATTTTCGTAATCCTCTTCTGCCGTGTTCAGAAGATCACCGCCAGTTGTGCGGAAATCCCGCTCTTCGCTGCCGGGGACACCATAGGGTACCAGTCCCGCCGCCGCCTTTGCGGTGCTGCCCGCCAGCGCGGCTATGGCCTGCCGGTTCACAGCCAGAGTCAGAGCCCGCCGGACCGCGGGGTCGTCAAAGGGCTGCTGTTTACCGTTGAACAGGACCGTGTAGGTGGAGAGCTGCGGCGTAAGGGACTGTCCTTCCGAGATCAGAGTCTCCAGCTGCGTCTGGGGCAGGGCGTATGTGAAATCCACGGTTTTCTCGTCAAACAGTGCCCAGGCATCCTCCGCACGGTCAGCAAAGATGAAATGAACGCCGTCGTTGCCGACACGGCCGTAATAGCGGTCGCTGCGCGTCAGATCAAGGGTTTTGCCGGATTGATAGTCGGACACCTGGTAGGCTCCGTTGGTCACAAGGTGGGTGGGGTCATGCCACCATTTCAAAGGCGCAACTCCCTCCCCGGCGGATTCTGCGGAGGTCTGGGCGCTCTCCTTCAAAGACTGCACCACATCCTGCCGCAAGGGGCTGGTGGCAGGGGAGGTGCAGACCTGCGTCAAAAACCATTCGTATTTTCCGGAGAGGACGACCTCCAGCGTTGAGTCATTTTTCGCGGTAACAGCAAGCTTGCTGGGATCGCCTCCGGCGCGGACGGCACCGTAGCCCTGCACTGCGGACAGCAGCTCGGCATTGGGGGACAGCGTCAGCGGATTGGCCAGACGCTGCCAGGCGTATACAAAATCATCCGCGGTGACCGCCTGCCCATCGGACCAGCGGGCGCTGCGCAGGTGGAAGGTATAGGTCGTGGTACCGTCAAAGTTTTCCTTCACATCCACATTTTTTGCCATGCCCGCCACCACGGTGGTGCCACCGTTGGTACTGCAGGTCATGCGCATCAGGTTTTCATATAGATTGCCCACCACCGTATTGTCTGCGGCAGTGGAAACATAGGCGGGGTCAAAGGTGGTCACGTCACTTCCTGCGCACACCGGCAGGATCGATACCTCCTCCGTGTCGCCGCAGCCGCACAGCGTCCCGGCGCACAGCACCGCAGACAGCGCCATGGCCACCCATCGCTTCATTTGTCTCATGTGTATTTCTCCTTACAGAATACGGCGCCCGGAGGCGCGTTTTGCCGCATTCACCGCTTTGCGGTGTAAAAGGATTTTCGCAAGGACGCGAAAACATTGAATATTATTATACGTGCTTTTGCGCACGGTTGTAAAGGCGAAGAAAGAAAAAAGTAACAAATATTTACAAATTTAAGAAATTGTTAACAAGTTTCTTCTGCTTTAAACATCCGGGGACTCTGCAAGACTAAAAAAGCTGTTGAAAAAGCACCGGCTTTTTCAACAGCTTGACGGCGGCAGAGGAAACTCCTTCTGCCGCCAAAATATCGGATCAGTGGCTGAGAATATACCGCTCCAATTCCGCGGCGGTCCGCACCACCGCCACAGCCCCGGCTTCTTCCAGTTCACCGGGGGCGGCATAACCGAAAAATTCCACGCCCACGCAGTCGATGCCGCACTCCTTCGCACCCAGCACATCATACTTCCGGTCGCCAACCATCAGGACGGAGGGCTTGTCCGCATCGCTCAGGCCAAGGCGGCGGAGCGTATCCCGAATGACGTCGGCCTTCGTGTAATCACCGTGGAGCGGACTGCCCGCGATGGCGGTGAGGAACGGCGCGAAACCGAATCGCTCACAGATATCCAGGCACAGCTCCTCCGGCTTGGAGGAGGACAGCGCCAACAGGTACCCCGCCTTCTTCAGCCGGGCGCAAAGCTCCGGCAACCCAGGCGCTGCCGCATTCTCGAATTTTCCAATCGGCTCATACCGTTCCCGGAATGCCTCAATTCCCACCGTCGCCTGTTCCTTTGTCAGACCGCCCAACTCCATGAAGGTGTCCTGCAGTGGAGGACCGATAAACTTGATTAGCGTCGCCTCGTCGGGTATGGGCTTGCCCAGCTTTTCAAACGCATAGCGCAGACAGTTGAGTATCCCCTCTTTGGAATCCGTCAGCGTTCCGTCCAGATCAAATAAAATAACATGATACATAAAGTTTCCCTCGCTTCCGTTCCGAAATATTTTATCATGTTCTGCCGCGCCGCGCAAGTCGGCAATTCATGCATGTGATGCTCAGAAAAAGCGGCGTCCTGTAAAAATTTACGGCGGAGGTCTTGACTTTTTGAAAGTCTGTGTTAATGTATTACGTGCGTAATACATTGAGCGGGCGCTTCTGGATGTTCTGGAGATCGTCGCCTGAATTGGGTCCGGTTTCAAGCTTTATTTAAGGTGAATGATGGAAACTGTCCTATAGTACATAATACGGCCCAAGGCCGGATGCGAGGCTTATGTAAGGAAATGAGGAATAGTATGAGCGAAGAATTGCAGGAAAAAACCGAGGTACAAAAGCCGGACGCCGCGCCGGTGAAAAAGAAAAAGTTTCGAGTTCCCGGAAAGCTGAAGGGACTGTGGAGCCATAAGAAGCTGCGCAAATGGCTGATTTTGGCGGTGGTTCTGGTGGTGGCGGCATCTCTGGTCTTTCACAGCTTCAGCAAAAAAAAGGATGCTGCCGCGGTTACCTATGTGGAGGAGGCCGCGTCCTACCGAGCCATTACCCAGTCCCTCAGCGGCACCGGTACGCTTCAGCCTGCCAACTCCTACACCGTTACCACCCTGAAAGAGGGCGAGGTCCAGTCGGCGGATTTTGAGGAGGGCGATACCGTGACCAAGGACACCGTCCTATACAAGCTGGACAGCTCCGACGTCAGCAGCACTTTGGAAAAGGCCCAGCTGTCGCTGAACCAGGCTCAGCGCAGCTATGAAAAAGCGGCCTACGCCCAGTCCCCGGTGGCGGGCACCGTAGCCTCTTTGGACGTGAAGGTGGGCGACGTGGTGAAAGCCGGTCAGACCATAGCCACGGTCCGCGACAATTCCGCCATGACCCTGAAGGTTCCCTTCGCGTCGGACGACGCGGCCTGCTTTTATCTAGGCGAGAGCGCGTCCGTGATTCTGGACGGATCATTTGAGACGCTTGCCGGCCGGGTGACCGCAGTCTCCACCGCCGACACGGTGCTCACCGGAAACCGCATCGTGCGCTATGTGACGGTCTCCGTGACCAACCCCGGTGGTCTTACCGACACGCAGGTCGCCACCGCCACCATCAACGGCTGCGGCTCCAGCGAGAATGCGACTCTTTCGTATAAGGCGGCGGAGGATGTGACCGCATCCTCCGGCGGCACTGTGGCCGCCGTCAACGTGAAGGAGGGCGGAAGCGTATCCGCCGGGCAGGCCATCGTAACCTTTGCCTCCAACGCGGCCAATGACTCCGTTCAGTCGGCCGAGGATAATCTGCAAAGCGCGGAGCTGAGCATGGAGACCTCTCAAAAGCAGTTGGACGATTACACCATCATCTCCCCCATCGACGGCACCATCGTGGATAAGCAGATCAAGGCCGGCGAAAAGGTGGAGTCCGGCGACACCCTTTGCGTGATTTACGATCTAAGTTATCTGGAAATGACCCTCAGCGTGGATGAGCTGGACATTACGCAAGTGTCGGTGGGCCAGAAGGTTACCATCACGGCGGACGCTGTGGACGGTCAGACCTTCACCGGCAAGGTGACCAAGATTTCCATGGCCGGAACCACCAGTAACAACGCAACCACCTACCCCGTCACCATCCGCATTGACGACTACGGCGACCTGTGGCCGGGCATGAACGCGGATGCGGAGATCGTTCTTGCACAGAATGACAATGCGCTTTCCATTCCCAGCGCCGCCTTGGAGCGGGGCAACAAGGTGCTGATCACATCGGATTCTCCCAGCGCGGTCAACGCTCTGAAGGACGAGGCCCCCGAGGGCTATGTCTATGTCTCCGTGAAAACGGGCGTCAGCAATGACAATTACATCGAGGTCACCTCCGGCCTTCAGGAGGGGGATACGGTGGCCTATCTACCCTTTACCAGCAGTTCCTCCGCCATGGACGTGTTGATGGGCGATGACTCGGAAGGTCAAAATGGAGGCGGCGGCCCCGACGGAGGCCCCGACGGAGGCCCCGGCGGCAGCGGCGCACCCAATGGCGGAGGACCGGTGGAATGAGCGCGCTCATTGAATTTCAGGATGTCTCCAAGGTCTATGAGATGGGTGATTCTGTTATCCGTGCCGCAGACCACATTTCCATGCGGATCGAAAAAGGCGAGTTTGTGGCCATTGTCGGTCAGTCCGGCTCCGGAAAATCCACCTGCATGAATATTATCGGTTGTCTGGATGTCCCCTCCTCCGGCACGTATTTGCTGGACGGTCAGGACGTGGGTAAAATGGATAAAAACCAGCTGGCGGAAATTCGCAACAAGATGCTGGGTTTTATCTTCCAGCAGTACAATCTGCTGCCCAAGCTGACGCTGCTGGAAAATGTGGAGGTCCCCATGATGTATGCCGGTGTTTCAAGGAGCGACCGGCGGGAGCGGGCCAAGTTGGCTCTGGAGATGGTGGGGCTTGGAAGCAAGCTGAACCACAAGCCCGCCCAGCTCTCCGGCGGCCAGCAGCAGCGTGTTTCCGTCGCCCGGGCGCTGGTGGGAGAGCCAGCGGTGATTCTGGCCGACGAGCCCACCGGCGCGCTGGACTCCCACACCGGGCGTGAGGTTCTGTCCCTTTTGCAGCAGCTCCACGCCGCGGGAAACACCGTGGTCCTTATTACCCACGATAACTCCATCGCCATTCAGGCCCAGCGCATTATCCGTCTGGAGGATGGCCGCGTCATTTACGACGGGGACTCCCACGCGCCGGAGGCGGTGGTATCACCGAACCTGGCAGGAACGGGGGGCGGACAATGAAATTAACGGAAGCCTTCCAGCTCGCCATCAAAAACATCAGGGGCAGCAGGATGCGTACCTTTCTGACGATGCTGGGTATCATCATCGGCATCGCGGCGGTAATTGTCATCGTGGGGCTTGGCAACGGCATGGAAAACTATATGAAAGACAGTTTCGCGGATATGGGGACAAATACGCTGATCGTCTCCATAAAGGGCCGGGGCAGCTCCCGCAGCGTGTCTGAGGAGCAGATGTATGATCTGGTAGCAGAAAACCCCGACTATCTCGACCAGATCTCCCCCACAGTCAGCTTGTCCAGTGGCGTGAAGATCGGAACGGAAAGCCTCTCTTCCACCACCGTCACAGGGGTCAGCGAGACCTATTTCAACATGAAGAACTATACCGTCTCCGCGGGCCGGGCCCTTCAGTATGTGGATATATCCAATCGACGGAATGTCTGTGTGGTGGGCAGCTACCTCAATGAAACCTATTACGACGGCAGTGCCGTTGGTCAGATCATCCGTCTGGGCGGCAAGAGCTTTACCATTGTGGGCGTCATGACGCAGGAGACCGACGGCGAAATGGAAGAGGGCGGTTCGGACGACTGCGTCTTTCTCCCCTATTCCACCGCGGCCAGAATGTCCTATACCGGTGTCATCAGCAGCTATACCCTTACCGTGGTGGATGAAAATCAGGCGTCGGATTGTGTCACCATTGTTGAGAGCTACCTTTACGACATTTTTGAGGACGAAGATGCCTATCAGGTCATAAGTATGGCCGAAATGCTGGACGCTATGAATTCCATGATCAATGTTATGATCGGAATTCTAGCGGGCATTGCCGCGATTTCGCTGGTGGTGGGCGGCATCGGCATCATGAATATCATGCTGGTGTCCGTCACGGAGCGGACGCGGGAGATCGGCATCCGGAAAGCCCTGGGCGCGAAAGAGCGGTACATTATGCAGCAGTTCGTGATCGAGGCCGCCACCACCTCCGCTCTTGGCGGTGTGCTGGGCATTATCGTTGGCTATGGTCTTTCCTCCATCGGCACCATCATCGTTTCAGCGCTGATGGAAG
>Ga0183100_1001207_pt1 | contig 13882 bp, 17 predicted proteins | sample Biomet2_FD_127789 | JGI IMG/M metagenome (GOLD analysis project Ga0183100, IMG submission 127789) | Microbial communities from bioreactor (seeded with anoxic lake sediment) at LBNL, California, USA - Biofuel metagenome 2 | ecosystem: Engineered > Bioreactor > Anaerobic > Unclassified ...
TTAAAAATTTTTAATAAAGATAAAACTTTAATATTTTTTAATTAATTTGTAATGTTAATTACAATATTGGCATTCAGCTAATTCTATACTTTGGCGTTGATTTTCTGCATTTTGGGCTGTGCCTTCTTGGATACGTTGATCTAGTTGAGCGACATCATCCATAGTTAGATTCATCATGACAGATGGTCCATCTGGTGTTGGTGATGGTTGATTGTTTTGAGCATTACGAAAACTTATTAAATCGACAAAAGTAAAAGAGCCATCTCTTCGTGTAAAATCTTTTATATCAAGTCTTTCACTCATAGTGAGATAATAGCACAAAATTAGGGGTTGTAGCCAGTGGTGTTGGGGAAGAGTTTCTGATAAAATAAGAAACGAGTTTTGGGCCTATAGCGTAGTTGGTAGCGCGTCCCCATGGCATGGGGAAGGTCAGGGGTTCGAGTCCCCTTAGGTCCACCTTCGCCCCGCAGCAGCGGGGCTACGGCGGATAAATCCACCTTTATTTTTCAATAGACTTGGGACTTCGGTGAGATAAATACATAATTAAATGAAACTTAGAAAATCGAATTTTGAGTTGTTGAGAGTAGTAAGTATAGTGTGTATTATTTTGTATCATTCGGTGTGGCATAGCGGAGTGGCTTATACGGCAATTAGTGGCAATAAAATTTTGGTTGATTTTTTGGATATGTTGGGAGAATTGGGAGTTAACTGTTTTATGTTAATTTCGGGATATTTTTTCTTGAAAACTAAATTTAAATTGTCAAAAGTAATTAAAATTTCTTTAGAAGCAAGTTTTTATGTATTTTTGGGAATTGGAGTTTTGAAATTAATTGGGGATACTTCAGGTGTAAATTGGTGGTTACCAAAAGGTTTTTTCCCAATTTTAAATGAAGCCTATTGGTTTTTGACGGTTTATATGTTGGTGTACTTATTTACTCCAATTTTAAAAAAGTTAATATTGGTTCTGTCAAAAAGGCAATTAACTATGTTTTTGGGAATAGTGATATTTATTTGGTCGGTTTGGCCAACGATGTTGGGATTAATCACAAACGAAACGGAAGGATATGTATTTTATAATCGGTTTATTTGGGGAGGACTGATGTTTTTGGTGGGGGCATATATCAGAATGTATTCGCCACGGATTTTGGATAAATTAAAAAACACAGTAATTTTATTTTTAGGTTCGACAGGTTTAATGATTTTGCCAATTTTAATAATTGAATTTTGTGGGATAAAAGGGATAACTGCTAACTTTTTTTGGCGACCAAATTCAGTTTTAATGTTGATTTGGTCAATATCGTTATTTTTACTATTTCGAAAATTAGAGATAAAAGAAAATAAATGGATTAATTTGTTGGCGTCGACGACTTTGGGAATTTATTTACTTCATGATGGTCCAATGCGATATTTTTTATGGGATAAAGTTTTTAAAATTAAATATTATTCGGAGTCAGGTTATTTTGGTTTTTATTTATTATTAGTGGCAGGAATAATATTTTTGGTGGGGTTTGGGGTTAATCTGATATGGAAATTTTTTGAAAGAATGATTTTGGATAAATTTTTTGATAACATTAGAATTCAAAAGTTAATGAAGAAAATAGAGTTTTATGAATAAAAATAAAGTAATTATGTTTGATTTTGACGGAGTGATTGTGAATAGTTGTCAGATGAGTTATGAAATTAACCGGGAGTATTTTTCGGATATTCAATTTTCAGAACTTCAAGATTGGGCAGAAGGGAATGTATTTTGTAAGAAACTTCGAGAAGATTTTGATGAAAAAAGTGAGGCTTATTATTTTGAACAATATAGCCGGAGAATAGTAGAGCTGGTTCCAGTGGAGGGAATGGAGAATATTTTTAAAGAGTTAGATTTGCAAGGGTATCAATTAATAGTGGTGTCGTCAGCAGACGAAGGGTCAATAAAAAAATATTTGGCAGAACATAATTTGGATAAATATTTTGTGGAAATTATGGCAAAAAATACTCATACTAGCAAAGTAGAAAAATTTAAAATGGTGTTTAAGAAATATAAAATAAAACCAAAAGAAACTTTAATAGTGACTGACAGTGTGGGGGATGTGAAGGAAGCTCACGAGGCAAAAATGAAAGCGATTGGGGTGATTTGGGGGTTACATGAAAAAGAAAGACTAGAGAAAAACGGAACAGATTTTATAGCCGAAAATCCAAATGATATTTTGGAAGGGATAAAAAAGATTTTGGCTTTGAATTAAAACAAGATTTAAGGTAGAATTCGATACTTAACAATTTAACTTAGGCCCATAGTGAAATGGTTATCACTGGGATCTCCAAAATCTCCATTTGAGGTTCGAATCCTCATGGGCCTGCAGAAAGGTTTGTTTGTGTGTTAGTGATAGATTCTAAAAAACCATCATGTGTCATGACCTTACTACTATCTAATCCATATTCTATACACCATTTTTGAACCTGTTCAATATTTTCAGGGCTAGTAATAATTCCAAATAACCTTTCTGGCTCTTGTTTAAAATTAACACCATTAACACCACCAAAGACTTCTGTACCGTCAGCGGTTCTATTTACTTTTTCTACTTCTTCTGGTTTGGGTAAAAATGAAAATATCGCTCCATATGGTATCCAATAATAATTTGGTTCGGCAAATTCACACGGGGTTCGAATATTTGTTTTCGCTCCGACATCAATTTGAGAGGCGAATGATATTATGCTTTCCCCTCTTTCCTCAGGTGTTAAAAGCCCGTTAGTTTTAATAATTTGCCTGACATCACCTATATTTCTTGTTCCGTGAAAAACCAAGGGTAAAGTATCTGGAACCGTTTCTTTTACTTTCTTGGGGAATGATTTAATGACTTTAAGTCTATACTCAACATCTTTCTCGAAAGGGGGTCGAGTAAATTCAATAATCCCTTCTCGTATTCGTAGAACTCGTTCGGCATCGGCTATTTGTCGAGCCCGTCTTTCAGCTTTATAAGTTTCTTTTTCTTCATTTTCATTTTGCTTTAATCTATCAATCCTATTTCTTATTTCGTCAACTATACTCATATTTCTAGTAACTGTTTCATTAAATGTCGCTTTTTCTTTTTTGACTATATTTATTGCAATAATTTGTTCAGCTGACAAGTTTTCTATTTGATTTGGTTTTGTTTCATTAGATTCTGACATGAAAAGTTTCACTCAGGATAGCACTGTAATTAATGTTTTGCAATATTTGCTGGGTGACCGGTTATTATAAGAAATAGTAATTTTGATTTGACTAATTAAGTTTATGTTGATGATAAAATTAGATGCTTGTTGGATATTTGGTTTAATGATAAATTGATTCAAATGGTGATAATTGGAATTACAGGAACAATTGGGGCGGGAAAGGGGACGGTGGTGGATTATTTGGTGAAGAATAAGGGATTTAAACATTTTTCGGCTAGAGGTTTGATTGTGGAAGAAATTGAAAAAAGAGGGTTGGAAAACAATCGGGATAATATGGTGGTAGTAGGAAATGATTTGAGATTGAAATTTGGTCCGGGGTATGTGGCGGAGGAACTTTTTAAAAGAGCCGAAAAATCGGATGAAAATGCAGTAATTGAAAGTTTAAGAACAGTGGGGGAAATTGAAACTTTAAGAAAAAAAGGAAAATTTGTTTTATTGGCAGTAGATGCTGATTCAAAAATTAGATACGAGAGAGTGATTGTGCGAGGAACGAGTACCGATAATGTTAGTTTTGAAAAATTTTTGGCCGATGAGGAAAAAGAAATGACGTCGACAGATCCAAATAAACAAAATTTAAAAAAATGTATCGAGATGGCTGATTTTAAAATTGACAATAATGGGACATTGGAAGAGTTGTCGAGTAAAATTGAAGAAGTATTAAAAATTATTCAAATATAAAATGACAAAGAAAATGGAAGAGAAAAAATATGATCGACCGAGTTGGGATGATTATTTTATGGAGGTGATGGAGGCAATTTCGAAACGGGCAACTTGTGATAGGGGAAGAAGTGGTTGTGTGATAGTGAGAAATAAACAAATTTTAGTAACTGGATATGTGGGTTCACCTATGGGTTTGCCTCATTGTGATGAGGTGGGTCATCAGATGAAAAAAATGTTGAATGAAGATGGGACGACATCGGAACATTGTGTGAGAACGGTTCATGCAGAGCAAAATGCAATTTGTCAGGCGGCAAAATTAGGAGTGTCGATTGACGGAGCGACAGTTTATTGTCGAATGACACCGTGTCGGACTTGTGCCATGCTGATAATTAATTGTGGAATTACAAGAGTGGTGTGTGAGAGAAAATATCATGCCGGAGCTGAGTCGGAAGAGATGTTTAAGAAAGTGGGAATAGCGTTGGAGTATAAATATGACGAGTTACAAAAGTATGATAAACAAGTAGGTTTTTTAGATGAGAATAAAAAATAGAGAAATAATCGCCTTAAAAAAAAGATTAAAGAAAGAAGGAATAAAAGGTTTGGCTTTGGATGTGGATGAAACATTGTCGTTTACTATTGGTTATATGGTAGGAGAGTTGATGAAGACATTTGGCAATCCAGAAAATTTAACAGCTGAGGAAATTGCTAGAAAATATAAACACACTAAAAAAATTCCTTATTGGCAAGGTGATGAGTGTAAAAAACTATTGAAAAAAATAATCATGGGAAATGAATTGCAAAAAACTATGCCATTAATTGAGAATTCAAATTTGTTAGCCAATAAATTAACAAAAATTATTCCGATATCAGCTTATATAACAGCTAGACCAAGGACTATATTAAATGGAACTATATTTTGGCTTAAAAAACATGGGTTTCCAAAGGCAACAATAATTACTAGAACTGATGGAGTTTATAAAAAAGATGCTAATCAATGGAAGGCAAAGGTGTTGGAATATTTGTATCCGGAAATCCAAGGAATAGTAGACGATAACCCGGATTTGGTCAAATATTTGAGCAAGACATATAAAGGAGTGGTATTTTTGTATGATAATACCAAGACAGAGAGGAAAGATATTAAAGTAATTCCCTGTGAAAATTGGAAAGATGTTTTGGTAGCAGTTAAAGACGAATTTAGCGGCGACCACGATTGATAGATTGAAAACGGCCAGTAATTGTAAAGATTGTTTTATTGGCTAGTTAAATCCTATTGTTCTTTTGGTTTCTTTAACGCGTTCGTACCCCCTAATTTCTTTAAGAATATCTTCTGTTGTAACTAATTGGGGATTTTCTCCATTTCCTTCTTGTCTTACTTTTACTTCCAAAACGCGTCGAATTATTTCAGCAATATCGGCTCCGCTTGCTTTGTCTGTGGCTGAAATAATTTCTTCTATATTAATTCCATTAAAAAGGTCTCTATTTGCTGCTGTTTCAGCTTTTTTTATGTGAATATCTAGTATTTGCCTTCTGCCGTTTTCATCTGGTAATGGAACTTCTACCCATCTATCAAATCGGCCTGGACGCAATAGAGCTGGTTCAATTGCTCCTAATCTATTGGTTGAGGCAACTATCATGACATTGTCATTGTTAACTATTCCATCCATATTTTCAAGAAAAGTGCTGACTATTTTTTGAGTTGCTTCGTGTGATCCATCTCTTTGAGGAGCAATAGCATCTATCTCATCAAAAAATATTATTGTATTTTCACCTGTTTGATGGGCTAAATCAAATATACTTTTTAAAGTTTTTTCTGATTCACCATACCATTTTGAAGCAATATCAGAAGCTTCAACATGGAAAAATCGAGCATTTGCTTCAGAGGCTAAAGCTTTTGCCATTAAAGTTTTGCCGGTTCCTGGAGGACCATAAAGTATTACTCCTTTTGGTGGTTTAGTTCCCCATTTTTTATAGAGATCAGGATTTTTAAGAGCGAATGATATCCCTTCAATTTCTTTTTTAGCTTCCGTTTGTCCTCCTACATCATCGAAGGTTATATTTGGTTTTTCTATTTCTATTTTACCTGCAAGTGCTTCAGGGATATTATGATTGGTTTCTGATTTGTCTCTATCCATACTTATCATTGGAGGGTGGAGCACTAATACTTCGTCAGGTGAATTTGTTTCGGTTGCTTTGTATGTTTCTTCAACACTAGTTTTGAATACATCAATAAAATCGGCCATTACTTTATCATAACTTTCTTTATCAGATGATGGAGGTGGTATTATTTGAGTATTTTTACTCAATATATTTTTAAAAAGTCCTGTACCTATAATAATCTTTTCTGAAAGAGGTTCTCTACTTATAACAAATTTAGTTCCTCTTGGTGCAGTAACAATAAGATGTCCTCCTCTTTCTGTGATTTTATTATCAGAGCCAGCTTCTGAAATTTTTTTTGCGATTTTTTTTGTATTGCATCTTGGTCTTGTTTACCGCCCCATACTGCCTTGAAATCAAATTGTATTACTCCCATGAGATTAAAAGTACCTTTTCCAGCTTCAAGCTGAACATCAACTTTTTCAATTGGGCTTTCAAGTAATTGTTGTCCGATCTCTCCTGAATTCTCCTGTTGAGTTGCTTTGAAGATAAGGTCTGGTTTTTCTACTCGAATTTGAAATCCTTTTGAGCTTGGTTCATTTTCTGATGGTTGTATGGGGGGGGTGTTTTGTTCTGGTGTATTCATTTTATTATGAGTTAATAATAAGTTAAATTTTTTAATGAGTCAACTTGGTTAGTATTACAAATTGAAATAAAAAGAATTTAACGGCGACCACGATTGATGGTTCCCATACGAGCAGTTGGTTTAAAATTTACTGGAGCTTTGGTTCCAGGAAAATTTGGAAGGCTTGGTTTAACAAAACCTTTGATGATAGTAGATCGATTGTCGACTTTTGGTTTTGATGCTGGTTTACTCATATACTATTTAATTATATTTATTCTTGAATTAACTGTGAAGTAGGGAAATAAAGGATATCTTCTATTTTATCAGAATTGGAAAATAACATAGCTAGTCGATCGACACCTAAACCTATTCCGGCACAGGGAGGAAGTTGGCCACAAGCATCGACAAATTTTTGATCATAAGGATGAATGGGTAAATTATTTTCTTGTCTAAATTTAGTTTCGGCTTCAAAATTTTCTTTCAAAATTTGAGAATTGGTTAATTCGGTATAAGCATTGCCGATTTCCATGCCGCCGATATAGAATTCGAAACGTTGACTGAACCCGGGTGAGTCAGGACAAGTTTGACAGAGGGGAGAAGTTTGGGTAGGGTAGTCGAAGATAATAAATGGCTTATCTTGGGGAATTTTTGATTCAATTTCGTTGATAAAAATTTGAGTATAAAGTGGTTCCCAAGTGGTAACTCCATCGACGTTGTAGCCTTTGGAAAGGGCTGTGGCGATAATTTGGTCGGCAGTTAGATTTTGAGATAAATCAATGTTGGCATATTTTTGAAATAACTCTTTAAGGGTAAATTGATACCAGTCACCACCTAAATTAATTTGATTGCCTTGATAAGTAATAGTGTCAGATTGAGGAAGATTTAGTTTTTGTTGAATAGAATGAAGAGATGAGAGGATTAATTCTTTGGTAGTAGTGGTAATATCGTGATGAGTCTTGCCCATTTCATACCATTCAAGCATGGAAAATTCCAAGTTGTGGTTGGGTCCAATGTCTTCTAAATCACGAAAAACTTTGGCAATGGCAAAACAGTTGCCAATACCTTGGGCAATGACTCGTTTAAGAGCACTTTCAGGTGAGGTAGGGAGATAAAAAGTGAAATCACGATTTTTCCAAACGGTTTTTAAGGGATAAAGATTGGGTTCAATGGGAATTTTGGCCAAAAGAGTGGGAGTATCGACTTCATGAAAATTTCGGTCAATAAAAAATTGTCTGATGGCTTGAGTGGTCCATTCGTGAATAAAATGTTTTGTAAAATCCATATAGGTAATTTCTTTTTTGCTTGATAATATTTTTTTTTCGCTTGCAACCATCGTAATATCCACTCAGAGGCTGCGCTCTAAAAAAATATTATCGGCGCTAAAATAAATTATTAAGTTTTGCTGAATAATTTAATTATATCCTGACAGGAGTTTTTGTGGAATTCTTGCGGATAACCACAAAGGTAATTTGGATCAGTACATCCGTTACACTTAATTTTCAATTTACAATTTTCAATTTTCAATGAATTATTTAATGTTGAAATTTTACAATTAGAACATTTTGAAAGAGAATTTATAAATTTAGAAATATAAATTTTTGGATTATCAGTAATTTTGCCCAAAGAAATTGAAGATTCGCAGCAACCAGTGATATTACCAGTAGATTGGAGACTTAGTTGTGAACAACCAAAAGATTTATCTGGGAAAGTAGGGTAGTGGAGCTTTATATCAAGACATTGGTCGTTGGTCAAAGACATTTTTCGGTCAGTCAGATAAGTTAACTCAATATTTTTAATGTCATATTCTGTTTTTAAGTAATCTAAAAAAGTGTCTTTGTAAGGATAAGAATCTTTGGTGATTAAAAACATAATATTGACAGGAAAACCTAACTCTTGAGCATGTTTGATATATTTAACAGATTTATCAAAATTGCCATAACCGCGATTTTGATCATGAATTTCTTTTGGACCATCAAAAGAAACTAAAATCTGGCAACTATCGGGCTTTTTTATCTCTTCAAGTCGGTCAATAGTGCCATTAGTGATTATAGTTACGAATATATCTTTGTCGATCAAAGTGTTTATTAATTGGGGAAAATCTGGAAGTAAAAAAACTTCACCACCGCATAAGAGGATGGATTTAAGGTTTAAGAAGTAAGATTTATGAATAAAACCAGAATATTGGTCAATGAAATCTAGAATTTGTTGGTTAGATAAGACATCAGTTGTTTTGTGGGTGTAGCAATATTTACAAGCCAAATTGCAACTCTCAAGAGGCGATATATAGATACTTTCTAGATTTGATAAGTCTAATTTCATTTTTTATAAAAATTCTTGATACGAATTTTTTATCTCAGTCAATACTAGCGTGTTGAAATTCGCTAAAAAATTATATCTTCGAATTTTTACGTAAAATTATTTAAGCTTAGCCGATTCTTTGTGTTCGGTGGCTTTTTTACACCATTTGCAATATTTGACAAATTTGAGCTTGTCAGGAGTGTTGGTTTTGTTTTTTTCGGTTAAATAATTTTGAGCGCCACAAACAGAACAAACTAAAGCGATCAAAATTCTAGGTGTTTTTTTAGATTTAGACATGAGTGGTATTTTAAACTAAAAATAGCCGATTAGCAATCAATTAGTCGGCGTGTTTGTATTTTTTGATTTGTCTTTCGACAGCTTCACGCAGATCAACGATGACTGAGGTCAATTCGTGGTGAGTGGTCTCGGCATGAATGGGATTTTTAAGACCAGGAAGACTCATATCAAATTTAGCCGTGTAGTTCTTGTATTTTTTGTCTTTTTGAATAGTTAATGAAGCTACTTTGAGCTCGTTACTAAATTGCGGCAATAACTGGTCGAGCTTTTGGACAAATTTGGTCTGAATTGTCCGTCGGGTGGTGAGGGAAATTATTAAGTTAACCCCATTGATTCTGATGTTCATAGGAACCTCCAATAAACTTTTAATCTAGGGAATGGCTTAGTAATCTATTTTAACATTATTCGGTGATGGTTTGAATGATGTCGCAGGGGCCTTGGTATTTCTTGGCTAGTTGAGAAATGTCGTTTAATTTGGTTTGGGTGGTTTGGTAAATTTGGTCATTTTGATCGCGAAGAGTGACTTCTAAATTACGTTTTTGAAAAATAACTTTGATTTGGCAAGAGGCCATAAGTTTTTCAGTGGTTTGCCAATCAATTATTTTAGTAACGCCAGGAGTGATATTGGGAACAATAAAAATTTCTTCCGAAGCGACATATTGGCTATTTTCTGCCATTAATTTTTTAATAGATAAACCGGTGGCAGCGAGGATGGCAATGATTAGTAATAAATAGATAGTTTGTCGGACAGATGACATGATTAATGATAACAAAAATAGAAGTTTTTTTATAAAATTATTAGGAGTATACTGGAGGGTCTAAAGATGAATCCCAAAAAATATATTTTCAGTTTGATTAAGCCGTATTGGTGGGTTTTGGGTTTGATATTGGTTTGCAGTTTAGTAGGAAATGGATTGAATTTGTGGTTGCCAAAAATTGCTTCTGGAGTGATTGATACTTTTGAGTCAGCTGATTTTTTGTTAGGTAAAACAATTTTATTTTTAAGTGTTTTGTCGGTGTTGATTTTAGTTTTTTCTTTGTTGCAAAGTTTTTTACAGACATTTATGGCAGAGTCGTTGGCTTCTAACTTGCGTAATAAATTGATGGAAAAAATTTCGAAACAGAACTTTGTGTTTGTAGGGAAAATTACTCCAGAAAAATTATTGACGGTATTAACTAGTGATGTGGACAATATTAAACAGGCGATGACAACTGGTTTAGTTCAAATTTTTTCTTCGATAGTGATGGTGTTTGGGTCAGCTGGGTTAATGTTGAGTATAAATGCCAAGTTAGCAGGAATAGTACTTTTGATAGTGCCGATAATTGGGATAATGTTTTTTTGGCTTTTTAGTAAAGTGAAAGGATTTTTTAAAAAATCCCAAGAGGTTATTGATAGGTTAAACAAGGTGATTAATGAAAGTATCGTGGCTGCGGGATTGATAAGAATTTTAAATTCACAAAAAAGAGAAATGGAAAAACTTGATGAACAAAATTCTCAGGCCAGGGATATTGGAATGTCAATATTAAGATTATTTTCAACTTTAATTCCTTTGATAAGTTTTTTTGCTAATGGAGCGATTGTTTTAATTTTGTTGGTGGGAGGAAAGTTTATTCTAATGGGAACGTTTACAGTAGGGAATTTGTTAGCTTTTAATAGTTATGTTTATATGTTGATTTTTCCAATTATAGTGTTGGGGTTTATCAGTAATATTTTGGCTAGAGCGATGACTTCGTATCAAAGAGTAATGGAAGTGCTGATGGCTAAAGATACTGACGACTTTGGAAATTTAGAAAAAGATTTTGAAGGGAAAATAAATTTTAAAAATGTAAGTTTAAGTTTTGGCCAAAAAGAAGTTTTGAAAGATGTGAGTTTTGATGTCGCCTCGGGAAAAAGAACAGCGATTTTGGGGCCAACTGGAGCAGGGAAAACGCAATTATTTTATCTGTTATCGGGTTTAATTAACCCTGATAAGGGAGAAATCTTTATTGATGATATTTTACTTAAAAAGTATTCGCAAAAGTGTTTGTCGAGTCAAATTGGGTTGGTGTTTCAAGATAGTTCAATTTTTAATACTTCTCTAAAAGAGAATATTAATTTTGGAAAAAAGTCTGATGAGACTAATTTGAAAAATGTTTTAAAAACGGCAGCTTTGACAGAATTTGTGGATGGATTGCCTGATGGTTTGGAAACAAAAATGACGGAAAGAGGATCTAATTTATCTGGAGGGCAAAAACAAAGATTAACTTTGGCCAGAGCGCTATCAATAAACCCAAAAATTTTATTGCTGGATGACTTTACGGCTCGAGTAGATAAATCGACTGAAAAAGAAATTTTGGGGAATTTAAAAAAGAATTATAAAGGAATAACTCAGGTGATGATTGCTCAGCAAATAAATTCAGTAATAGATTTTGACCAAATAATATTTTTGATGGAAGGGGAGATATTGGCTTGCGGAACACACCAAGAATTAATTAAAAAGTGCCCTGAATATAGGCAATTATATAGTTTACAAATGTCAACCGAATGAAAGATTTTTATTTAAAAAATTACGATTTAAAAAATAAGTCTAAATTAAAAATAGGGGTTTTAATTGGAAATTTTAATCAATTCTTGAAAGGTGATGAAATTGGATTATTTTTGGTGATGGGAATAACAGCGATAAATTCAGCGGCAAGAGTGGTGGCCCCGTTAATTTTGGGTAAGGCAATTGACAGTTTTGTTAAATCACTTGATTGGCAATTATTATGGCAAAAATCTTTGGTGTTGATTGGTTTGTATTTGGTGGTAACAGTGACCAATTATTTTCAAACTATTTTAATGGGAACTGTGGGTCAAAATGTTTTGTTTAAATTGAGAAATCGGGTGTTTGAAAAAATTCAGAGTTTGCCTTTAACCTTTTTTAACCAAAATAAATTGGGAGATTTAATTTCTAGAATTAACAGTGATACCGACAAATTAAATCAGTTTTTCTCGCAGTCACTAAATCAGTTTATTGGGAATATTTTTGTATTGGTAGGAACAGGGATATTTGTTTTTTGGATAAATTGGCGATTGGCTTTGTGGATGATGGTGGCTGGAGTTATCTTATCGATAATTACTTATTTTTTGACTCCATTTTTAAGTAAAAGAAATCGATTAAGTTTGCAATCATTGGGTGGTTTGTCGGCAGAAATTCAAGAAAGTTTAAATTATTTTAAAGTGATAGTGTTGTTTGATCGAAGAGATTTTTTTAGAGAAAATTTTAACAAAGCCAATAAAAATAATTATGAAAATTCAATAAAGGCAGGAATAGCCAACAATATGCCTGGTCCGATTTATGATTTTTCTAGCAATTTAGCTTTGGGGATAGTGTTGATGGCGGGGATAAGCATGATTTTGAAAGGAAATTTGACAGTGGGAATTTTGATTTCTTTTATGACTTATACTGATAACTTTTACTCACCATTACGACAGATGGCTCAGGTGTGGGCTAGTACTCAAACGGCGTTTGCGGCGTGGATTAGAATTTCGGAAATTTTAAAGATGGAATCGGATTTGGAAGTGATCCCAAAGAAAAGTTTGAAAAGAGATTTTGAAAATATGGTGAGATTTGATAAAGTAAGTTTTTCTTATGATGGCAAAAAGAATGTTTTGGACAAAATTAGTTTGAGTTTAAAACCGGGGAAGACCTATGCTATGGTGGGCCCGACCGGGGGAGGAAAAAGCACTACGGCTTCATTGATGTGCCGATTGTATGATCCGGACGAGGGTAAAATTTATTTTGAAGGACAAGATATTAAATCTTTTTCAAATGAAGAATTATCACGAGAAATTGGATTTATTATGCAAGAACAATATATGTTTAGTGGGACAGTAGGGGAGAATATCGTTTATGGAAACCCTGATTTTGATAAATATTCAAAAGAAAAATTGGAAGAAATATTAAAAAATGAGGGGTTGGAAGAATTAATTGATAGGTTTGAAAATGGTTTAGACACAGGAGTGACTCCAAATACAGAAAAAATTAGTTTAGGTCAAAAACAAATAATTTCTTTTATTCGAGCGATTATTCGCAAACCAAAATTATTAGTGATGGATGAAGCCACAGCAAACATTGATACAGTGACTGAAGGATTGCTGCAAAAAATTATTGATAAGTTGCCAAAAGAGACAACCAAGATGATTATTGCTCATCGACTAAACACGATTAAAAACGCTGATGAGATTTATTTTGTGAACGATGGGGAAGTGGTAACGGCAGAGTCGCTAGAAAAGTCGTTGGAGATGATTGAGAAGAGTAAGAGGAAGAGCTAAGAGATGATAATATATTTATATGGCAATTAATGGTGAACCAGTAATTGGGATGCATACTGGAGTTGATGTTGAATTAAAAAAAACAAGGTTTAAGGACTTAACTGATGAACATGGAATACATAGAGGATCAGAACTAGCAATAAAAAAAATAGTAATTGACCCTAATTCTGATTCTTCTGTTCAAGTAGGGACAACGTTGTCAGGAATGATTAGTAATGAACCTGGATTAGGAAACCCTTTGGTTTTTCGAGATAAAGATGGTAATTTTAGAGGGAGTACTTCTGGGATTGTTAATATTCGAGATAGAGAGGGTAAGGTTCAATTCTTGACTGAATCAGGTTCAGTTTATGAAGTAATCCCTAAAAAGGATAATATTTCAGAGCAGTTAGAAAGATGTATAAAAGGACATTTGAGTG
>Ga0183100_1001208_pt1 | contig 13869 bp, 19 predicted proteins | sample Biomet2_FD_127789 | JGI IMG/M metagenome (GOLD analysis project Ga0183100, IMG submission 127789) | Microbial communities from bioreactor (seeded with anoxic lake sediment) at LBNL, California, USA - Biofuel metagenome 2 | ecosystem: Engineered > Bioreactor > Anaerobic > Unclassified ...
GGGGAAAAAGTTCTCCCACAGTTTGCCGGAAACCCCCCGGGGCGCCCGGCGGGGGTTTGGCGCCGGCGCCCACCATGGCCATGATTGGCGAGGGCGGAGAACCGGAGGCGGTCCTGCCGCTGTCAAAGCTGGCCGCGCTGCTGGACGGGTGGGCAAAACCACAACCGACGGGCGGCGGCGGAAACGCGGCGGATCCCGACACGATCACGTTTGCCCCGGTATTCCAATTCTACGGGCAGACAACCAAAGAGGAGGCCCAGGAGGCTGGCCGGGTCAGCTTCGCAGAGTTCAAGCGCCTGTACAAGCAGATGAAAGCGGAGGAACGCCGCAAGAGTTTCAGCCCAGCGTAAGGAGGATCACGACATGGCGAAAACCTACACCACAAAACAGGGGGACGCCTGGGACGCCATTGCATACCAGGTATATGGCGACTGCAAATATACCGGCTGGCTGATGCAGAACAATTTCCCGCTGCTGGACACTTTTGTGTTTGACGCCGGCGCGGTCCTCCAGACGCCGGCCCCCACGGAGGACGACGACACCAACGACACGCCGATCTGGAGGACCGAGGCATGAGAACACGAAAAGCAGAGGCGGATCTGACCTGGAACGGTACAGCCGTCACCAGCAAAATGGTGGGAACCAAGATGGAGGTTACATACACGGACCCCGCCAGCGGAGAGGCCGACAGCCTGGATATTTCCATCCAGGACCGGGGACGCCAATGGACTACGGCCTGGGTTCCCACGACGGGCGACACACTGACCGCCTCCATCAAGGTCACCGACTGGGCGCGGCAGGGAGACAACCGGACCCTGCCCTGCGGCTTTTTCGTTCTGGATAATTTCGAGTTTCAGGGCTGGCCGGTGACGGGCACCATTTCCGGGGTTTCAGTGCCGGCAGACGGCAATTTCCGGGCCACCGAGCGGAGCAAAACCTGGGAGAATGCCACCATTCAGGAAATTGGCAAAGAGATTGCCAAGCGGGCCGGGGTCACCCTGGCCTGGGACGTGGAGGGCGAACCATTCACCATTAAGACCGTGGAGCAATCGCAGCAAACAGACTGTGATTTTTATGCAGATCTGTGCGACACCTACGGCCTGTTCATGAAAGTGTATGCCCAAAAAATCGTTGTATACGACCGCGAGAAGTACAAGAAAAAGGATCCCGTGGCCAAGATCTCCGAGGAGGATCTGCAAACCTGGAGTTGGTCCAAGACCCTGGCGGGGACCTACACCGGCGGCGAATACACATACACGGATCCCTCCACCGAGGAGGAAATCAAGGTTACCGTGGGAGCGGGAACCAGGATCCTGAAACAGTCCGGCAAAGCCGACAGCAAAGCCGACGCGGAGCGGATAATCACCGCAGCCGTTAACAAGGCCAACCACGGCGCTACCAAGCTGACCGCCACCATCATGGGCAACGCGGCACTGGTGGCCTCCCAGTGTGTCACCGTGGTAGGAATCGGCAAACTGTCAGGGAAATATTTCATTGACACCATCACCCACCATGTCGGCGGGTCCGGGTACACCATGGACCTGGAAATGTCGCTGGTGGAGGAAATGACCGAGGAGGTCATAAAGGACGCCACGCAACGGCTGGCGGCGGTGGGGGTCATGAGTAGCCCGGATTACTGGGTGACCCATTACAAGGACGTGGCCAACCTGGGCGGGTTAATTCTGAACATGGCCACGCGGATCAAGGTAAACCTAGGCGGCAGCAGCATCACCACCGTGGACGCCGCGCTGAAAGTCCTGGCCAACACCGGCGTGATCAATTCCCCGGACTACTGGGCCAAGAAATACACCGCCGTGGCCTGGCTGGACCGGCTGCTGATAAACGCCGCCAACGCACTGACAAAGGGATAAGGAGGACACCATGGCAAATGATACCCGGCTGGGGAAAATCTCCGCCGTTGACTACGCCACCGGAATGGTGCGCGTGGTCTATCACGAAAAAGACGACGACGTGACCGCCCTGATCCCACTGCTATCCAATGAGTACCAAATGCCGCAGGTGGAGGATCAGGTGCTGGTCCTCCACCTGTCCAACGGTTCGGAGGCCGGGGTGGTCCTGGGGCGCCCGTGGAGTACCAAAAACAAACCACCGGAGGGCGCGGCGGGATTATACCGCAAGGATCTGGCCCGCACTCCTGGGGAGGCCATGATCCGCTATCAGGGCGGCATCCTGACCTTTCAGGCGGGCAGCGTGGTGGTAAATGGGGATCTATCCGTCAATGGAAATCTGGTTGTTACCGGCAGCATTACGGCGGCCAGCGTGGCCACCAGCGGCGACGTAGTGGCGGGCGGAAAGTCCCTGATCAACCACACCCACACCGACAGCCTGGGCGGCGGAACAACGCCGCCAACGTAAGGAGGCCATAGCATGATCGGAACACTGGGAAAGAAGATTGCTTTTGAAGTAAGCGACGACGCCGTTATGACGTTCCAAAACATGAGCCGCGAAATTTCCGGGCGCTGGACGGATCACGAGGTCATGGGCGTAAAGCCTAAACCGGAGTTTTTAGGGCCTGGGAATCAGACCATAAGCCTGCCCATTACACTGTCCGCCGCTATGGGCGTTCGGCCAAGGGCTGTGTTGCAGACCATAGAGGCCATGGTGGAAAGCGGAGCGGCGGAGTACCTGGTGATTGGCACCAGGCCCGTGGGAAAAAACCCCTTTCGACTGACCGGATCCAGCGAAACATGGGACCGGGTTTATAGCCGGGGAGAACTGGCAAAGGCCACTGTGACCATCACCCTGGAGGAATACACATGAACGAAACCGCTTTATTTGATTTCAAGCTGGAATACACCTTTGCCGGCGACTGGCTGGCAGAACTTGACCGCCAGATGTCCCTCCTCCTGTCCACGCGGGAGGGCACCATGCCCCTGGATCGGGAGTTTGGACTGAATATGGATTTCGTGGACAGACCGCCGGAGATCGCCAAAAGCCTTTACACGGCGGAGGTCACCAAAAAGGTGGCCACATTCATTCCTGCCGTGCGCGTTCAGGAAGTTACCTGGAGCCGCGCAGAGGGTGGGCAATTAAAACCAAAGGTGGTGATCACAAGTGCCTGATATTTCCGCAGTACAGAACGCCCCGGATATTTCTTTTATTGACAATAAGACTATTGAGGACGTGCAGACCGAAATGGTGGCAGACTTCGAGGCGTTTATGACCGAGGCAAGCGGCGAGGCCGTGAGCCTGGACCGGGCCAGCGTCCACCGGATGATCCTTTATTCGGCGGCGGCCCAAATTTACCAGGGGTTCCAATTCGTTGACCGAGCGGGTAAGCAAAGCCTTTTGAAATACAGCTATTCGGATTTTCTGGACAACCTGGGGTTACTGAAAGGCGTTACCAGAAACCCGGCGGCGGCAGCCACCGCCACCCTGCGCTTTACCCTTTCGGTAGCCAGGACAACGGCCACCGCCATCCCGCAGAGCACCAGGGTTTCCTCCAGCGGATCCGTTTATTTCGCCACCAGCGAATACGCAGAGATCCCGGCTGGTTCCACCACTGTGGACGTGCCCGCAGTATGCACGGAAACAGGAACCGACGCCAACGGCCTGCCGGCGGGCGACCTGACCACCATGGTGGATCCGGTGCCCTATGTGGCCAGCGTCACCAATACCACCGCCACCGAGGGCGGCGCAGAGATCGAAAGCGACGCCGACCTGGCGGAGCGGATCTATTTGGCGCCGGGGGCCTACTCCACCGCAGGGCCGGAGGACGGCTATTTGTATCAAGCCAAGAAGTTCAACGCCTCTATTGGCGACGTGGTGGCCACCAGCAACCAGGCAGCGGGCCAAGTGGATATTGTTTTCATCATGGACGACGGCAGCACACCGGGCGCGGAAATGATCGCCGGGCTGAAAGCCTACCTTTCCGGCAAGACAATCCGCCCCATGACGGACCTGCTGACCGTGACCGCGCCGGAGGAGATTACATACACCATCAATCTGGCGTATTACATCAACCGCAGCGACAGCGCCAGGGCCGTGTCCATCCAGGAGGCCGTACAGACGGCGGTGGCCAATTATGTGACGTGGCAGCGGGTCATTGGCCGGGACATTAACCCCTCCAAGCTGGTGGCCATGATCATGGCGGCGGGTGCCAAACGTGTCACAGTGACCGCGCCGACGTATACCACCGTGGCCACCACCAAGGTTTCCGCCCTATCCGGCACCGCCGCGATCAGTTACGGAGGGCTGGAGGATGATTAACCTGGAGGGCAGCCGGTTCACGTCGATTATGCCGGAAAACCTGGCCAGCCAGCCGGAAGTGCAGGCGATTGCCTACGCCGTGGGGCACCAGATCGAAAAGCTATGCACCTGCGCAAGAGGCGCCCGGACCTATGCGGCCATTGCGACCATGCCGGAGGAGGCCCTGGACCTGCTGGCCGTGGAACTTCGCACACCCGCCTATGATGAAAACTATTCCATTCGGGTCAAGCGGGCACTGATCAAGGGCGCCCTGACCTTTTACACCATGATGGGCACCCCGGCGGCGGTCAATAAGATCATTGAAACAATTTTTGAAACCGGATATATCCGGGAGTGGTACGAATACGGCGGGGACCCGTACCATTTCAAAGCCTACACCACCAACCCCGCGATCACGTCCGACGACGTGGAGGAGTTCAAGCGGGTGCTGGGATCCGTCAAGCGCCTTTCTGCCTGGCTGGATGAAATTGTCCTGGATCTGTCCACCCCGGCCACCAAAATCTATGTGGGCCACTGGATCCACACCGGCGACTTTATCACGCTGCAAAAGGCGACACTGTAAGGAGGCAGACCAATGTTTCAAGCCCCAAAACTGACCAACGCCGGAAAGGCGTTATATTACGACAACGTGGCAGGCACCCAGCTGAAATTTACCACCATTAAGCTGGGCAGCGGCACCCTATCCGGGTCCATTGCGAACCTGACCAACCTGGTCAACACGGTGGTGACCATTACCGCCATGGCGACAGCCAATGACGATTATGCCAATGTGGCGGGCGCGTTCTCCAACGCCCAGCTGGCGGCGGGATTTTACTGGCGGGAAATCGGCGTATTTGCAGCCAACCCCAGCGACCCGGACAACCGGGAGGCTGATATTTTGTACTGCTACCAGAACGCCTATGACACCGCCGACTTTATCCCCGTGGCATCTGTGGAAACTGTGGAAAAGAATATCACCGTGCCGGTGATCGTGGGCGACGCCACCGCAGTTTCCTGCACCCTGTCCAAGTCTCTGGTTTATGCCACCCTGCAAGACCTGGAAAACCACAACGGAGACGCGGCGGCACATGCGGCCTTGATCCAGCAGATCAACAACAGCCTGGCAGAGAAACAGAACGTGATCACTGCCACCGGTATGCTGAAAGGCGCGGCGGATACGGAGGGAAACCCCGTTGTAATTGCCGCCACCCCCGGCACCGATTACCAGCCACCCACCCAGGAATTGACGGCAAGCGACGCCATGACCCTGGAGGACACTGTGCCGTTTTTCTCTGGAACGACGGGCACAAACAAAAAGGTGACCCTGAAAAAGCTAAAGGAGGCCCTGGGCGTACAAAGCGCCAGTATCAATGTGACCACATGCACAGGCGCCACCGTTGTCTGCACAGACGGAACCACCACCCTGAACGGCGTGGGATCCACCAAGTTCTCCCTGCCGGAAAACACCGGCACCTGGACCGTGACGGCCACCATAAACAGCGTGAGCGTGTCCCAGGAGGTGGAGGTGACCGGCGCCCTGCAATACAATGCGGACCTGATGATCACCAGCGGCGTGGCCATCACCCACGCCCCAACCAAAGCCGTGTATGACGTGGGCGAGGCGTTCAACTCTGCCGGCCTGGTGGTCACGGCCACCTACGCCGACGGAACCACCGAGGACGTAACCGGCAACTGCACATTTTCCCCCACGACCATGACGGCCTCCACCACGGCGGTGGCCATCACCTACACACGGGCGGGCATCACCAAGAACGCAAGCCAGGCCGTGACGGTCCGGGTGCTGTCCAGCATTGAAGTGACCACGGCCCCCACAAAAACCTCCTATTACATCGGGGAGACATTCAACAGCGCAGGCATGGCCATCACGGCCACCATGTCGGACAACTCCACCAAGGTGGTGACCGGTTGGACGTACAGCCCCACCACGGCCCTGACGGCCAGCAGCAACACGGCGACGATCTCCTATACGGAAAATGGGGTTACCAAGACCACCACCCAGGCCATCACGATCCGCACCCTGTCCAGTATTGCGGTGACCACGGCCCCGACCAAGACCACATACAAATACGGGGAGACATTCGCCAGCGCCGGAATGGTAATCACCGCCACCTACACCGACAGCACCACCAGAGTGGTGACCGGCTGGACGTACAGCCCCACCACGGCCCTGACATTGGCCAACACTGCGATCACCATTTCCTACACCGAGGGCAGCGTGACCAAGACCGCCACCCAGGCCATCACGGTCAACAATACCCTGGTCAGTATCGCGGTAACAACGCCACCCACCAAGACCAGCTATTTTTCCGGCAACACGTTCAGCACCACGGGCATGGTGGTGACAGCCACCTATGGAGACGGCAGCACCGGAGCGGTAACGGGCTACACATACAGCCCCACCGGCGCCCTGACCTCCGACATTACGGCCATCACGATCAGTTACACCTATAATGGCACCACCAAGACCACCACCCAGGCCATCACGGTGACAACGATCAGCACCACCCTGAACGCCAACAGCTGGGCCACCATTCGGGCCGTTTCTGACGCCGGAGCGGGTGCGAGTTACTGGAGCGTGGGAGACGTTAAGACCATCACCATCAATGGGACGGTGGGAAACACCACGTTTTCCAACCTGTCCGTTGACCTGTTTATTTTGAGTTTCAGCCACAACACCAGCCGCGAGGGCACCAACCGGATCCATTTCCAACTGGGCAAGATCAGCGGGACGCCCGTGGCCCTGGTTGATAGCAATTACGGCAACAGCGGATCCTCTGCTGCCTATTTCCAAATGAACGCCAGCAACACCAACAGCGGCGGGTGGAATGGATCCAGCATGAGAAATTCCCTACTGGGCAACAGCGGAACACCTACCAGCCCACCGGCTGGCAGCCTGCTGGCGGCCCTCCCGTCCGACCTCCGCGCCGTAATGAAAGCCGTTACCAAGTACAGCGACAACACCGGCGGCGGATCGGATACAGCCGGCTATGTCACATCGACCACGGACTACCTTTTCCTGCTGTCCGAATTTGAATACCATGGCGCCCGGACCTACGCCAACAGCGCGGAGCAGAATTACCAGGCCCGGTATGCCTATTACCAGGCAGGCAACAGCAAGATCAAGTACAAGCATAACGCCACCGGTACGGCGGCCTATGTCTGGTGCCGGTCCGTCAATTCCGGCAGCGGCAGCACTTTCTGCCTTGTCTACACGGACGGCAGCGCCGGCTACGGCGACGCGAGCCTTTCCTTTGGCGTGGCGCCCGGCCTTTGCGCCTAATCTGCCGCAGCGTATCCGGCCATATCCTGCCCGCGCAAGCGGGTGGGATCCCCGGAGCATAGCGGCCTGAAAGGAGGACCGGCCCGTGTCAGTCCTGAAAAATAAACGCACCACCAGCAAGGCGGAGTTTGTGAACACCGCCAACCTGATTTATGTGGGCACGATCTCCATTCTGTCCCGGCTTTCCGCCAGATACTCCCGCCTGCTGGCGGGCGCCACGGCCACCATGGCCGCCGCGGGTTTAGATCACGCGGAAAAGGGAAACAAGATTTTCCCCAGCGACCCCCAACGGAAAGAACTGCGGCGGGCGCATTTGCTGGAGGCCCTGGCCTCCCTTTCTGCCCTGGACGTGCAGCTGACCCATTGCTACATGGTCCTGATGCAGAACCCCCAGGGCGCTTTCACGGATAGCAAGGGAAAAGCCATCCCGGCGGCGGAGGCAGTGAAACGCCTGGACGATATGGCCCAAGACCTGGGGGAACTGATAGACCGGGAGGAAACCCTGCTGCGGAATACCATGGAGAGCGACAAAAAGAAGTAAGCAAAATATGGGTGTATTTCTGTAAATGTGCCGTGAGACAGGGCGGCAGGTTTGGCGGCGGCCAATGTCTGGTGCCGGTCCGTCAATTCCAGCAACAGCAACAATTTCTGCCTTGTCAACACGGACGGCAGCGCCAACAACAACAACGCGAACAATTCCTTTGGCGTGGCGCCCGGATTTTACAGGCCCGGAAACGGGCTGGGTCACATGCGGCGGCTATGAGCGGCCCAGACCCATGTAAAAGGAGAAATACTTCCCTGGGGAAACCCTAAAACTGCCCTTTGATACCCTTGCACGGACGCTTTTTGCATGGCGGGGAATTGTGCCAAACCCGTTTCATGTGCCGGGGTTACACAGTTTAGACGCACACCAACAAGACAACTGCACGGAGAGCGAATATTTATTATGACCAGTCAAGAGCGCCGTGAGGCGCGTTACAATCGCCGCCAGGAGCGGCGGAAAGCCAACAAGCAGGCCCGCAGCGACGCGGTGGGGCCGGTGGCGGAGGCGTTCAGCTATCACGCCATGTTTGCCTATGGCCGGAAGTGCTGCAACGGCGTCCGGTGGAAACAGTCCACCCAAAATTTTGAGTGGCATCTGTTTTCAGGCACCGCAAAGCGCCGCCGCAAGATCCTGGATGGGAAATGGAAACCGGGGAGAACGGCCCATTTCGTCCTATGTGAGCGGGGCAAGGTAAGACCCATTGACGCGCCCCACATCAATGATCGCCAGGTCCACAAAGCCCTGACCAAAAACGTTCTGGCGCCGCTATACGGGCCGGGGATGATCTACGACAACGGGGCCAGCCAAAAAGGCAAGGGCCTGCATTTCCATTACAGGAGGCTGGCGGATCAACTCCGCTGGCATTACCGCCGACATGGCCGCACCGGGGCCGTGTTCTTGATGGATTTTCACCACTTTTTCCCGTCGGCACCACACGCGGCGATTTATGACCGACACCGCCGCCTGATCCTTAACCCGGAGATCCGAGAAATAGCGGACAGAATTGTGGCCGCCGTTCCGGGCGGCGCGGGTATGCCATTAGGGGTGGAACCAAGCCAACAGGAAATGGTGTCCCTGCCCTCCAGCGTGGACAACTATTTCAAATGTCAATTGGGGATCCACGGCGGCGGGCATTACATGGATGATTATTACATGATCCTGGAGAGCCGGGAGCGGGCGGAGCAGGTGGCGGCGGAGGTGATCCGCCGGGCGGAGGCCATGGGCCTGACCGCGAACCGCTCCAAATGCAAGGTGGTCACCCTGGACAAGCCTTTCCGTTTCTGCAAGGCCAAATTCCAGCTGACCGAAACCGGGGCCGTCATGGTCCACGGGTGCCGGGACGGTATGAAGCGGGCGCGGCGGAAACTGCGGGCGTTCCAGCCAAAAGCAGCCACCGGGGAAATGACCGCCCAGCAAGTGGCGGAATGGCTGCAAAGCCAGATCGCCTATTATGAGAAGTTCAACGACCATGGCCGGGTGCTGCGGCTTCGCCGGCTATTTCATGGGATTTATGGAGGTGCGAACAATGTATAAGATCATCAAGGACGGGACCACCCTGGCCATGACAGAGGCCCCTAACTACGTCAAGCAGCAGGAAAATGGCTGCTATGCCCTTTGCACGGCGGAGGAGGCGACGGGGATCGCCAACGCCGGGACCGTTTACCACCTGCTGGGCCGCCCGGAATTGGAGGGCGTGGAAACCATCATTCTGGAGGAAACCGACGCCGGCACCATGCTGGCGGAGGCTGGACTGGCCGCAGAGGACGCGGACGCCCTGAACGTAGATCAGGAGTACCGCCTGACCATGTTGGAATTGGGCATCACTGACACAGGCACCGACGCCACAACCGGCGTTTGAAAATAAAGGGAGGTGAAACAGAATGTTATACAGAACCTTAAAGCGCATGATCGAGCGCGGCCAGACCACGGACCTGGCGGGCCGGATTGATATTTTCTTTGCTGCTGGAAAGCTGACGGAGGCCGAATACTCCGAACTTGTGGGCCTGTTGCCCGTCAGCGGGGTGTAAGCCATGGAATACACCCAGTACATCACCAAAAAACGCATGAGAGCGGCGGCCATTTGCGGGCCTGTAAATATCCCCTGGGGCACGGTGCTGCCCGTAGAGGGCGAATACATCACCTACAAGGGCCTGCCGCTGTGCGCGGTGGGCAGCCAGAACAGCAAGGAATATTTCTGGGGCTATGATCGGGACAATCCCCAGCCGGAGATTGACCGCCAGAAAGCGGCGGCGGATCTCATGGCCACCGCTCCAAAGGAAAACGGCGACAGCCTGGCCTCCCCAATTAGCCCCTGGAAAAAATACGGCCACCTGGAGCAGCTCCCCGGCGCGTGGCTATGGGTGTGGGACAGCGCGGTGGCCGATCTTCCCAGGCCCCAGCTGGACCACCTGCTGACCTGCACCCGGACCGGGGAAACACCCCAGGAGGTGCAGGTGTGAACTATGTAAAACTGATCGCGGACCTGTGCGGCATCATTGACCGCATGAATGTGATTATTCAGGACCAGGCCATGGAACTGGCCCAGCATGACGCCGTTACCCACGCGGCGGAGATCGCCGCCGTGCGTCGGGACTATGCCGACGCCATGGGAGCGCCAGAAACGGAGGCGTGACCATGGAACAGGCTGCAAATATCACTTTAGGCCAACTCCTGGGCGGCGGAGCGGGGATCCTGATGCTGCTTTCTGTGTTTGTCGAAATCTCACCAATGAAGATCAACCCGGTTTCTGCTTTCCTGAAATGGGTGGGAAAGAAAATCAACGGGGAAGTGATCGAAAAGGTAGACAAGCTGGAAACGGAAGTAAAGACCCTCCAGCAAGCCGACGCGGAGCGGGACGCCATTAACTGCCGCGCCAGGATCCTACGGTTTGGGGATGAAGTGATCCACGGCGTCCACCATTCAAAGGACCATTTTGATCAGACACTGCGGGATATAGACACATACGAACAGTATTGCAGCGCCCACCCTAATTTCAAAAACAACGTTACAGGCATAACTACCGAGAAGATCAAAGACGTTTATAAAAAGCGCCTGGATCAAAACGATTTTCTATAAGGGGGCAGACGTTTGAAAACCATTTTTGTGGCCGTGCTGGCCATGGCCGCCGGGGCGGCGCTGGGGTTCTTTGTATGTGCTGCCGCTGTCCGCTACCTGCGCCGCCGTCGCCCGGCCAGGAGCAGGGACGCCCCCAAGAAAATGGGCGTCATGGACAAGGTTCTGATCCTGGAGGGCGTGATCCTGGTGGTCTACACAATCACCGATATGGTGATCTTTTGGCACACCAGCGCGGAACCAACAACCCTGACCGCCTGCGTGTTTAGCGTGTGCGGCATCGAAAACGGGGTTATGGGATGGATCAAGACCAACAAAGATAAAGCGGCGGATCCGAGCGGGAGCGCGGCGGGGGCAGCACCTCCACCGGAACGCACGGAGCCGCCGGACGTTGGACAATGAGGAGGTAAAACAGCATGACAGAAAAAGAACTGCGGCAGAAAGTAGCCAACACCATCAACGCATGGGTGGGGGGCACTAAAAACAGCGCCAAGCACCTGGACATTTTGGCCGTCTACAATGGCCACAAGCCCCTGGCCAGGGGGTACACCGTAAAGACCACGGACGCCTATTGTGCAACCACGGTCAGCGCCACCTTTATCCGGGCCGGGATCGCGGAGTATACCGGAACCGAGTGCGGCGTGGAGTGTTTCGTGAAAATAGCCCAGCAGAAAGGCATCTGGGTGGAGAGTGACGCATACACGCCCAAAATGGGAGACGCCTGCGTGTACGACTGGGACGACAACGGAGCGGGCGACGACACGGGCGCCGGGGATCATATCGGAATTGTGACCGCCACCGGCAACCCGTTCACGGTTACCGAGGGCAACATGTCCGGCGGAAAGGTTGGCAAGCGGCCCATGGCTGTGAATGGAAAATACATACGCGGTTTCATTTGCCCGGACTATGCGGCCATTGCCAAGAAGCTGGGCGGAGACACCACAACGGCACCCCAGGCAGCCACCACGACCACCTCCCACACCGTCGTGGCCGGTGATACTCTGGCCAAAATCGCGGCCAAGTATGGCACCACGGTGGACACCCTGGTGAAGATCAACGGCATCACCAACCCAAATGTGATCCATGCGGGCCAGGTGATCGCCCTGACCAGCGCGGCGGCGGCCTGCATCAAGCTGGCCACCGTGGGCGTGATCAATTCCCCGGACTACTGGGCCGGCGCGGCGGCGTCCGGGAAAGTCAAGTACCTGGAGCCGCTGCTGGCAAAGGCGGCGGAGAAGATCACCAAGGCCGGCACCCGCACCGCCACCCCGGAGGACGGCGTGGCCGCCCTGGTGGCCGCTGGCATCATCAACACGCCGGACTATTGGCTGGCCAATCACGGCACATTCCCAAGCCTGGGGGCGCTGTTGTGCGCCCTGGGCGGGGCTGTGAAATAAATTTATGGAGGCTATTATGGAAAATTTGAACATTGCCACGCTGCTTTCCCTGGTGGGCATTCTGGTGGTCCTGGTGAACATCATTACCCAGGTGCTAAAAAAAGTCACCTGGGACAAGCTGCCCACCAACGTTCTGGCCGTCGTGACCTCTATGGTTGTGACGCTGCTGGCATTCTTCGCCTATTGCCAGATCAATTCCGTGGCCATCACATGGTATCTGGTGGCCGGGGCCGTGGTCCTGGGTTTCCTGGTTGCCTATGCGGCCATGTTTGGCTTTGATAAACTGCGGGAGGCCCTGGCACAGATTGAACAGGCAAAAACAGACCAAACCACAAAATAACAGGAAACCCCGACGCTACCACGCGCCGGGGTTTCTTTATGCCCGCCAGTTGACAAAGCGGCGTGTAAACTGTTTTGCTAAAATCAGCGTGTTTTGTCAACTGAACAGAAAAGCAAAGGGGCCACGCCGTTATGGCGTGACCCTTTCGCTGCTTAATTTCAGGACCAGCACGAACACAGGAGCCGCGAAATAAAGGGCGGCTTCGGGGTTCGTATTGGTTGAAAGTGGTGGAGGTGGGGGGAGTTGAACCCATACGCAAAAACGGCATACCAATTGCAATTCAATAGATTCAAAAATTTTGTGTGTAAAAACGTGTGCATTTAAACACCTCTCATGATGGGACAAGTGTTTATAAAAACAAACTCAGAAACCGCGTAAATAATAATTTGGGCATTAGACAAGAGAATAATACGATAAGATGTGATACGATGTTGCTTGACTGGAATTAACTGCAACAAAATAAGCCCCTATTTTCAACGCGTTCAGCTTTGTTTATGTATTACGATAACGCCATTATTGATAAGAATCGCACTAACCATCAAGCTGTATTCTCGATAAAACGGGCTGTAAACCGATGTGCGGCTCTACTTTTTTACGCCGCAGAGAGGCACATTGGTGCCTCCCTGGTTGGCTTAGTATTTATTTGCTCGCCTTGGCGGCCCGGATGGCCTCCGTGAGCAGCGGGGTGACCTTAAAGAGGTCGCCGCAGATGCCGTAATCGGCAATCTCAAAGATGGGGGCCGTGTCGTTCTTGTTCACGGCGATGATGCACTCGGAGTCCTGCATGCCGGCCTTGTGCTGGATGGCGCCGGAGATGCCGAGAGCGACATACACCTTCGGGTGCACGGTCTTGCCCGTCTGACCCACCTGATGGTCCGCAGAGAGCCAGCCGGAGTCGATGGTCGCGCGGGAACCGCCGACCACGCCGCCCAGCTCGTTCGCCAGGTCCGTCGCCAGCGGGATGCCGCCATCCACGTCCTTGCTGGCGCCGCTGCACACGGCCACC
>Ga0183100_1001209_pt1 | contig 13852 bp, 5 predicted proteins | sample Biomet2_FD_127789 | JGI IMG/M metagenome (GOLD analysis project Ga0183100, IMG submission 127789) | Microbial communities from bioreactor (seeded with anoxic lake sediment) at LBNL, California, USA - Biofuel metagenome 2 | ecosystem: Engineered > Bioreactor > Anaerobic > Unclassified ...
AGGTTCAGTGTATTTAAGACCAGCATACGTGAATAGCTCTGAAGCAGTCATTACAACAAAACGATCTGTCACCACAGGTTTTAAATCATTCGGGATGTAGCGCAAGCGAGTCAGTTCTCTTAAATGTGCTTCGCAGAACTGACGATAGGTCTTCGAGTTAAGTATTGATTCATTCCACAGAGGCTGTTTGTCAAGCTTTAGCAAAGAATCATGTTCTGCTTTATAGCGAGGGAAAAAACTTCTGAATCCTTTTACAGAATCCAATGAAACGGTTTCAACTTTCATCTTACCTTTCTCTGATAAGGTCAGAATCTTATAGGCTGGTGCATATCCAGCTGTTGATGGAACCTGTATATTCCATAAACGATTGCCTTTCTTTGAAATAAAGACTTCTTCATCATTCATATGGATATGACCGCCGAAATGAATTGTTATGCCGGCATCAGCCAGTAATTCAGCTACATCAGAATCGGGGAAACGGTGCATATCAAACTTATCCGGAGCAGCAATATCGGCAATATATTTAGCAGCTCCATCATTATAATCAGCCATTGGATAATGACTAAAAGCGATCAGCTTCTTTCCATATTTACGAGCTTGAGCTGTCATTTGGTTAATCCACGGTAAAAGATAAGGTTTTACTTTAAAGACCTCATTGTAGCCACCTTTAGCTCCCTCGAAAGTCAAAATACTATCATTCTTAATAAGCAGGGGAGAGTAAACAGAAGCATCAATAGCCAAAACCCATAATCCTTTCACAGGTTCTACCAGATAACTTCCATCTGGAATTACTGGTTTTTTATTTGGATAAGTATAACTTCTCTTATTCCAGTCAGCCTGAAGCACAGCCTTTTCATAAGTATAGTTTTCATAATTGTAAGTACTGAATGGGGTTGTCCAAAACAGATAATCCTTTTGCGGCCAGAAACCATAAGTACCCCATTCATTATGTATTTCCTTATAACCACATTTCTTCATATTACCCTGTGAATCAATATTAGCAAAAGGACGTGACGGATCATGATTACCAGTCATCACCAGAAAATGCATATCATGATGCAGAGAATAAGAATTAAGTATTTCATGCACTTTACGTACATTCAGTAATTGCCCGTCATCAGTAAGGTCTCCCGGTAAAAGAACATAATGAATCTTTTTGCGTGCAATATCATCGAGAGCAGAAATAAATGCAAAATAGTTTTCATTAAAAAGGCGGGTTGAATGCACTTGGGAGTCCATAGAACGAACATAGGATGTATCTTGTAAATGAACATCCGACAACACAGCTAACTTTATGGCTTTTGAATCATCACCAAAAGTAAAGCAACCTCTGCCCCAAAGCTGGGGGCAGAGGGTTACCAACCAAAATAACGCAATCACATATCTTTTCAAAACAAAGACATCATTTTAAATTGAACGTTACTAAACCATCTATATTCTGACTAAACATTGTATCAGCAAAATAAGCCGGACGAGTGTCTCCCCAATGTACGGAAGAGTTTCGGATTGTTACATTAGATGCATTATCCATATAGAATCCATAAGTCTTTCCCTTTACGAAGCTATCGCCATTGCAAGGACGCTTGTCATAAATTCCTCCTACGAATTTTGTTTTTTTACATATAGTAAGGTCAACCTGATCAAAACAAAGGTTCTGAATCTTGTCTTTTTTATCAGCTCCCACGAATACGCCATTCTCACTTTCACATTTAATATTATTGAAGCTTATATCTGTTACAGCTCCTACCTCATAATCTGCCATTCCTTTTGGAAAACGCCAGCCTGCATCTTTATGGTCACCAGCCTTACGGGTGTAAGCCGTTACGTAAATTGGTTCAGCCTTTCCCCACCACACATCTGAAAAGAATTTGCAATCAACAATAATATTAGAGAATATTACATTTTCCACAGTACCTTCATCACGATTCTGGATTCCTATACCCCGGTTGCTATCTTTGATAATACAATTGTCGACAACAACATGACTGATGCGATCCATATTTTCCGAACCAATTTTGACTGCACAAGAACGAGAAGTCATAATACAGTTGGTAACAGTTATATTTTCACACGGTCCCAAGTCTTCATATTCTCTGCGATTCTTCAAACAAATGCAATCATCTCCGGATTCAATGCGACAATTACTTATGCGAACGTTTTTAGAATGATCAACATCAATGCCATCTCCATTACGGATCTTCAGGTTATTCATAATGCTCACTCCATCAACCACCACATCATTACATCCAACCAAGTGTACAGTCCAATATGCAGAGTTTCCAATAATAACATCTTTGATACGAATATCTTTTCCATTGATAAGAGTAAGCACATGCGGACGTGGATCAAATGTATGAACAGGTTTCAATACGTAAGAATCTTCCAATTCTTTTCCCATAAAAGCTACTCCATTGCCATCTATCTTACCCTGACCACTTATTGAAAATTGTATGATATCCTTTCCGCTAATCCACATCATGCCTTCTCCCTTATTATCACGGAAAGCACTTTTATTATAAACCTTTTCGTCCGGATTAGCCAAGAGTTTAGCATTTGCATTCAGGTGCAAGTCTACATAAGATGCCACAGTAATTGGTCCAGTCATATAGACTCCGTCTCCAGGAATAATCACACGTCCGCCCCCTGCTTCATTACAAGCTTTAATGGCTTTCTGAATAGCTTCAGCATTATCAGTGACACTATCTCCTTTTGCACCAAAATCACGGATATCGAAATCTGTTCTCTTACTGTGGCAGGCTGTTAAAAGCCCGATTCCCACAAGGGCCAATAAAATTTTAAATCTCATCATATTATCTTTTTATTATCTTCTTATAATCTGTTCTATCTTATCAGTTGGAAAAGATACATTTTCCATAGATTCATTTTTCACATCGTCTAAAATGATAGCCGGCCGGTAGTCTTTATCAACCAGATTCAACTTCACGTTTTTAAAGGTTATATCTCTGGCATGACGAATATAAAAGCCCCACGAAGGAAGTTCGCCAAACATACTAAACTCTGGATATTTATCGATTTGTTCGGGTATTTGCTTTAAACGGTTCAATGGTATGTAAGCCATTCCTTTTGTCGCTCTTCCCGGATATGTTATTTCTATATTTTCAAGATGAACACCTTCAATATAATGCCCTGGAATACCGACTATAGAAGACGGAAACGGATTATGAAAGAAGTCGACTTCAGGACCGCGAAGATCATAGTCAATGTCTGGCCTATTAAAAGGAACCTCCGCAATCATATCTTTTATAAATACATTCTTTATTGTTCCAACGCGGTCACCAGTCCTATGTCCTAATCTGATAAAAAAAGCATTTCCGGTATTCTTTGCCGTAATCCGGCTTACAAAAATGTTTTCAATACAGCCTCCATCAACCGATTCAATGGCAATGGCAGAACGAAATGTGTCGAACACACGAATGTTATCTATCGTAATATTCCTAAAACCACCCCAGGAAGCTGTACCAAACTTTATTGCACTTGCACTGCTGCGAACTTCGCAATCGGCAATATAAATACTATCATTACATGCATCCGGATGATGAGACTTCAGACAAATACCATCGTCGGCAGCATTTACATTACAACGGGTTATTTTCACTCGACGGCAATCTGTTATATCAAAGCCATCATTGTTCCAATAAGCTCTGTTCACCATTTCAATCTGATCAATAACCAAATCAGAACAAAGGTCGAACACTAATCCCCAACAGGCACTATTTCTTAGATGTAATCTCGTTACATTTATATTCTCACATTCAGATAAAAAAAACAAAGTAGGACGTGCAGTTCCTTCCGGACGCATTCTTCGCAAATTATAATTGGGATCTATTCGAATTCCTGCATGATGCAGGCTATCAACATTTAGCGCCAAATCCAGTCCTTGACCATCAATAGTTCCCTCTCCATTCAAAGCTATATTCTTAGCTTTGTAGGCCACAATTAAAGCTAATCTTGAGACTTCATTTTTTATATTAGTATTATCTGATTCATTAGAAGAGTAATAATCATCAGGATTTGTACTGCCCAGCAAAACCGCATCTTTTTCGAAATATAACTCTACGTCAGACTTTAACTGTAAACTGCCGGTAAGATAAATACCTTTTGGAAAAAGGATTTTTCCACCACCTTTTTTACTCAGCTTATCAATTGCCTGCTGAATCAGGGTAGTATTGAGCGTTTTACCGTCGGCCACAGCTTTTCCCTGAGTTACAATATTAAATTCACGTCCCCAGACTGAAAAAGCAGACAATAAAAACAAACATATTAAAATATATTTCTTCATAACCTACATTCTTTTTATTTTGAGACTGACGGAGGACAGTTTTCTTTTTTCGCTGCCCAGTCTTTATTAGGAGTATTTCCCATAATAAATTCAAGAGTTCCTCCTTCCAGTATTTGCTTATGAGTAATATAGCTGTTATTGAATCTTTTTCCATTAAGCGTAGCCGACTGAATATAAATATTATCAGCTGTCACATTACGAGCTTTCACAACAAATGCGTTTCCATTCTCCAGTTTTATAGTTGTCTTTTGAAATGCTGGCGAACCTATCACATAATATGGATTTCCCGGACAAACAGGATAAAAACCTAATGCAGAGAAAACATACCAGGCAGACATCTGTCCGGCATCATCATTTCCAGACAAACCACCTGGAGCATTCATATACTCAGTATTACGGATATGACAAATTTGTTTTTGAGTTTTCCATGGCTCACCCACGTAATTAAAAAGATAAGCTATCTGATGGCAAGGCTCATTACCATGCCAGTAGCGTAATTCGCTAAACATAGAATCCAGCTTGTTTACAAATTTATCTTTGCCTCCCATCCAATTAACTAATCCTTGTATATCTTGCGGAACATACCAAGTATAATGACATGGAGCACCTTCTGTTATGAATCGGGCAAAGCTGAATGCATTATCTTCATTAAGAAATGTGCCATCTGCATGTCTCCCTTGTGCATACCCTGTTCTGGGATCAATCACATTTTGCCAGTTGTGTGCCCGTTTAGCTAAAAGCTTATAATCAGCAGTCTTTCCTAGTTTCTTAGCCACCTGTGATAAGACATAATCATCATAAGCATATTCCAGCGTACGCGAAACCTGCTCATTCATATGAAATGCTTCCGGCACCGAATCTTCCAAAGGGATATAGCCATACTTAAGATATGAGGTTAGAGCACGGCGTCCCATACCATTTTTATAATCCTCAAATGAAGCCGGTGACTGAAAAGCATTTTTCCTCATAGCTTCATAGGCTGTATTAATATCAAATCCTTTTATGTCTTTTGCATATGCATCACTAATAACCGATATACAATGATCACCAATCATAGCAGCCGTGTAACTATTCCAACAAGGGAAAATAGGTAACCATCCACCTTGCTTGTATTTCTCCACTAAAGATTGTACCATTTCTCCTTCTCGTTTAGGATCAATAATAGTTAGTAAAGGATGCAAAGCTCTATAGGTATCCCACATACTATAATCGTCATAATAATTACCTGTTTTCGTTTTACGAATAGGGGTTCCCTTAGAAAAGGAAGGGTAGCTTCCGTCTACATCATTAAAAACACGAGGTAAAAATGAAGCACGATATAGAGCTCCATAGAACTTTTCTTTTTCTTGTTTGCTGCCACCCTCGACTTTTAATTTCGAAAGCTGATCTTCCCAGCATTGTTTTAGTTGCTTATGAGTTTGTTCAAAGTTCCAGTGAGGTATCTCTTTTTCGAGATTCTTCAAAGCACCTTCCATATTAGTAAAAGATGATGCAGCTTTCACTAGCACTTTTTCGTGTGCTGATACCTTGAATCCTATAAAAGCACCTATATTATTTTGTTTTCCTATCGATTTCTGTTTTAAATAAACCAGGTTTCCCTGGCAAACACCATACGTTGATGGTTCCTTTTCAAAGCGAACTACAAAATAGCCGCTAAATCCTGTGGGTTCTCCCCACCCTTGATAAATACGATGAGCCGGATTATACCCCCGAATCTCATGTTTCTTTAAATCTATTTCAATATACCCTTCCCCTTCATCGCTATTTGGATTGACCACCAAATAGGCCATACCCTCTTCATCATATGTAAAACGGAACAGAGCAGAACGGGATTGAGCTGTCATTTCTGCCTGCGTGTGATAATCCTCCAGATAAACTGAGTAATAAGATGGAGTCGCAATTTCTTTCTCATGAGAAAAAACAGAAGCTCTTTCTTCAGGAGTCGTTTTCAAATTTCCCACCACTGTCATTAAAGTCATACTACCATAATCTTGTGTACATCCTCCCACAATCCAATGTGAATTGCGAAACCCCTGCAACTTATTATCTTTGTAGTAATAAGGAGCAATGCATTTCCTTTCAGTATCTTGTGTCTGTGGAGTCCAGAAGTTCATACCGTGAGGTACTAATACAGCAGGCAAAGTCTGTCCGTACTCTTCCGTATGTTTGCCGAACTTGCCTGCTGTTTGGGTAACGCTCGCAGCTGTTCCCACACGAGTATCAACGTATTGTTGCAGCAGAATTTGAGCCTCGACTACACTGAAACGACATAAAAAACACAGTAAAAAAATATATAAGCTCCTCATAATTGATTAAAGGTAAAAGAAAAAGAGAAAAAATAAAAAAAGGGAGAAGGCATTATATCTTTATAAACCAATAAGAAATTTATCATAAGCCTTCTCCCCATAAGATCACCCCTATGGCCTTGCCATTATTTGTTAGTATCCAGTATTTTGTTTCCAGTTGGTATTAGAGTTCATAACACCTGTAGGAATTGGGAATATACGACGCCATTTCTGAGTTTTGGCAGCTGAATTTACAACATGTTTCAATCCCCAATCATTTTCGAATTGACCAAAACGGATCAAGTCATTGCGACGCCACATTTCACTAAAGAACTCACGTCCACGTTCGTCAAGAATATCTTGCAAAGTAGGAGATGTGGTTATTGTTGGAGCTTTTACATAACTGCGAATCTGATTGAACAAACTCGTAGGAGTATCGCCGTTGGTAGCTGTTGCACCGCGAAGAATAGCCTCAGCCTTCATCAGCAGAATATCTGCATAGCGGAAAATAGGCACATCGTTACTTTGGTTACGGTTATAGGTTTCATAATCAGCAGCCTGAATGCCCCACTTGATACAACGGTAACCCTGATTCCAACCATTAAAATTATCACCGACATTCATAGAAGCATCACCCGATGTAAGTAAAGTAACATTTTTAGTAAGCACTACACGCTGTCCTTTATACATGTAAGGCGTTGTGGTTTTATCAAAGGTTAAAATATTATAAGTATAAAGCGAATCTTTCAAAATAATATCATTACGTTCGTCTCCCTTCAGAGAGAAGCGATCGGCCGCTTCAGGTGTTATTGTAAAAATACCACCGGCATTCTTTGAAAGTGTTATGCCGAGCAAACCAGTACCACTTGATCCATTATCATTAAATTTAGGCCAGAATTGGAATCGGGCGTATGTCATACCTTGTGCTGTTGCATTATCATAAGGCATTGCATAGATAAAATCCTTAATCTGGTAACCATTAGTCGGCATGAATTTCTTGCGATAACTATCACTCAAATCAAACTTACCGCTATTAATTATATCATCACAGTATTTCACTGCATCATTAAGTTTGGAGTTTGTCAAAGTGGGCTCATAATTAGCAACATCACTGCAAGTGTAAACAGCCCAATTAAGATACAGTTTTACAAGAAGAGCCTTAGCCATCCATATAGTAGGCTTTCCATAAGTTGAAGAATTAACATTTTCGGACAAGCCACCGGAATTAATGGCACGAAGTAGATCTTTCTCTATAAAGGCTGCTACATCAGCACGTGAAGAACGATCAATTGCCTCATTATCTCCAATAACATGATCCAAAATAGGTGCATCGCCAAACATATCCATAAAGATGAAATGATAGAAAGCACGCATTGTCAAGGCTTTTGCAATAGATTCATCTGTTGCATTGTCGCCTCCAAGGTCTACAATAGCCTGATTACATTTGGTAATAGCTCCAGTGATATCACCAAGCCAATCGATATGTGCATCATTCGGATTAGTCATGTGAAGCGTAGCATGAACATAATTACCACCATCATACCAGTTACCACCATAAGTAACTGCAGTAAATTCATCGGAAGATAACCATGCGGCTTCAGTAAAACGACGTCCCAAAGCGCCACGGAATCCATAGTATAAATCCGCCATCTTTGCCTCGGTTGCAATTTCGGAACTCGGATAAGAAGTATAGGTAGACTTGACATCTACATCCAAATCGGTACAGGCCGTTACTGATGATAACAGCAAACCTGCAAATAAGGTATTTTTAATATAGTTTTTCATTGTAAATTCAATTTTAGATGATTAGAAATTAACATTTACACCTAGCATAAAGGTACGAGTACGAGGATAATAATTAGTACGTCTATCTATTCCCGGTTCCAAACCACCGAGATTAATTTCAGGATCACGACCGGAATACCCAGTAATTGTAAACAAGTTATTGCAAGTCGCATATAACTTGAGTGAATTAGCCCAATTACCCAAATTTCCAAATGAATAACCTAAAGAAAGAGTTGACAAACGGAAATAATCACCATTTTCCAACCAACGATTTGAAGGAGCCTGTGATTGAACATCTGTTGCTTTTTGTTCTGTAGCTACTGATTTCAGGACATTTCTACCTTCGGTAACGAAACTTACATTACTATATTGTTCACGAGTTGCATTATAAATTTTATTGCCAAAAACTCCTGTAAAGAACATATCCAAACTCCAATTCTTATATTTAAAGTTGTTTGTCCAACCCAAATTTAACTTAGGTTGAGCACAACCTGTAATGGTGCGGTCTGTATCAACCGGGTCTTTTGTTGTTTCACCAGTACGTTTACCGGTTGTTGCATCATGTTTGTAGAATACTGATACGCCGTCTGAGTTATAACCAGCCCATTCATAAGTATAGAATGTTCCAAGTGGATGACCTTCCATAATACGCTCTACTTGTGCATTTGAAGAATAACCTGCAATTTGTGGATCACCTGTCGCAATATAATCTACAGAATAATCACTATTGGAAATACTTTTCACGTTATTTTTGTTGTGTGAAAGGTTTAAGCTTGTATCCCAAGTGAATTTCTTTGTACTGATAGGGGTTGCAGTGATTGTAAGTTCAATACCTTTATTGTTTATATCACCCACATTTGCATACATCGAACCATAAGGATAACGGTTTGTTGATACATTATATGAATAAATCAAATCGCTTGTACGTTTATCATAATATTCTATTGTACCACCTAGACGCCCTCCAAAGAAAGTAAAATCAAGACCTAAATTGAGCATTGCAGTTCGTTCCCATTTCAAATTAGGATTTGCATTTGACTGAGCAGCTATTGTACGATAAAGACTGGAATTTCCATTAGAGTCTGTATAGGTAAACCATCCAGAAGGGCCATAAGTTTGAATTGCCTGGAAAGCTCCAAATCCCAAAGAGTTACCACTGACACCATAACCTACACGGAATTTCAAATCATCAAATACATTCAAATTTTTGATGAATTTCTCTTCACTCATACGCCATGCAAGAGATGCAGAAGGGAATGTTCCCCAACGATTATTTTTACCGAAAGCCGAAGAACCATCACGGCGGATAGTAGCCTGAAGCATGTATTTACTATTGTATGAATAATTCAAACGACCATAGAAAGAAATCATACGAAGAGTTTCCAATGCGTAAGCTGTTATACCACTCATATCCATTTTGTTAGCAAAAGCAAGGTTATAATATGAAGTAGCATCGCTATAGAAATCATAAGCTGTAAGGCCATAGCCATCGTTATTGTCTGTTTGTTCATAAGAATAACCGCCCATTAAACCTAATTTATGAACATTAGCAAATGTATGATCATAATTAACATAGGTTTCCAGCACTTTCTTCTTATTTTCAAGAGTTCCACGATAAGCCTGTCCATTAGTAGTAACGATCTGAGACTGTCTAGTATCGTAATTATTATAGTTGATTTGTTCGTTTTGATAAGAAAGATTCATGTTCCAAGCTAAATCTTTATTGATTTGTAGAGTGGCCTTAGCCGTTCCCTGAAGTTCTTTCTTAATCGTTTGATAAGTGTCCTCATAGATCATGGATAGTGGGTTGAAATATTGATTTACCGCTGTGTAATTATACCACGTACCATCTTCATTTTTTGTTGGAAGTAAGGGTGAATAATAGTTCATGGCATCAAATACACTTTCACCATCTTTATTTGATGAAACACTCTTACCTTTACTTTGTGCTGCATTAACATTGAAAGCCAAAGTCAAATGATCTTTCAAACATTTTGTCTGCGCATAAGCACGACCTGAAATACGTTCAAATCCAGTGCCAAGCACAATACCTTCTTTATTCAAATAACTCAAGCTGGCATTGTAACTGGAACGTTCGTTTCCTCCGTTAATAGAAACATTATGATTGTGGCTGACTGCTGTACGAAGCACTTCATCATTCCAATTCGTATTGTAACCTTTATCATTAGGAAGTGTAATGTTGTTAGCCGATGCATAAGAACGCAAATCACTTGCTGACATCATATCAAGACGTTTGGCAATGTTATCAAATCCCACATAGCCACTATATGAAACAGATGAACGATCAGTTTTACTTCCTTTCTTTGTCGTGATAACAATCACACCATTGGCAGCCTTAGAACCGTAAATAGCAGTTGCAGATGCATCGCGGAGCACATCAATTGATTCTATGTCCTCTGGAGCTATAAGATTTAAAGACATACCAGGAATACCGTCAACTACATAATAGGGTTCCATCGCTTCGCCAGTACGCAGAGAAGATGCACCACGAAGAGAGATAGAGGCTGTTCCTGATGTAGGATCACTGCTCTGAACGATCGTTAATCCAGGAACCTTGCCTTGCAATAACTGTCCGGGATCGGTATACACACCGGTATTCAGTTTGTCGGCTTTCACTGTAGTAATAGAACTAGTGACATCCTTACGGGTCATACTTCCGTAACCTACGACAACGACTTCATTCAAAGTCTTGCTGTCTTCTTTTAAGGTTACATTAAGAACATTTTGAGTTACCTTAATTAATTGAGGGGTGAAACCAATATAGGTAAATGAGATAGTGCTTCCTGAAGAAGCTACAATAGAATATTTTCCGTCAATGTCTGTAACTGTTCCGGTGGTAGTTCCCTTCACCAAGACATTAACACCAATAAGTGGTTCGCCCTTTATGTCGACCACTTTACCAGTAATAGTACTCTTCTGAGCAAATACTGAAATGCAACTCATCAAAAAGATGAAAAGACATGCTAATTGTTTTTTGCGCATAACTATAAACTTAAGGTTGATAATTGTTTTTCTGTGCTAAAAGTAGATTTTAAGCCCTAAACAGGGGATGAAAAATGAAAAATAAAGGATGAAAATTGAGCAACCGGCTGTTTTTAACTAAATCTGATGCGGTTAACGCTCTAAAAGGGCACTTGGCAGTACTCCAAATTTTTTCTGATAACATTGACTGAAATATTTCGGGTCATTAAACCCTACTGCATAAGCAATTTCAGATACGTTCATATTCTTACTAGCCTTATTTATAAGAACAAGTTCCTGGGCTTTCTTCAAACGATAGTTACCTATAAATCTGGCAGTAGATGTTCCAACCAGATTATTTAATTTCTGATTCAGTAATGTTTTGCTTATGCTCATTGCATCTGCAAAAGTAATAACATCGAAATCGGGATCTTTATAATTTTCTTCGACTATCTGCATTACATTACTCAGGAACTTACTGTCACGTGATTCTTCATCTATCAACAGTGTTACTGGGTCCATTTGCTGATCAAATTGTTGTTGAGCTACTTTTCGTGCATTGAATATATTATGTATACGAACCAATAATAGTTCTTCACTAAATGGCTTTTGCAAATATTCATCAACTCCAATACGAAAACTTTCCAAACGAGCTTCATCTGAAACCTTAGCAGTAAGCATCAATATAGGTATATGTGAGATTGATAAATCCTCTTTCACCTTTTTAGATAATTCAATGCCATCCATCACCGGCATCATCAGATCACTTACAATAAAATCGATCGTTTTCATTTTTAGTAAATCTAATGCTTTGGCTCCATCTTCAGCTTCCAGTACATTATATTCAGAACACAGAATTGAACGAACATAAACCCGCATATCAGGATTGTCATCTACAACCAATATTGTTTTCTTCAGCTTATCAAATTCAGGTCCTATCTGCTCTGTATTTATAGCAATTTCAACATTCGGATCATTTATAACGATTCGTTGCGGAATTTCTTCTATAGCTTGGTCCTGACAAATTTCCATTGGCATCAATATCCTGATAGCAACTCCTGCACGATGATTATTACGGGCATAAATGCGTCCCCCATGTTCATTTACAATCCTTTTACAAAGATACAAGCCTATACCTGTACCACTCTGTCCATATATATGAAACTTCATATTCTTACGTGACTGATAAAAGCGGTCGAATATCTTATCCAAATCTTCTTTCAGTACGCCCACACCATTGTCTGATATAGACAAGTAGATATTATTCTGTCCTTTTGCATCAAGATAAGAATAAATATAAAGATTAACTCGCCCTCCGTTAGGTGTAAATTTAATGGCATTTGATAGCAAATTTACCAAGACTTTTCTCATCCATTCTTCATCATACTTATAAAAAGTTTCTTTTGCACGAATAATGCAACGCACTTCAATTTGCCTCTCTTTGGCAAAAGCTTCAAATGGAACTGTTACATTTTGAATAAAGGTGAGTAAATCGTTCCGTTTCTTTGTGATCATAATACGTCCCGATTCCACTTTACGAAAGTCGAGCAACTGGTTAACCAGCGAAAGTAATGATTTTGAATTTCGTTCCGCCAAATTTAGTTGTTCTACCACATCCGGATTACTGCTCAGCTTTAATGCACGATCAAGAGGTCCTAAAATCAATGAAATCGGAGTTCTGAATTCATGAGTAATATTGGTAAAGAACGAAATTTTGTCGGCGGTTATTTCCTGTATTCGTTTAGAAAGTTCCAATAATTGCTTTTTTTGTTGCGTAAGCAAATCATTTTGATGTGACAAAACATCCATTTTTTCTTCAAGTTCTAAAGTCCGTTCTTTTACTTTTTGGGTAAGAACACGGCTTTGTTCCTTAAAAGCAGATATACGCCACTGATACCAATAAAAAACAGCCAGAGCAGCAATCAACAACACCAAAGTGAAAAACCACCACGTTTTATAGAAGAAAGGTGATACCACTATAGATAATTCTGTTATTTGGCTATCACTCATATTTAAAGGGTTTTGCACTTTGACCTGAAATATATAGTGTCCTGACTTCAAGTTGGTATAGCTTGCATAATGACGCTTGGGATCACACTCAATCCACTTGTCATCGAATCCTTTCAAACGATAATAATATTTTAGTTTCCCAGCATTTTCATAATCCAGAGCTGAGAATTCGAGTGAAAATGATTTATCGCGTTCATGTAAGCGAACCTCTTTAGCCCATGAAATACTTTTATCAAGGTAATCATTTTCTCCTTGCATAATATCATTATCAAGCACAGATAGACGAGTAAAAATGACTTTGTTCTCATGCTTTTTATATGTAGTGTGCACTCCGTTCAGTCCTACCATTCCATCAAGCCCTCCAAAATACAGAGTCCCATCTTTCGTCTGACAATATCCATTCCAATAATACTGATCAGACAATAAACCATCTTTCTGATAATAATTAGCAAAACTTTTTGATTTTGAAGTATAGCAAGAAAGCCCATTA
>Ga0183100_1001210_pt1 | contig 13842 bp, 10 predicted proteins | sample Biomet2_FD_127789 | JGI IMG/M metagenome (GOLD analysis project Ga0183100, IMG submission 127789) | Microbial communities from bioreactor (seeded with anoxic lake sediment) at LBNL, California, USA - Biofuel metagenome 2 | ecosystem: Engineered > Bioreactor > Anaerobic > Unclassified ...
AACCACGAAACGCAAATAGCCAACATGCTTGCAAGACTGGCCGGTATCAAAATAGACAAAACGACATCGATGACGAAAAGAGACACGAATAGCAACAAAATCACCAAAAACTGGTGTTTTCTTCCGACTTGAAAATCACTGGACAAGAAATAGACAACGAAAGGTGAACAAAGGAATATCAAGCCTACTTGAACCAAAAAGAATGGGTTGGCAAAATCCGTAACACCGTTGTAACTAGCGAAAAAGCTGGATAGACCAAGCGCGATGGCGGCCAAAGGACCAACGATTAAAAGATAGAGTTGAGTCACACGAAGTGGACCCCTTATCCGAAAACGTTCTCGCTCAAAAACGGCATCGGAACGTTCTAGGTTCCGCTGCTTCGCCCCATCTGGATTCTTGAGTAAGGCACAATTGGTCATCAGGGGCATGTAAGTCATGAACAAAAGCATCATATCCTTGCTTTGCATATTCATGAAATTGGTGTCCTCAAAAAGACCATGAAGAAGAACGGATAGAAAAAGTGCTAACGAGAGGGTGGCCGAGTAAAACTTCGCCTTCCGACATTTAACGTAACAAACAATGAAATACGCTAACAAAGCCAAATATAGAAGAATACCGATCACTCCATGACGGCCGAAGACATCGAACAAACCGTTATGAGAGGATTCAATGACAGGACCAACACTATTCGTCAAGGATCCAAAATACCAACTGAAATTCCAATCACCCACACCAAAGAGGATTCGAAGGGGGCTAACATTCATCGCAGAAAAGAGGGTCGACCACAACTCCACCCTGGAATAAAAAGTAGAACTGGTACTGGGGTTTGTTAAATCGTAATCAAAAGAAACCAATTTTGAGATGTTACCAAGAAGCGGAAATTGCGCGCCAATGCCAGTTGGCCTAATAAGAAACAAGAAAACCACCACGGAAAGGCCGAAAACGATTTTTACAAACGACCACACCACATGGGATTTGAAGGTTACGACGATATTCCAAATGAAATAGAAAATGGCGAAAAAAATGGAGATGGCCAAAGCGGTCCGACTTTGGATCAGGAATTGGTCGGCCAAGAGAAAATAACCGGCCACGGCGTACCACCACCTCCTGGTGTTGACGACCAGGAAAAAACTCGAAACCATTCCAATGAAAACCACAATGCCAAATGTATTCGGGTTATTGGTAAAGGAATAGAGATCTACGGAAACCGTCGAGGCTTCCGAATAGCTTAGTAAGGCTGAATAGGTTGGGCTCTCGACGATAAAACTATAAATGCAGGCGGAAACGCCAATCACGAGTCCTCCGAAAAAATAGATATTCCATTGTCGATTGTTGATCGCGGTTCGTGGCATGATAACCAACATCACGTAAAAGGCAAGACAAGCGGCGGCCCAAAAGGCGATATACCTAAACCTTTGATCGTTGGTTAGGCGATAGAAACCCACGTCGTTTGAAAACTCCGGAAAAACGGCCAAAGCCAAGACATCTATCAAAAAAAGAACCGAAATCAGTGTAAGAATAAGCCAGTTGATTTTAATTTTAAAAAAATGACCAGCAAGATAGAAAACAGCCAGAGCCAAAATGATGCACACGGCAAACGTCAAATAAAACTCCGTCCCGCTCATAAGGGTGGTGTAGATGGGGTCAAAATAGGCCACCCCTTCTTCGAAAAATGCCGTGACAACAAGATAAAGTATTGTCACAATCCCCATCAATAGATTCGGTGACTTTTTTGCCGTCAATGTCGTTCCCATGTGACCCAATTATCCAACCGTGGGTTAGAACGGACAAGACATTATCAATGAAATGATTGCCTTTTGGTTTATTTTGACCAAATAAATGCATATACTAACGACAACAAAGCCAAGCACCATATGTTAAAGAAAAGCCAAAAGTTTTACCTCTTCTTCAAACGCGTTATCAGCATCTTGGGAGCTATTGTCGGTTTGGCTATCCTTTCGCCTTTAATGCTTCTCGTAGCCTTAGTTACAAAACTCACATCTAAGGGACCGGTTTTCTTTCGCCAAATTCGGCTGGGGAGAAACGAGAAACCCTTCACCCTTCTTAAGTTCCGTTCTATGAGAATTGACGCAAAGCAGATTCCCCCAGAAAATATGACAATCGAGGAACAGCAGGCGATGGTCACCCGGTGGGGCAAATTCCTTAGAAAAACATCCCTCGACGAATTGCCGCAGTTGTTCAACATTCTTGTTGGCGATATGGCTTTTATAGGACCACGTCCTTCTCAAGATGCCGAACACGAAAGCGAACTCGTTCGTGAGCGAAATTCCTACTATCCAAGTGCCTATTTGGTTAAACCTGGACTCAGCGGGTATTCGCAAGTTTACCTCCACCGCAACCACAACTTTAAGGACAAAGCGAAATTTGACTCTTGGTACGTTCAGCATCTCAGTTTTTGGCTTGATGTCAAAATTTTCGTTTGGTCGCTCCTTTGTGTCATCGGATATGACGAGGGCCGTTGATAGTAACAAAGATTGGGATTAACAATTCACGCTGACTAACGAATAAAAACAACCAATTGTTAAGGGATCTTACAGGGATTTGTTTCCAATTAAGAAACGTGTTTGTTCGTTTGTTTTTCCTTGTCTTTGCTTTTACGAAAAGACCATCGACCCAACAAAATGAATCTATTCAAGATCAAAAATAAATAACAGCCCCCATTCGTTTTGCTTTGATGCCCAGGTCTGCTTGAGGAGATTCAATCGTTATCACGGAAAAAGAGCATTACCAAAAAACCATAATTCAAAGGCGGCGTTTCGGCAAACGTGATAATTACTTAGCAGAAATTATCAATTTTGTCGTGGAGGTTCCTTGCCGAGGGGAGAACTCAAAACCAACACTATTTGTTAGTCCGGCAAAGGCAAATGCTAAAGAAAAATATTCCATTTTTGAATAATAACTGACCAGAAAGATTTGAAAAAAAACTATATATATGCAAACAAGAAAGGTGAAAAAGTGAAGGTCATCAGTTTTACCGCGTCCCTTCATGAGTGGATAAAACAAAATGGCTTCACCAAAAATTAGGCCAAAGATTCCAAAATCAGCGCATAGTTCGGCATAGTTATTGTGGGCGAATGTATGAACGAAAGAATCGGCTTGAACGGCCCCAAAGCCACCGCCAAATAAGGGTTTTTGGAAAAAAAGATAAAAAGCCTCAAAGGCCAACTCAAATCGATGTTCAAACGATGAATCCTCCACGGAATTATCATTGCCAAACAAGGATGAAGCCATTGAAAGAAGACGTGTCTTAAAATACGACAAGGCCGGGAGTTGAAGAGCGAACAGAATAATAATTACAATCAAAACGTTGCCAAGAACGAATAGCAAACGACCTTTTTTCTTCAGGAAAATTAGAAAAAACGCCGCCAAAACAAAATAAACGGTTAAAAGATTGCTGATAGATCCAGTCAAAACGATGAAGTAAAAAGCTAAAACGACTGGAAGATAAAGAAAGTACATTTTTTTAAAAAAGGCAAAGTAAAACGTGTACAAAAGGGCAAAAGATAAATATCGACCTACGTCGTTTTGGTTCCCAAAATAAGTTCCAATTCTCGAACTCGACGAAATCGAGGGGTGAATAATGTCATGGAAATAAACAACAAAAAAATATGCCAAAAAACCCAGCACACCCAATTCAGAAAAGAAAAGGGCAGTTTTCTTATTGAAGGGTGAATTGTTTAAAAACTGAAAAAAAGCAATGGATACGATTCCAACCGTCAACGCTGTGCTACTGAATGTTGAGAAACCATTGAGAGCATACGAAATTAATGTAACAAAATTAAACAAAACAATGAGAATTACATAAACTCCAATCGAAAAACTTCCATAAAGAAAACAGTACAAAAGACAAAAAAAGGCCAAAACGACGTTGAATCCGATATTGACCTTATTGAAAAGCGGTCGACCCGAAAGACCCATAGTAGAAAAACACACAACCGAAAACATTACCAAAATCGTTAAAAAGAGAATTTTCCGAACAAGAAAATAAGATCTGAGTTCGCTTTTAAACTCAAGAAAGATCTTTCGGAAAAAAACGGGGAATGAAAATGTCATTCTTTTTTTACCTTAATCGAAGCAATGCGACAAGAAAATAAAACGACAAAGAATAGAAGGACAAAACAATTGGCGAAAACGTTTGAAAAAGACAAAACAAATAGGGGAATTTGAAGCAACCAATTTGAATCAATAATCTGAAAAACAAGCAAAAGGAAGGCGGTCAGGATCACGCTTAAAGAACAGTTGAAAGCCATTTTACGTTTGAAGGGTAAGTAATAACAAGAAAAGAAGGCTAAGGGGATAAAAAAGAGAAAAAAGAGGCTCAAAAATAAATAATTAACACCAGACAAACTCTCAGCGTCCGACTTGTATAATGAATTGACAGAGGAAGACAACTGTTCGTCTTTGATTAAAACGTTTGTTTGAACGGTGAAATAGTCTGTTTTGTCGGCATTCGGAACATTAGGAATAATTGTTTCCGCTGATTTTTTAAAAACAAACTGTGAGGCCTGGGCAACACAAGACAAGGCAGTGTTGTGGGCTAAAAACGGAGCGGAATCGACGATAAACATATAGTTACCAAGGAACTGGCGGATAATTCCACCATTTGTCGAAGATTTTTCATCTTCAGTTTTGTCAAACCCAATCACTTCAAAAACATTGCAAACGCGATATACCTTGGTTGGAAGATTTGGAAAAGAAAACGAAAGAAGAACGTTCCCTTTGATGATGTCATCGAAAGAACGTAACGAACCGCCACTTAAAGAAATAATAGAATTGGCATAATAATCTGGAACATATACAACACCATCCGAATCATCACCGTGTAGGCGTTCGTCATCGACCTGTTTATAAAGGTTAATCTTGATTTCCTCAAATCTTGTTGTGTTAGTGAATGTCGCCAAGGAAAGTACCGAAAATGGAAAAGAAGACTCATTGCCCGAGACGGTAACAGCAGATTTTATAACCGACCCTTCTTGATCAACCAAGGTCAAAAAAGAAAGCATATCGTAATACTCGTACATCATTTCTTTTTGTACTTCCTTTATTGAAGAAACATCGGCAAAAGAAGTGATTTTATTGTCGGCGTAGGTTTGCGATAGAAGATAACCGTTGTCTGACTCCCCGCCTAGGGCGGAATACCTTTTTGCGCATGAATCGCGTTTGCATGCTACCGTTTCAGAAAAGGAAAGACAAGAAAACAAAAAACAAATGGCCATAAGCAAATTAAGCAAAACCGCAATGGGCCAAGTCCTGTGAACTGGATGAATCTTCCGTTCTTCTTCCATGTTTCGATATTTTAGCACGATATGATTGAGGGAATTATAACAAATCGGTTGTTATCCACGAAGAAAACAAAGTCTTTGGGGTCCTAAAACAAAAGACATCCCATTTTAGGCTCGATGTCTCTCCACGACGTGGGGTATTTAAGCCTTTCAATGCACCAAAAGAGAAAGGGTTCTTTATCTTTCTGCCTTGGGTCAATTTTCATTTCTGTAGCGACACCATCAAACATCAATAACGAATTTCTTGATGGTTCTCTTGCTGCCGTTCTCTTTTGGATCAAGAAAAAAGGAGCTGAAATCGTTCGCGTGTTTCTTTGATTCCTCGCCTATGGTCAATCTGTGTTTGAGATTTGATTCATCGTTCATGTCTACACAAACATAGCTACAACCAAAACGCGACAATACATCAAAAATATCCCCTATTGTCGCAGAAGAAAAAAAGCGCGATTTGATCTTATTGAACAAATTCTTTTGAAGAAGAGACCTTGTGTCAGCAGAATTTTTTGGAACTAAAAAAACGGCAACAATGTTGAGTTTCCTTTGCACGAAAATATTCAGAACAATAGCCGATTTTCCTCCGGAACCATTGGCGGTCATGGAAAAGTCGCCAATCGAAAACGAGCCGGAAATAATACTGGTGTTGTCAAATGACAAGGCCCTAAAAAGGCACCTTTTCTCAAATGGGAGATGGGAACAGCCAAAAGAAAACTCATGAGAAAACGGCTTATCGGTTCCAAAAGAACACGAATCTGAAAAAACTGTTTCATGAAAACTGACGTTTTCTTTAGAAGCGATAGTATCCGAAATTGGAGTATCGTCGGAAGAAGATCGATTTCTCAGGACTGACCAAAAAGAAGCGAGACCTCCCCTGTCGATGAAAAAATAAAAGGCAAAATAGATTACAGCGCAAAAGGCGATTGAGACGAGATCCCAAGTTAGTGAACCATTCATCAACTGAAACATATTTCCGAAGAGAAACATGATCAAAGAGGCCGACAAAGGAAAAATCATATTAAGCAACATTTTTTTCGGAGAGACCTTACAACGAAAAACAAAAACCATTGAAAGCAAAACAAGAACTGCTGTGCAACAAGAACGTAAAACAACGAAATTTACAAATCCAATCTGGTTAGCAAAAATGCAACAAATTGCAATCGCGATACAGAATCCAATTTGCGCATAAATTGAATACTGTGGTTTTCCTTTTGAAAGGAAGATGTTGGAGCAAAAATCGGATAGTGGGGCTTTGAAAATATCGGTAAGCGCAAAGGCCCCTATAACCAAATCCGCTCCGTCCCAACCTGAACCGAAAAAAACATAGGAAAGTGTCTGCCTATACATAAACATTCCAAGACACATAGGAGCAGTCAAGATTGCGATTACCTTTTGATACTTCAAAGAAATTGACTCAAATTGCTTTTCATCATTAGAAAACTTCGAAAGAAGGCTCAACAAGACTGGAGTAAAAATAGCACCGGCAACTGCAACGATTCCTTTTTCAGTAGAAAAGGCGTTTTTATACACTCCTGTAACCGTAGAATCAAATGCCTTGGTGAGAAGAAAAATATCGAGAGAAGTGTTTAACCAAGTAAGCAAAACCTCAATCATGTAAAGGGAACTTGACACGATGGATTCGCGAAGCGTTTTGAAAGAGAAATCCAGTACCAATTTAAACTTTTCAAAAATAAGTAAGAAGACAACTTGGAAAAGTGCCCCAACGACCGTACCTAGGATCAGACCCCAAATCCCAAGCCCAAAAGCGGCCATTCCGATTTCTACACCAAACGTCACAATGGAGGAGGCGATCCGAACAAAAGAAAGTTGTTTGAAGCGAAAAGTACGACGGAAAATTGCTATTTGAATACTGGCCACGCCATAAAACGGTATTCCGATGGAGGCTATGAGGAGGTAAAGGCCATACCCATCGCAATCAACAAATGTAGCAATTGGATTTCTAAACAAAACGATAACCGCAAACAAAAGGGTAGAGAAAAAGAAGGTTGAAATTAAAGAGGTGCCGCAGGCCTTCCTGTAAGATTTTTCATCAATAAAATTGGTCGTCAAAAGGTATTTAGCGAAACCACTTTCCGTTAAACTTTGGGCAAATGAGGTAATGATAGATATTGATGCTACGATTCCAAAAATTGATGGTGCGATCAAACGTGCCAAAACCATGTTCATGATTGGAACAATAAGTTTCCCAATTATTTCAGAAACTGCGGTCCAACGAAATGAATTGTTTGCCTTTTTCTCAAACGAAGTGCGAGTGTTGGTTTCCATTGAGTGATTTATAGAATAAGAATAGCCTTAACTGGCGCGCAAGCAAAGAAAAGAGAGGCGACTTAATTGCACCCACTCTTGATGATGCGGAAACCAAAAGCAAAACGCTGTGTTATCATTATTCCATTCAAGTCCATGAAAATTGTCGAAATTATTCCTCACTTAAATGCTGGTGGCGCTCAATCATTGTGTATTGATCTTTGTCGGGAGTTTGCAAAAGGCAATGATGTTACGCTGATTTCTTTTTTTGATGGAGGAGAAAAGAAGTTTCTTGATGCAATTAAAGAGCTCCCAATTAAGGCTTTTTCCCTTCATAAGAAAAAGGGATTTTCTCTTGGTTTTGCAAGAGTTTTATATAAAGCAATCCTTCAAGAAAAACCGGATGTTATTCACACTCACTTATCAGCCTTGGGTTATGTATGCTCATATAGAAAATTCAAATCGTTTCCAATCATTCACACGATTCACAATATTCCGCAAAAAGAAATTCCAAAACCGTACCGCTTTCTTACAAAAATAAGATTACATCAGGGCTGGAATATAAACTTGGTTGGTATTTCAAAGACCATCTCGACAATGGAACGTTTGGAATACCATATCAAGAATCCGATCACAACAATCGAAAATGGATTCTTCCCGAAAGACCTCTCAAAATATGACAAAACCAAACGTTTTGATTTGATCTCTTTGGGGAGGTTTGAAGAAGGTAAGAATTATCTTTTCATGGTCGACATTCTAAAAGAATTGATCTCATTTTCGCCACACATCAATATGCAAATTGCCGGTTCTGGTCCTCAATTTGACGAGGTAATGGCAAAGAGGGATGAGCTATTGCTTACAAAGGTTTTATTTCTTCCCGGCTTCTCAAGCGATCCATATTCATTGCTTTGTCAATCACGCATTTTTATCCTATCATCCAAATTTGAAGGAAACCCCATTTCAATCCTTGAGGCAATGCACGCTGGGTTGGTTGTCATCGCTCCCGCAGTTGGTGGAATTCCAGATATCATTTCTTCGGATAATGGAATCCTTTATGATCCTACGTTATCCGCTTTGGATGTTGCAAAAAAGATAAATGAAATTCTTCTGGAACCAAAAAAGATAAATGATATTTCAAAATGGAATATTGAATATTCAAAAAAATATGAAATAGATAACACGGCGCGCCTTTATCTTGAGGTTTTCTCGAACTCAATACGCAAAAAGATTGGAGAATGAACATGGAGAAGATGGGAAAAACCGCGGGAATAATCGGCTGGTTCGGTGATGGCCCGCGATTCGCCGGTGGAGAATCCGACAAAGTCAAATCGATAAAAACACTTTGCCAACATCTGTACACCGATCTTGAAATGGTTACGACTGACGGGTGGAAAAGAAAACCCTTCGCTTTTTTCCGTTCAATCAAACGAATGATTAAACGTTCCGATGATATCTTTATAGTTGTTTCGACCGGGGGAACAACGCATTTATTACCAATAATCAATTGGCTTAACAAACATCGAAGAAAACGTCTCTACTACGTCATGGTTGGAATTGGCACCTTTAAATTTGAAACAGGCAAAAAGAACGCTTCTTTGTCCGACATTACTAGCTTTGTTCAAAATTCCTCAAAATGGAAAAGTGGAAACAAAATTATCAAAAAAAATCTTTGCAAAATGGATTGCGTTTTCGTAGAAACAAAGACATTAAAAAGAATGTGTGAGACCATTTATGGGTTACCCAAGGTGGTTTTTCTTAACAATTTCCGACCTTTATCCGACGTACACGATGCGTTTGTTGCCAAACAGTATGTTAATAGTTCCTTTGTTCATCTAGTTTTCTTCGCTCGTGTTTGCCCAGCCAAAGGAATCGACGATTTGATTGCGGCATTTGACCAACTTCCAAAAGATTATCAAGACAGATGTGATATTGATATTTACGGAATGGTGCAAGACTTTGCTGAGGAATGGTTCAAAGGACTCGTTTTACCCACCAACATGAAATATAAGGGCGTTATTCTAGAGGATAAGGCAAAGGTGCTGGCGAAATATGATTGTATGATCTTCCCCACGCATTACATCGAAGGGGTGCCCGGAACCGTCATTGATTGTCGTTTCGCTGGACTTCCTTTGATTTGTTCTAATTTCACCTTCGCTTCCGATCTGGTTTCGGAAGGCGTTGACGGCTTTATCTATGAGTATGGAAATCCAAATTCATTGAAAACGACATTGATGAAAATTCTCGACAATCCATCACTTCTTACAAAACTGTCTGAGAATTCTTATCGGCGTATTGATGAATTTACTGAAAAAACAGTTTTGCCTATATTTCAGGATGCGTTATCGAGAGACTAGGGCTCAAATGGCCTAATGGTCTGGTAAATTCTCGTACCGCCCCAAGTTGAGGACCCGTTATTGCTTATCACTTTCGCCGGCGATCCGGCCAAGCAAACATTTTTTTCAGAAAACGATTTATTGACAAAAGAGCACGATCCGATTGCGACTCCGTCAGGTATGTCCACACCTCCGCAAACAGTTGCTCCGTATCCAATTACGATGTTGTCTCCGAGGACCGGATTTTTTTCGTTATGACCACCCGCAATCAAGGCCACGTGAGGAGCACAACAAAAATTTCTTCCAATCCTGTCGGCGTTTATCAAAACATAGCCCACGTGATACATTAAGAATCCGGCATTGATGATGTTTGGGCCAATGTTAAGACCATAAAAACGGGACATTTTGGCAAGCCGATACTTGTAAATTTTTGCTCGAAGAGGATGGTGGCAGTTGATGTGATATTCCTCATACCGAAGCAAAGATAAATACCGCCAAATAATACCTTTTTCTGACAAAGGCCGGCAGAAACCTATATTGGCTGTCTTTGCACCATATAGTTGTTTCTCATAATCTATGAAAAGTTTTAAGTCTTTCCGAGACCGAATCAGTTGTTGCACAATGCTATTTAACACCAACAAAGCATAACAATAAAGACGAAAAAACGAGACTTGGTGTTTGATCTCATGTAATGGTTCGTCGGATTTCACGGAACAAATTACCCCAAGCCATCATTGCTAGTTCTTTGAATTGTGGAAGTGGATAAGGAGACAATGGTTTCGCGCTCTTTATAGAGGCGATAACTGATGGAAGTACAGATGGATCTTTAGGATCAACAACATAGGCGTTGTATTTATCCTTCATTTCCTGGGCGTATTTCGAATCAGGGTCGACAATAACGATAATCGGTTTTTCGGCAAGAAGACATAGCGGGGTTTTCGATGGGCAGGCAAGCTTAACTATTCCCGGGTTCAGAGAGATAACGTTCACGGCCGATACCGAATACAGAAATTTCGCCTCATTCTCACTGACCCGATCGTGAATGAACAAATTATCGGGAAGAAAACCACTATTATTAAGTTCGGCCAGTTCCCGACCACCACCTATTATATGAAAATGAACGGAGTCATCCCTTTCAAGAGAGGCGGCTTTGATAAGAAAAGACATGTTCTGGAATTTTCCAATGTTTCCTATATAGCAAACATTGAAAAATCCATTTCCTAAGTTACAAGAAGAAAGAAGCAATTCCCTTTGTTGAGAATTTAACTCTGAACCTTGGTATTCCCACGGAGGAATAACGTGAATTTTTGAGGAAACGACCCCTTTGAGAAGGAGAGTATCCTTCATATCCTCAGAAAGAGTAGTGATTTGGTCGGCAGACTTCAGAGCTTTAATTGCTTTTTTGTTGAGTAGGCGGTACAGAAATGAACCCTTTCTAAAAACGATATCTGGATAAATGTCATTGATGTTATAGATAACCTTGAAACCCATTTTCCTAGCCAACTTTTCGATAGATAAGGCCCATAGAATGGGCGGGTTCGAAGGTACGTAGACGAAGGCAACATCCTTTTGTTTTTTTATGAAAGCCAAAGCCTTTCTAATAAATGAATGAACCCTTACAAACCTAAAAGCGTATGATGATTCACCAAAACTGAAACACGGTAGACGAATTAGCAAAGCGTCATGAAGCTTTTCTTCGGTTCGTATGCAATTCTTCCTTACTTCCTCTTTTGACAGTCCACGAACCGGGTTCGGCGCCAAAAGCAGGTTTTCGAATCCTTCCTTAGCGGAGGTTTCAACAACATCAAAAAGAAGATGCTTGCTTGAAGAGGGCTCGGGAGGCAAATAAAGGCAGAGAAAGATCCCTTTCATACGATAACACCGAGTTTTCCGCCGCTACTTGACTCTTTATTCAGCGAAGGAAAAATACCGCCTTGGACCATCTTATTCAGAATCGAGTCAGAGGCGTCCGATCCTCTTTGAATGTATGTCTGTAAAACATGAGCGAACTTTTCCTTTCCAGGATCACACGACAAATTACGAATCATTGACACAAGAGAATCTTCATCGAATAAGGAACAATGAGAAATTTTGTTTTTTTCGTCGAAAGTAAGGCCACCCTCTTTGACATATTGGTCGCAATCGGGGACGTAGCAAACGACTGGTTTTCCAGTAAGCAAAAAATCAAACATGCATGAAGAGTAATCGGCAATAAGTATATCCGCAGCCTCATAGAGAACTCGGGGACTACCGCCAAACGAATCGCCTGACATTGACAAAAAAAGAATGAGATTTTTTTTACTCTTCACGAACAAACCACAAAAACGGAAAAATAATGAAACAAAAACCCTATAAAACCATAGAAACAAAGTGTTGTTTTCCAAAAGAAAGGCAAGATATTTTTTCATAATAAAGTTATTCTAAAGCATCGGCCGAGAAGAACAAGAAAATAAGAAAAATGAAAAGATTGCTTGTTTTCTATTGATTATGATAATCGGGCTGGTTTTATTCAGGGGTGTTCAAAATAAGATGTTCTTTATATCGGTAACAATTCCAGGCGGAAGTGTAGTTCTGTTCGCTAAGGAGTCGCGCCAGCAGGTATTCTTGACAAAATAGGTTCGTAATCCAAGGATAATCAAAAAATCACCGATTTTTTTGATATTAAATCAGAAGAGAAATTCGAATAGTCGAAAATAGATACTAGTTAAATTGCTTTAATCCCATAGGCTTTGCCAATTGCTGTTATGTCACAAGGGAAATAATCACTTTTTGTCTCATCGGTGGCAATGTGCCACGAGTTTATATACTAATTTTGAAACAAAGTTATCATTCAAAGTAGATGGTTGTTCAAAACAAAGACTCAAATTAGAAGGCCGTTTTTCACATAAATTTTCAATTCCTTTATGTTCGTCTGAATTCCACCGTCTCTATTGAAACAACAGGTGGGATTCTTCGTGGCGAAATAAACTCCAACCGCAGCGAACAACGATTAGCCAATTGAGCCGAAATCAGCCGATAAAAGAAACGGCTACCCGTTTTGATTGCAAACCTCTGGGCGCCCCAAATATCATTTTTGCCCACAGATAAACCGTCTGAAACATTCCAAACCGAAAAATATAGAGAGCACAAACCGAAAAACATGAATATCAAGAAAAACTACTTTGTTAGAAACTCTGCAATCTTTTCGTACACAATCTGGTGGTTGGTTTCGTTATGAATCTCGTGCCTCATACCCTCATAAATCACGAGTTCGGTCGCACAACCCTTTTCTTTATACATTTCGGCTAGTTTGACCGGGCCCTTGCCCATTTCTCCGACTGGATCATCCTTACCGGAAATAACCAAAACGTTTTCCTTGGCGGAAATCTTGGCCAATTCCTTTTTCGAGTACATATTGACCACGCCTCTGAGGAACTCGTGCCAGAAGCCGCCGGTATCCTCGTGGCCGCAGAAAGGATCGGCGATGTACTTATTAACGTTCTCCTCATTGTAGGAAAGCCAATCCAAATTGGTCTTCCGCGATTTGACGGCCTTGCTATAGGCCCCCAAACCGGCGTTCGTGAGAATCTTGCATGGTTTGTTCCAGTTCCCCTTGTGAACGATGATCTTTGAAAGTCCGTAAGCCATTTTCATCTTGGCGTAAGCGGGTCCATTGGAACCACACTCAATGGCGGAGGCAACCGAATTCGGGAACAGTTCAAGGAAACGTAAAACCATGAATGAGCCCATGGAATGACCCATTATGCTGGTAGGAAGACCCGTCTCTTTTTTTAACTGATCAATTTTGACCTTGGCAGCGGTCACGTTGTCGTCAAAGGCGCCCACCCACCACTTCTCCTGATCTTCGACCGTCGGAGCGTTTAGGCCCTGTCCCACAGCGTCCAGAACATAGACATCGAGGCCTTTTGTGTTGAGAAACTTAGCAAGGTCCTCGTAACGCGTGGCGT
>Ga0183100_1001211_pt1 | contig 13838 bp, 13 predicted proteins | sample Biomet2_FD_127789 | JGI IMG/M metagenome (GOLD analysis project Ga0183100, IMG submission 127789) | Microbial communities from bioreactor (seeded with anoxic lake sediment) at LBNL, California, USA - Biofuel metagenome 2 | ecosystem: Engineered > Bioreactor > Anaerobic > Unclassified ...
AAATTCGAGATGTTTATTTTAATTACTAAGAGAGCGCAGCAATACTTAACCGGAGGAATAATTATGAATAATATAAATATTTGTCGTGGGCAATCTTGTGCACAAGATGAGTACCAAGCAGTGCAAGAATTTTATGCGGCAGTTATGCAAAAGAATATGGAATTGGTGATATTCTTTTCTTCCAGCCAATATGACCTTGATATTATTTCCAAAGAAATAAACAGATTATTTGTAGGAGCCCAAGTAGTTGGTTGTACGACTGCTGGTGAAATAGGGCCTAGTGGTTATTGTTTGCATAGCCTAACAGGTGTAAGCTTTTCATCTGATAGTTTTATAACTGATGAGGGCTTGTTAGAACATTTGAGCAGCTTTGACGTAGCGCAAATAGATTGTTTCACGCAAAATATTTTACAACGCTTGGAAAGCGGAGTGCCTAACCTAGACACAAAGAATTGTTTTGCGTTTATGTTAATAGATGGTCTGTCTATGCGAGAAGAGCCGGTTGCTTTTACGCTGCAGCACAGCTTGGGGAAAATCCCTCTTTTTGGGGGATCAGCAGGAGATGACCAAAAATTTACTAAAACTCAGGTCTATAGTAATGGTCGCTTCCATTCTGATAGTGCCGTTCTCGTTATATTAAATACTTCTTTACCGTTTAAATTATTCAAAACTCAACACTTTGTTCCAACCGATGAACGTTTGGTTGTTACGGAAGCTAATCCTGATTATCGCATTGTTAACGAACTTAATGGATTCCCGGCAACTAAAGAGTATGCTAGATTAGTCGGTGTTGATAGTGCTGAACTTAATCCACTTCACTTTGCAAATTCACCTGTGGTCGTTATGATTGATGGTACAGATTATGTTCGTTCCATTCAGAAAACAAATTCCGACGGCGGTTTAACTTTTTATTGCGCTATTGAAGATGGCATAGTTCTCAGAGTTGCACATGGTATAAATCTTATTGAAAATTTGGAGCAGGCCTTCGATAAAATCAAAAAAGAAATCGGCCCGCTACAATTTGTTTTGGGCTGTGATTGCATCCTTCGCAATTTAGAAATTTCACGAAACGAAATGAAAAAACAAGTCGAGAAAATTTTTTTACGCAACAACTCTGTTGGTTTTTGCAGCTACGGGGAACAGTATCTTGGCGTACACGTAAATCAAACTCTCACTGGATGCGCAATAGGTTACGAAGCTGATGCAGAGATAATGGAGGATTAAATGTCTATTGAGCATGAGGTAAATGTAGAAACCTTGCAAGCGGAAATTACGCGGTTAAACAAAATTATACAGTCATTAATGAATCGTGCCGAACATAACACCAGTATATTGGGCTCAAACTTTAATTTATTTCAAACTGCTATTACGCTGGAAGATAAGGTGCGTCGCCGTACAGAAGAACTTGAAAACGCACGGGAAAAAATGGAAAAGTTGACTCGTACATTAAGAGAAAAAGAATATCAGACTCGTTTACTGGTTGAAAATTCTCCGGTAAGCATTCATGAAATAGACCTTGATGGTAAAGTTACTTTTATGAACCGAGCAGGGCTACGAATGCGAGGTCTTAATACTGAAGATGAAGTAAAAGGAACTATGTATATAGATGCGGTTAGCGTTAAAGACAAGCAACGTGTTAGCCAGCTACTTAACCTAGCGTATACGGGAGAAACTAGTCACTTCGAATTTGAGGGCAGTGGTCCAAACAAAAAAATGTATGCATCAAGCTTTATTCCTATACTTAAAAAAAATGGCCAGTTAGAAAAACTGATGGGTATAACAGAAGATGTAACAGAACGTAAAAATGCCGAAGAACAGTTGCGTAATTTTGCTTTTTATGATCCACTGACTCACCTTCCTAACCGCCGACTTTTCAATGATCGTTTAGAACAAGCCATGTACGCCGGCAAACGTAGTGGTTATTATAGTGCATTGTTGTTTCTAGACTTAGATAATTTCAAAGCACTAAATGACACGAGTGGGCACGATACTGGTGACTTACTCCTAATCGAGGTTGCGCGACGAATAAGTGCTTGCCTACGTGAGATTGATACCGTAGCACGTTTGGGTGGCGATGAATTTGTGGTACTTATCAGCAATCTAGATGTTGACAAAAAAGCAGCTTATGATAAAGCATATATAGTAGCTGAAAAAATACGTTCAGTTTTAGCGGAACCTTATTTATTACTCTGTAAGCAAGCAGATAATCCCGAATCCGTAGCGGAACATAATTCCACGGCAAGTATTGGCGTTGTTCTTTTTATCAATAACAATGCTGGCAAAGAAGAACTTATTAAGTTGGCAGACGCCGCTATGTATGCTGCTAAGGCAGGCGGTAGGAATCAAGTGTTTTTTTCCCAGATAGATACGGAAAGCCAAGGGGAAAATTAAAATAATATGCGTAAAAATAAGTAGTTGCCTCTGGAAATGATCTGAACCCAAAAAGTTAGACGAAATTAAATATTTATCAAGCCGCAACGGACTGAGTTCTGTATTGTACAGGACTTAGTCCGTTTATTTTTTTTTAAGGGGTAGAACAGAATAGAATATCTGTTCTACCCCAACGTTTATTATAGAATCATTTTTATATTCAGGAAAATTGTGTTATTTAATAATAATTAACTGGTTATTTTTTTAAAAAATATTGAAAATCGCTTGCAAGAATATGTTGGATGATGTATTATAATCTTGTAAGCGATTATACAATTATAATCTATAGGGGGGACATATATGAGAATATTAGTAGATGTTTTAAAAGCATTGTCGGATGAGACACGTCTTAGGATTTTAAACCTTCTGTATGAAAGCGAGCTATGTGTTTGCGATATCATGGAAATTCTGAAAATCTCGCAGGCAAAGGCTTCAAGGCATTTGATTTATCTTAAGAACGCAGGTCTTGTGAAAGACCGAAAACAGGCTCAATGGGCGTATTATTCATTATTGCAGAATGAACACTTAAAGTTTGTTGACACCTTAGTTTATGATAATTTGAGAAGCATGAAATTATATAAAGATGACTTAAAAAATCTCACGGAACGTTTGCAAAAAGGTGAAAATCAGTGTGAGCGTGTTTAATTTTACAAGAGGCGTTTGTTGTGAAAAATATTATTTTTTGTCTGAGAAGAATTGACTAAATTATCGGATTACGGGAATGGTTGTTATGGGAGAGATATAAATGAGAAAAGAAAATGCAGAGGGGATAGGATTTTTTGAAAAATATTTATCCATATGGGTACTTATTTGTATGGTCATAGGAGTAATAATAGGTGTTTATCTGCCTGGAATTCCAAAACTTTTAAGCAGATTTGAATATGCTAATGTATCAATTCCTGTTGCTATTCTTATATGGCTAATGATATATCCAATGATGCTAAAGATTGATTTTGAAAGCATTAAGCAAGTAGGTCAGAATCCACGGGGATTAGTTGTAACATGGGTCACAAATTGGCTGATAAAACCATTTACAATGTACGGGATTGCATATTTCTTTTTATATGTGGTGTTTGGAAATATGATTCCGGCTGATATTGCTAAAGAGTATTTGTCCGGAGCTGTTTTATTGGGGGCGGCACCGTGCACGGCTATGGTTTTTGTCTGGAGCAATCTGACTAAGGGAAATCCTGCTTATACATTAGTGCAGGTAGCAACTAATGATTTGATTATTTTAGTAGCCTTTGTGCCGATTGTAGCGTTTCTTTTGGGCATTAATGATATTACAATACCTTGGACGACACTTTTCTTATCAGTAGTTTTGTTTGTTGTAATACCACTTACAGCTGGCTGGCTTTCAAGAAGTATAATAACAAAAAATAAAGGACTGGATTATTTTCAAAATACCTTTATAGATAAATTTAGCAATGTTACAGTTATTGGACTTTTGCTAACGTTAATCATAATATTTTCTTTCCAGGGCAAGACTATAGTAGACAATCCAATAAATATAGTACTTATTGCAGTTCCCTTGATAATACAGACATTTTTGATTTTTTTTATAGCGTATGGATGGGCAAAATTATGGAAACTTCCTCACGATATTGCCGCTCCTGCTGGTATGATTGGTGCTTCAAATTTTTTTGAACTTTCCGTAGCCGTTGCCATATCATTATTTGGGCTGCAATCAGGTGCGACTTTGGCAACTGTTGTGGGAGTATTAACAGAGGTGCCGGTAATGTTGACTCTTGTCAAGATTGCCAACAACACAAAAAGATGGTTTCCGGCAACAAAATAATGAATAATATTTAGGAGGCTAAGTTATGAATAAAAAGCGACTAAAGGTAGCTTTTGTGTGCGTGCACAATTCCTGCCGTTCACAAATGGCAGAAGCGATTGCAAGGGTATTAGCCCAAGATGTTTTTGATGCGTATTCAGCAGGAACAGATATAAAAAAACATATTAATGAAGATGCGGTAGAGGTTATAAAAAGGTTATATGGCGTAGATATGAGGATGACACAAAATGTGAAAGAAATTACAGACATTCCGGCCATAGATATCGTTATTACTATGGGGTGCAATATGGGGTGCCCTGTATTACGCTGCCAGTATAGAGAAGATTGGGGATTGGAAGATCCAACAGGGAAGGGAATGGCCGCTTTTTTGCAAACCGCCGCAGTTGTAAGGGAAAAAATTCTTTTATTAAAGAAAAGAATTATAAACGGAGAAATTGATGTGTTTCGCAAAGAAGAAGGACTTTAATAAATCTCGTCATATAGTTGCAGATACTGACACAGAAATTGCAAGTAACAACGTAAAGTAGGGGGAAATCCTAGTGATTTATAAGTAGTCTTGACCATATAGCCAAGCACTCACAAACGTCCTAGCTGGGAGGTTGGTGTGGTGGCTTGGCTTTATTATGCGCAGTTAATACTTAGAAGTTTGAGATTGTTTCTTCTAGAAGGATGTAATACAATGTAGTAAAAATAAGAGTTAAATAAAGGGGGTTTCGGTGATATGCAAATATATTATTTTACTAGGACAGGCAGAAGTAAAAATGTGGCAGAAGAGCTGGCAGAGCGTTATGGGACTAAAGCAGAAGAAATAACAGATGACATAGATTGGCAAGGTGCCGGAGGCTATATTAAAGCAGGCTATAAGGCTTTAATGGGAGAGTCGTTGCCGGCAAGATATATAAAACCTGATGTTAATGAAGACTTAATACTTGTTTTCCCCGTTTGGACAGGGACCTTTCCTCCTGCAGTAAGAACATTTCTTGAAAAAGAGGGCAGAGCAAGAGTTATCTGTATGCCAACTTCCATAGGAAGCAAGCTAAAGGATAGAGAAGGGTTTGTAAAGGTTATAGATCTTGTGGGCAAGACTATTGCCACGCCCACAAACATCTAAGAGTGATATTTATCGTAGCGCTTTTTAGGTTAAATTAAAAATTAGAAGACATTTTGAAAGGAGCAATTAGAATGCAAGCAAAACATGTTTTGTCCAAAACTGCTGTTATAATTATCCTCTGTGCTTTTTGTGGCAGTGTTTTCGCCTCTCCTGCGAGCAAACTTCTTACAAAAAACGAAGAACTTTATCCTCAAGGATGGTCGGTAGGCGATCAGGTTAAATTTAAAAAAGGGACTGAAGCAAGCCTGAATGAAAATGGTGCGGTCATAACAGGTGTGCTGGCAAGTGATACCTATTTACGCCCTCAGGGGTGGAAACGTATTATCAATGATTACTATTTGGCAGCGGCATACACGGATCACAGTTTCTTTTTCCCGCGTTACTATCGTTATTGGAATAATAGCAATACCTATAATATAGCACTACCTAGTTATGGGCATATTCGTTATAAAGACGGTACAGCAGTAACCTTTAGTGAGCAGGGAACGGTGCTTAGCGGTACTATTGCTGATAAGACCACAATTGCTATAGGCGAAGGGCAATACGGCTTTGTGGCCTTTAAGGGCGGTTCTGCGCTTGATTTTTATGACAATGGCGCTGTGAAAACAGGGACCTTGTCCGAAGATACCAAACTACGTCCCGTAGGTTGGCACAATAATGCTATAACTATGGATAATGCAGGCTTTGTAGAATTTAAAGCAAAAAGTATAGTTAGTTTGACCCCGACAGGAGAAGTTGTGAGTTGTACCGTAAAAAATGCGCTGAAATGGAAAAATGCGGGAATTGAAATGGAATTTACACCTAACACGATAGTTAATTTCACTGAACAAGGTGCAAGTGCAGCAATGGAACAAAAAGCATAAATATAATGTTTGTTGTTTTACTGGTAAGCTATTGTAGGGTAAATTCTTTGCAAAATAAACAAAAAATAAACACTAAAAAACGCTGAACATTAATCTTTTGACATGCTTTAGACATATATCATTGGTATTATAACTATAGAAAGCCTGAATAATTATTGGCTAGGGAAGATAAAAGGAGTGGTTATAATGCTAAAGAATACAATCAAAAAATTAATGGCAGCGTTTGTATTGGTAGGATTTATGGGTTCGGCCAGTTTACCAATTATTGCTGAGGCATCTTCTTATCATTCTGAAAATGCACAAGAGCAAAGAATCCAGCGACAAGATGAAGAGCAAAGAATACAACACCAAAAAGAAGAAAAAAGGATACAGCGTCAACAAGAAAAGCAAAGAATCCAACGCCAGAAAGAAGAGCAAAGGGTTCAGCACCAAAAAGAAGAGCAGAGAAGACAAAACCAACACAGGTATCACGATAACCAAGATGAAAATACCCCACAACATGTTGGTGAGGGTGATTAAAAAGGGACCTGCAGATTAGTGTCTATATTATAATGAGTAACTAATTTTGCAACCCAAGTACTAATCAGGAAAAGCTAATATCTTAACGCCGTTAAGCCTCCGGGCTTAGCGGCTATTTTGCTGAACAAATGCGAAGTGCTTGAAAAAAATTTACTGTTTGTTATATAGAGTGGCTTGTTAAATGGGTGTTGGGAATTTGTTTTTTCATATTAAAATATCGTTTGCTAAATAGTAAATGAAGATGTAATATTTTCGTTAGATGCTTGTGTTATGAAAAGATAAGGGAGGGATTTTCGCTTGCTGATAAATAAATTACGAGAAATATTTTCTTCCTTACGATACAAGAATTTTCGTTACTTTTTGTGCGGTCAATGTATATCGCTAATTGGTACGTGGATGCAAAGAACGGCTCAGATATGGCTGGTTTATTCCATAACGGATTCACCTTTTTTGGTTGGCATGGTGGGTGTATGCCAGTTTACGCCAATGCTGCTATTCACGTTATTTGCTGGGGTAATAGTTGACCGAGTAGCTTCTAAACGCAATCTTTTATTAATAACACAGTTGTTGTTTATGCTGCAGGCCCTCGCCTTAACGCTGCTTACTTTTTTTGATTTGGTTACCTACCAACACATTTTTTTGCTTAGCGCTTTATTTGGTATTATCCAGACTTTTGATATGCCAACACGTCAGGCTTTTTTTTCTGATTTGGTTGGCAAACAAAACATCATGAATGCCGTATCGTTAAATTCGACTATTGTTAATTTGGCTAAAATAATTGGACCGGCTTTATCGGGAGTGGCCATAATTAAATTGGGAGTGGGTTTTTGTTTTTTGATTAATACCTTGAGCTATCTTACAGTGTTAATAAGTTTGTTTTGTATTCATACTGAAAGCAAGGCAGTTACTCATGAACAAAAGGATATAATGCAGGAAATGAAGGAGGGGATAAGATATATCAGGAATGAAGCTACACTAAAAATAAATGTGATATTAATGGCAATAGTTTGCACTTTCGCTATGAATAATGATGTTATAATACCAGTGTTCACAAAAGAAGTCTTACATATGGGAAGTAGTGCCTACACTGCACTAATGAGTTCTGCAGGAATCGGAGCGTTTTTGGGTGCTATATTCATGTCTGCCAGAGCAAAAAATGGAATAAAAAAATCGTTGTTTCTAGGAAGCTTATTTTTAACTATAGGGATTCAAATTAGTATGTTTTTCATTGGAAATTATTATATAGCACTTTTAGCTATTGGAATTATAGGGTTTGCAAATTTAGTGTTTATGAATATGGGGAATTCTATCTTCCAGTTAACGTCCGAAGAACAATATAGAGGACGGGTGATGAGCGTATATGCTTTTCTAAACCAAGGTTCTACGCCCATTGGTAACTTCTATGCAGGAATACTTATGGAATATGCGGGTGGATTATTAGGATTCCCTGGGTGTGGAATTATGGCTCTCTTTTTATTCACGCTTACGTATGCTGCTAATAAAAATAAAATTATGGAATGGGTAAGAAATTAAGAGCGAATGATAATTATTAAAAGGATATTCAACAAACAGAATATTTACTTAAATACTATTTCCTAGACATTCCATAAGTGTAATGTTACTATTAAAGCACAAATAAAAAATGCAAGTGTAATTAGAAGGTAGCAGATTATCGTGAGAAAAACATGTATTTTCTATGCCGTTTTTGCGCCCGGTGCTAATGCGGTTATCAGGTTATATTTTAAGCAGGAGGGCAGAAAACCAAAAATGATACTATGATTTAAACATAGGCTTACAAATTGGAGGATGTTATATTGAGAAAAATAGCGTATTGTTTTATCTGCCTAATGTTTTTAATGTTTTTAGGTGGATGTTCTTCTAATGGTTATGCATTTGTTCAGAGCGTTGAGAATAGAGATATGCAGAATTTTTATAAATTACTTGGCAATGATAAGGTGCTGGCTAATACAAAAAATAAAATAGGTGATAGCGTTTTAATCTTGGCGTTAAAAGACAATAATATTGAAGCTGCAAAAAGATTGGTTGAAGTTGGCGCAGATGTGAATGTTAGAGATAGCGAAGGGATAACTCCTCTTATGTATGCTTGCATGATAGGAAATTCGGAATTAGTAAAACAATTGGTTTCTAAAAATGCTGATTTAACAGCTAAAAGCAATAATGGTGATACTGTAGTAATGTATGCTGGATTATCAAATAATAACGGTATAATAAGGTTTATTCAAGAGAAAGTTTCATATCTTAGAATACATCAAGGGGAGAAAGAGCTCTTTAAGAGGGGCGGAAACATTTCGTTCATGAAAAATTTTTGTAGCTATGTTAAGTTGGCAGGCATAGAACAGGGTGTTTATGATTACAAATATTATGAAAGTGCCTATGGTGAGCAGAATGTTCCATATACTGAAAAAAAACATATTTGTAATATTTCTATTTCTGATATAAATAACAATACTTGGAAAATTGCTGTAAAGGCAACATATCAAGATATTCCTGAAATTTTCTACACATATGATATGGATTCCAGCCAAATTGTTAATACTGCAACTAATGAATCTTGGACTTGGGATACACCGGTGAATAATATAGATATGGTAGCTTGTGCTGCTGGAGCTGATTTTGATTTCCTTTATCATTATAGGTTTTTCAACAAGTAATATGTTTATATATAGATGCTGACATAGATGTGTTCTCAATATGACCGGAGTATAGGTTGGTTTTGCATATTTAGAGTTAGTTACTTGCAATTAATTTTATAAAACAGTATGAATGAGAGAAATTTCAACATTGTTCAATAAATACTTAAATGCTATACTTTGAAATAGAGAAATATGGCTTAAGAGGTGATTAAATGAACAAAAATGAGGAATCTACTGATAATTTACTGGCACAAAGTTTAAAGGAATTATTAAAGTCTAACGCGTTTGAGAAGATTACAATCAAAGATATAACTAAAAACGTTGGACTAATTCGCCCTACATTCTATAATCATTTTTCTGATAAGTACGCACTTTTAGAATGGATTTTTTACAACGAGGTAATATTACCGGCAAAAGTATTGATCGAAGATGATATGCTAAAAGAAGCAATCGATTTAATGTTAAAGCAAATTGAACGTGACATGAAATTTTATGCAAAAGCAGCGAAAATTGATGGTCAAAATTCTTTTGAAAGAATCGTTTTCGGGCTTTTTGAGAAATTATTTTTGGAGCTGTTCATAAAGAAAAATATTTTTCAAGTAAGGCATCTTGGCCCTATTACTCCTAAAATGTTAGCTCAATATTATGCAAATGGTATTACCTTTATAATCATTAGTTGGTTAAAGGATGCAAGTTCGCTTTCTGCTGTTGCTATTTCAGAAATTTATCAAATCATTAGTAATATATCGATTAATGAGTTGGTAAAAATTAGCGATGGCGACAAACTGTAATAATGGGCTATTAAAGCTAGACGTTCGGCTATAATTGTATAATACTGATGTACTATTTAAAAGAGATGAATCTTTTCAGATTCATCTCTTTTTATGTACACTTATAGTATATTATGGTGGTGTTTCTAAACTAATATTTTAGAAGAAATTAGTATGTGATATATAAAATTTATGTTGTTATAGGTAAAAACAAGGAGGTTTTACATATGAAATCGCTAGTAAATAGTATGGAGAAAGGAATGCTTCGTCAGATTATAAATAAAACATTGAAGTGCTCTAAACATGATCGCGAGAAAAATCTAATAGAAATATTAACTACTGTAGAAAAAATTGCAGGGCCTTTATTTGCTGGCGAAAGTTACCAGGATGCAAAAAAACTAATTCTAGAACCTAAGGGTAAATGGAAAGGCTATGTTGAGTCGCTAATCAAGGAAGTTGACCATACCGTGCTACGTACTACAGCTTTAACTCTGGGTTTTGAAGCTGCTTATTTGGGAACGAAAACAGTTCGTGCCAATCGTGAGAAATATGGGTTTAATATACCATGGGTTATTTTGCTTGATCCTACAAGTTCTTGTAATATGAATTGTAAGGGCTGTTGGGCGGCAAAATATGGGCATACTATGAGCCTTTCTTATGAGGAAATTGATAAAACAATAATGCAGGCTAAGAAATTAGGCGTTCACTTTTTTATGTATACCGGCGGAGAGCCGTTGTTACGGAAAGATGATTTGGTCCGGTTGTGCAAAAAACATGATGATTGCTATTTCCTTGCCTTTACTAATGGTACGTTAATTACTGAAGATTTTTGCCGGGAAATGCTTAAAATAGGTAATCTTTCCTTATCGCTAAGTCTTGAAGGATTTGAGGAAATTAATGATTCGAGACGTGGCAAAGGAGCATTTAGGAAAACGCTGGCAGCAATGGATTTATTAAAAAAATTCAAACTTCTTTTTGGCGCTTCCGTTTGTTACACTAAAGAAAATTTGGAAACAGTTACCTCAGATATGTTTTTGGATTTATTAATTTCCAAAGGGTGTCGTTATAGCTGGTATTTTCATTATATGCCAGTGGGGCGTGATGCTGTAAAAACACTTTTACCAACTCCTGAGCAGCGTGCTTATATCTATCGCAGACTAAGAGAGGTGCGTGGTGCAAAGGGTGGAAAACCGATTTTTACAATTGATTTCCAAAATGACGGAGAATTTATGGGAGGATGCATTGCGGGCGGCAGAAATTATTTGCATATTAATGCTAATGGTGATGTTGAGCCTTGTGTTTTCATCCATTATTCGCAATCTAATATAAAAACGGATACCTTACTTAATGCCTTGCAACAGCCTTTGTTCCTTGCGTATAGAGATAATCAGCCCTTTAATGACAATCATCTTCTTCCTTGTCCAATGCTGGAAAATCCGGAGAAACTTATGCAAATGGTTAAAGAAACTAAAGCTGCTTCTACCGACTTGCAAGCTCCTGAAGATGTTGGTGCTCTTTGCGCAAAGTGCAAAGAATATGCGGAGGATTGGAAACCTGTAGCGGATAAATTGTGGGCAAAGAATCCTCATAGTACTAGTTATTATGAAAATCATTTTAAAAAAAAGAAGCATGGTACGGTTTGAAGACCTACTAGCAAAAACAAAGGGTTTACGCAATTGCGTAAACCCTTTGTTTTTGTAGTTATAATATTTTTACCAAAGGCCAAGGACCTTCCACCAAGCCCCACCAATAAGAATGAAAACAAGAAAATTAATAACAGACATAATGAAACCAAGTTTCCACCATGTTCCTTGCGGCACAAAACCGGCACCAAAGTAAATGGGCGCAGGGCCTGTGGCATAGTGAGTAATACCACCCATCAAACCGATTAAGCAGCCAAGGCTCATAGCAGACAAAAATGGTGGAGCCCCAGCACCAATAGCCACAGCAAGAAAAGCTGCGTACATGGCTGATACATGCGCAGAAAGGCTGGCAAAAGCATAATGTGACCACATAAAGACTGCTAGGAGAATGCCTAGGGAAGTCATCCAGTAAACACCTGCAAGACTGCCGGCAACAAGATCGGCGCCCCATTTAATTAAACCAAGTTTATTAAGTGCGGTAGCCAAAGCCATTAGAGAGCCCATCCAAACTAAAGTATCCCAAGCACCTTTTTCTTTAATGATGTCATCCCATTCAACTGCTTTGCCGATAAGCATAAGGCCAACGCAGACAAGGGCAATCATAGTAGCATCTAACTTAGTAATTGAGGAAGTAGCCCAAAGAGCAAGAGCTAAAATAAAGACGCCAAAAACAATTTTTTCACTTTTGGACATGGGTCCCATTGCAATAAGTTCTTTCCTAGCAATTTCTGGAGCTTCAGGGGTATCTTTTAATTCCGGTGGATACATTTTATAAATTGCGTAAGGACAAATTGCTAAACAAATAAGCCCAGGTAAAATACAGGCTAAAGCCCAAGCACCCCAACTAATGTTTACGCCGGCTTGTGCGGCAAGGGCAACAGCCAAAGAGTTAGGAGCAACAGAAGTAATAAACATTGCTGAGGTAATACAGTTGCACTGAAAGGCCGATTTTAGTAGATAAGCGCCTAATCTTCGTGAAGTCTCTCCCGGTTCGCTGCCAAAGGCAGAACTTAAACTACGTACAATTGGGAACATTATGCCACCGGCACGCGCCGTATTAGAGGGGGTTGCAGGAGCGACTATTAAGTCGCTGATAGCCATTGCATATCCTAGTTTTAAAGAGCTATCACCAATGGCTCTCATGATTAGGTAGGCAATACGTTTGCCTAACCCGGTTTTAATAAAACCTTGAGCGAAAATGAAGGCTGATACAATCAACCAGATGGTAGTGTTGCCATAGCCGGATAGCACGTCTGCTGGTTTAACCACGCCTAAGAAACCTGTAAGACCAACGCTGGTTAAAGCAATAGCGCCTATGGGCAATGGGTGAAGGATGAAACCGATGATTGTTGCCACAAAAATAGCTAGTAGATGCCATGCGGCAGGTTTTACTCCCGCTGGAATAGGAATAAACCAAATAACTAGGCCAATTAAGATCGTCAAGAGTCCATTTTTAGTATTACTTCCCATAAATCAAACACCTCCTATTTTTTTTGGGCGGGCGGAGTTCCCCTCATACTGAGCTCACCTAAATATAATGTATATATACAACAAATATTGCTTAATTCCTTCTAAAAGCTACTAATATATATGAAAAAATAAAACTAATTTTCTCTTGCTCAATATTTTGCCTTTATAAATATTGCAAAATCGTCTATAATAATAACGTTGCATATTAGTCTCCTTTTTTAGCAGGGGGGCAAGTTTAATAGTGACTGCTGGAGGAGTTTAATGTCATATTCGTCTATACAAACAATTGCCGAACAGGTGAAATTATGGGATTTTATTATAAAATTGCCACAAGAGATATATGGTTTTGTCAAGCAAACCAATGGTAGTGTTGATGGGCAAATTTTGTATATTTGCCAGTATGTTAATGATAATTTAAAAGCAAAATTAGACATTATTTATACGGCAGAGACTTTTGACTATATCGTAGTTCGCACTCTAGGTATAAATACTTATCGAGATATTCGCTACGTATATAAAGAAAAAGATGCTTTTGCCGAAAAGGTGGGAGAAGCCCTGCCGGGGATTATAAAAAATATGG
>Ga0183100_1001212_pt1 | contig 13832 bp, 12 predicted proteins | sample Biomet2_FD_127789 | JGI IMG/M metagenome (GOLD analysis project Ga0183100, IMG submission 127789) | Microbial communities from bioreactor (seeded with anoxic lake sediment) at LBNL, California, USA - Biofuel metagenome 2 | ecosystem: Engineered > Bioreactor > Anaerobic > Unclassified ...
CTCATTTTAATTGCTGTTACGATTGTGATGATTATTTTCAGCATTTCCAAAAATAAGAAAATGCGCGCGGTGTTTATGGATAACCGCAAGAAAATTGCCGGCGTCAACTCCCGTGTACAGGATAGTCTTGCCGGTATTCGCGTTGTAAAGAGCTTTGCGAACGAAGATCTGGAACACGAAAAGTTCAGTGAAAGCAACTTGAAGTTTTTGGACTCCAAGGAGAGCAGCTACCGTGTCATGGGTGGCTTTCGGGCGGGTACCTCATTCTTTGAGGGTTTGCTTTTTATCACCGTTCTAATCTGCGGAGGACTTTTTATTGCGCACGGCACTTTGCAAATTACTGATTTGGCGGTATATGCACTCTACATCAATATCATTATTAACCCAATCGATATATTAATTGAATTCACCGAACAGTTTCAAAAAGGCTATTCCGGATTTAAACGGTTTATTGAAGTTATTGAAACAAATCCGGATATTGTCGACCAACCTGATGCAACCGAGCTCGCAGATGTAAAAGGGAAAATCGAGTACCAGAATGTTTCGTTCAGCTATGACGATGCCAATACTGTGCTGGACGACATTAATATTTCAATTGCCGCAGGCAAAACTGTTGCGCTTGTCGGCCCGTCCGGCGGAGGCAAAACAACACTCTGCTCCCTTTTGCCCCGTTTTTATGATGTTAGCTCCGGAAGGGTTCTGGTAGACGGCCACGATGTACGCAGTATCAAGTTAAGTTCGCTGCGCAACACCATCGGCATTGTACAGCAGGATGTTTATATGTTCGCGGGCAGTGTTAAGGAGAATATCATGTACGGCAAACCCAACGCGACGGATGAAGAAATTATGGAAGCGGCGAAAAATGCTAATATCCATGATTTTATTATGAGTCTTGACGACGGCTACGATACATATGTCGGCGAACGCGGAACACGCCTGAGCGGAGGTCAGAAGCAGCGCCTTGCAATTGCTCGTGTTTTCCTGAAAAACCCAAAAATTCTGATTTTGGATGAAGCAACAAGTGCTCTTGACAATGAGAGTGAACGGCATATTCAAAATTCACTTGAGCGACTTTCCAAGAACAGAACCACGATTGTAATTGCGCACCGCCTCAGTACCATCCGCAATGCAGATGAAATTATTGTTATCGGTGATGAGGGGATTGTGGAACGCGGCAACCATCAAAGTTTGCTCGCACAGGATGGGATCTACGCAAATTACTACAACATGCAGTTTGAAGGGCTCGCTGAATAGGCCCTAAAACATTGATTTATAGAATAACATAAGGGGGCGAATAAAATAAAAGCTCTTCATCGTATTTTATTTGTTTTGCATTTGCTAGTTGGAATCGGCGCTATGGCCGGTGGTTTTGCCGCAATATCGAATCCGCAAAGTCCGCTTGGCGTTCCGACGGATACGCTGAAAAATTCGCCGTTTTCCGATTTTTTGATTCCCGGAATCTTACTGTTTGGTGTAATCGGAGTCGGAAATGTGATTGCTGCTGTGTTTGTACAGCGCAATCCATGGTATTTCCCTTATGTCAGCAGCGTGTTCGGATGGGCGTTGGTAATTTGGATTATCGTGCAATGCATTATGATTCGCTCCATTGTCTTTTTACATATTTTGTTCTTTGCAATTGGAGCTGTTCAAGCCGCAATTGCCATGCTGCTGCTGTTTCGGGGACGTATGTTTCCATTTAATCTACTTGAATACTATTGGAAAAAGTTTATGGTAAAAGAAAAATAATAACGAATTAATAAAACGGACAGGAGAGTTGAATTTCTCCTGTCCGTTTTGTTATTAATATTTTTCTACTCTGTCTTTCGTAACCCTTGCATGAATAATCGGCACTTTTTTTGGCGCTGTGGAACGAATGGTAACCGCGCTTTCAAAGAGTTTTTCCGCTTCAAGGCATTTGTCAATGGAAGATGAATAGAACTCTGCAATCACATCGCTCATTTTAACGTAATCGCCAATTTTTTTACGAAGTATAATTCCGGCACTGAAATCAATGGAATCTTCTTTTTTCTCTCTGCCGGCGCCAAGTTCTACGGAAGCGATTCCGCATTGCTCCGTGTTCATCGAATAAAGATAACCCTCACTTTGTGCCAAAACCTCATGTTTGACCTTTGCCTGCTCAAACCTTGCGTTGTCATCAAGGACGCTCGTATCGCCGCCCTGTGCCGCAACCATTTCTTTCAGCTTTGTAAAGGCTTCCCCATTTGCGATTTCCTGCTGCGCTGTCTTTTTGCAGTCTTCTATACTTCCCTTATTTGCTAAGAAAAGCATATTGGCAGCCAAATCAATGCAAATCTCGGTTAAATCAGCGGGACCGTGTCCCTTGAGTGTTTGGCAAACCTCCATAATTTCAAGTGAATTACCAATCGCATTACCGAGCGGGCGATCCATATCGGTAATCAATGCAATTGTTTTGCGCCCGACGTGCTCACCAATTGCCACCATCGCTTGCGCCAATCGAATGGAATCATCGACGGTTTTCATGAATGCGCCGCTACCGGTCTTTACGTCCAACAGGATGCAGTCAGAACCGGCGGCAATTTTTTTACTCATAATACTCGAAGCGATCAGCGGAATACTTTCAATCGTGGCGGTTACGTCACGCAGAGCATAAAGTTTTTTGTCCGCGGGCACCAAGTTGCCGGACTGACCGATTACGCTGACACCGACTTTACGGACGATGTCAAAGAATTTTTCCCGGTCAATCGAAGTCTGCATTCCCGGAATAGATTCCATCTTATCAACTGTACCGCCCGTATGGCCAAGACCGCGTCCGCTCATCTTTGCAACGCGAACCCCGAGCGCCGCGACAATTGGTGAAATAATCAGCGTTGTCTTATCGCCTACACCGCCGGTGCTGTGTTTATCGACCTTAATTCCATCTATGGAGGATAAATCGACAGTTTCTCCGGAATTCGCCATACACATTGTTAAGTTGGCCGTTTCCTGATCTGTCATGCCTTTGAAATAAATCGCCATTAAGAGTGCGGAAACCTGATAATCCGGAATTTCTCCCTTAACGTAGCCGCCAATAAAGAACTGAATTTCTTCATTTGTCAGCTCACCGCCATCGCGCTTTTTGGTAATAATATCATACATTCTCATGCATATTCCTTCATTCCTCCGCGCAAAAATTAATCAATGCACCCGCCGGGCTTACGCGGAAATCCGGCAGCAATATAAATATTTAATTCAAGGTCACACCAGCTTGACGCAACGCGTTTCGCAGCACCGCAACATTGCCTCCATAACAAAAGCCGTCCATACCCAAAGCCTGCCCTGCCGCTATGTTTTCTGGCCTGTCATCAATAAAGTAACATTCCTGTGGTTTTAATGAAAATTTCTCAAAAAATTTTAGATAAATCTCTTTTTCCGGTTTTAAAAAAAGAACCTCTCCGGAAAATAAAATGCCGGAGAAATATTGCAGCGCCGGAATTTTATGCGTAAAATGAAGCATGTTTTTACCCGCGTTAGAAAGGAGGAAAAGTGAATATCCCTTTTCCTTTAATTCAAGCACCAGTGGCATAATGTTATCCAAACCGGTCATATGCTCACGCCAATGGAGCAAAAGGACTTCTGCAGAGGCTCGCAAACGCAAAGGCAGCCGGTCGCAGACTGGAGCGATGATATCCTCCTCTGTAACACTGCCGCGATCAAGCTCTTGCCACACGCTGCTTTCAAAAATTTCAGTACGAAGCAGCCGGATATCCTCAGGCACGGTGACATACTGCCGTATGAAATAATCCGGATTAAAATCGGTGAGCACCTGCCCCATATCAAATACTATATTCTTAATCATAGCTTTAAATTCTCTGGGCCGAAGCCGAACGGCAGCAGTTCACGCAGTGTGTATACTTCCCATTCACCCGTATTTTTACCGAGAATAATTTTGAAACTATCAGGGTCACAGAACTCCATCATGACTTGGCGGCAAACGCCGCAGGGCGGGCATATTTCCGTTGAAATATCCTCCCCTTTTCCACCGACAATGGCAATGCATTGGAATTCGTGTTCTCCTTCGCTGATTGCCTTGAAAAAGGCAGTTCGCTCCGCGCAATTTGTGGGTGTATAGGTCGCGTTTTCGATGTTGCATCCCCGGTAAATCTTTCCGCCTTTGGTCAGTAGAGCCGCGCCAACCTTAAATTCAGAATAGGGTGTATATGCCATTTTACGGGCAGCAATTGCCGCATCTACTAATTCTTTGTAATTTTCCATCGTAACACCTGTTTCTTTAGATAGAATTGAGGAACGACAACTGCCGCTCCCCAATTCATGGTTTTTATTGTTTAAAGCGTAAACCATCAATACCCGTGAGCTTCCTCATTTTTTATGATTTTGATAATTCTGCTCGTCCCCAAACGGGAAGCACCAAGAGAAATAAACCGCTCGGCATCATCGAGTGTTTGAATTCCACCAGCCGCTTTGATTCTTACGTTTGACCCGATATGCTTTGCAAAAAGTGCAACATCATCAAAGGTCGCGCCCGCGGTTGAAAATCCGGTCGAGGTTTTGATGAAGTCCGCACCGGAGTCTGTTACGACTCTGCACATCTTTATCTTCTCCTCATCCGTTAAGAGGCATGTTTCAATAATAACCTTTAAGACACGATTACCACAGGCCGCTTTGACCTGTTTGATTTCATCCAGCTGCAATTCATAAAGGCCATCTTTTATATAGCCGATATTAATAACCATGTCGATTTCGCCAGCGCCGTTTTTGATTGCGTCCTTCGCCTCAAAGACCTTAACGGCGGTTGTAGAGTACCCGTTTGGAAAACCAATAACGGTACAAACAGCCATTTTGCCTCCGACATAATCTTTAGCACGTTTCACATAGGAAGCTGGGATGCAAACAGATGCCGTGTGATACTGTACAGCATCGTCGCAAATTTGTTTAATCTCCGCCCATGTGGCGGTTTGCGTCAACAGAGTATGGTCAACCTTGCTTAATATTTCTTTGTTATCCATCAATTGTATTTACTCCTCTATTTTAAAAATAGTTGACTGTCAAGCGAGGTCATGTACATTACACAACCTTATCTGACACCCTTTTCATACGGCTCGCCGTCAGCCTTTGGCGCGACTGAACGACCGACAAACAGGATGAGCACTACAATTGTTAAAACATACGGCAGCATTGCGAGAATTTGTGAAGGTACGGCAAAATTGCCGCCGCCCAAAACAACCGTCAGTGCTTGTGCGAAACCAAAGAGCATACATGCGCCGTATGCACCGAATGGAGTCCACTTTCCAAATATGACAGCCGCCATTGCGATAAAGCCCTGGCCGCTGATAGCAGTCGGTGTAAACTGAGAAATAATAGCCAGCGTCATTGAAGCACCGCCGAAACCGGCTAAAATACCGGAAACAATTACACAAAGGTAGCGGGTGCGGCTGACATTAATGCCGAGAGTATCGGCTGCGGCAGGATGTTCGCCGACCGCACGCACATGAAGTCCCCACTTTGTTTTGTACAGGAAGAACCACATAGCAATCGCAGCAATCAGTCCAAGAACAACGGTGATATCAACATTGAGGTTTTTCAGCGCGCTGTCCCCAAATATTTTTTCATCAAAAAGTTTAGGCAATGTTTTCCCCGGAAGCGTCATAGTTGCTTTATCAAACAGCAGCCGGCAAAAGAACAGTGCAAAACCTGGCCCAATTAAATTAATGGCGATGCCGGAGATGGTCTGATCCGCCTTAAAGGTAACGGAAGCAATGGCATGCAAAAGCGAAATTAAACCGCCTGCCGCACCCGCAGCAAGTAAACCAAGCCATGGATTTCCGGTGAAATAGCTCACCGCAGCAGCCGCAAAGGCACCCACTGTCATCATACCTTCAATACCGATATTAACTACGCCGGAACGCTCAGAAATAACGCCGCCGAGCGCGCCAAAAACCAACGGGGTGGAGTACATCAGTGTAATCCCGATCAGCAATAAAATCTCATTTAACACGGTGAGCACCTCTCTTTTCAAGCTTGTCAGCCAGCGTAGGCACAACTTTTGTCAGCGCCACAAAAAATACAATGATACCAATCATAATATTGATAATCTCAGTAGGAGCACCAACATCCTGCTGTACACTTTGCCCGCCGTAAAGCAGACCACCAAAAAGTAAACCTGCAAAAATACAGCCAATAGGAGAAGATCCCGCAATCAGAGCAACAGACAAGCCGTTGAATCCGTTGTTTTCAAATGCGGCCATTGTCGAAAGTTTATGCGGTGAAGTACCTGTAATTGCCAACGCGCCGGCAAGTCCTGCCAATGCACCGGCAATGAGCATTGCCTGCGTAATATTGCGGTTAACATTGATTCCGGCAAACTCAGCAGCGTCACGATTAAAACCGACGGAACGCAACTCATAGCCCTTGGTGGAGCGATACAACAGGACCCATACGACTATGGCCAGAATAACAGCTATCAAAATACCAAAGTTGATATCTGTTTTCAGCATCACCTCATATAGCCATTTGGTCGGTTTTAACGCGGCCATCCCTGCATCTGAAGTTTTCCATTTCGGCAGGAGCATGGTATAGCTGGACTCATTGACCGGATAGGAACTGGTTGAATCCGGAAGATGGTATGCTGTTGTGTTCAGAACAAAATTAGAGAGATAAAGTGCAATCCAGTTGAGCATAATGCTGGTAATTACTTCGTGAATGCCAAACTTCGCTTTTAAATAGCCGATAATAATACCGAAAATTGCACCGGCGAGAACGCCGGACAATACAACAATAGGGACTTGAATGATCGGATCCAAATTGAGCTTTGCACCTACGCATACAGCCGCAATCGTTCCGGCTATGTATTGGCCTTCAGCCCCAATATTGAACAAACCGGTTTTAAAAGCAAAGGCAACACTTAAGCCTGTTAGAATAATCGGTGTTGCCTTAATAATTACATTGGAAATATACTTTGGTTTTGCAAATATTCCATTAAAGAGCGCCCCAAAAGCCTCGAATGGATTATAGCCGGCAAATGCAAGTATAATAGCCGAAACTAAAAACCCAAAAAGGATTGCTATTAAAGTTGAGGTAATTGGCTTTTTAAGAACTTTGACTAATGTTTTCATTCTTCCTACCTCCCGCCATCAAACATCCAATCGTTTTTTCATCTACTTCGCCCTGTTTAAAACTGTCTACGATCGCACCAGCGTAAATAACATCGATGGTGTCGGCAACATTCATAACTTCATCAAGTTCCAGTGAAATCAGAAGAACAGCTCTTCCTTTGTCACGCTCACGAATCAGTGTTTTGTGTACATATTCTATTGCACCAACATCGAGGCCACGGGTAGGCTGAACCGCAATCAGGAGATCCGGTTCGTTCGCAATTTCTCTTGCGATGATGACCTTTTGCTGATTGCCGCCCGAAAGGCCGCGCACAGGCTGATTTTCACAGTTATCCGGTCGGATATCATAGTCCTTGATCAAGCCCTTAGTATAGGCGAGAATTTCGCTGCTATTTAACATACCGCCCTTGTTGTAGGGCTTTACACGGTACTTTTCGATAACGACATTTTCAGCCACGGTGAAGGGAAGAATCAGTCCGCGTTTTTGCCGATCCTCATGAATTGTCGAAATTTTATTGTCTATTACATTACGCGTCGTCGTATTTTGAATTTCTTTTCCATTAATTTTGATGGTGCCGCTCTCAGATTTTGTCAGATTAGTAATGGCTTCGACAAGCTCTTTTTGCCCATTTCCGTCGATGCCGGCAATACCCACAATTTCGCCCCTGCGAACCTTAAGCGACAAATTCTTTACTGCGTTAAGTTTGCGCTCGTCTTTTACTGTCAGATTTTCAATTTCGAATATAACATCACCGGGGGTAGCCGGTGTCTTGTCTACAATTAACTTGACACAATGGCCAACCATTTTTGTGGCAAGTTCTTCTTCATCAACATCAGCAACGTTAACAGTATCAACATACTTACCGCGGCGGATGATGGTGCAAATTCCTGACGAAGCCTTAATTTCTTTGAGCTTATGTGTGATAATGATAATTGTTTTTCCGTCTGCAACCAAATTGTTCATAATTTGAATTAAATCATCTATCTCCTGCGGAGTCAAAACGGCAGTTGGTTCATCCAGAATAAGCAGATCCACGCCCCGGTACAGTGCTTTCAATATCTCAACACGCTGTTGCATTCCAACGGATATATCCTCGATTTTTGCATCCGGGTCGACCTCAAGTCCATACTTCTTTACAATTCCGAGAATTCCTTCGCGTGCTTTTTTCATATCTATTACGCCAAATTGATTGGTAACCTCGTTACCAAGAATAATATTCTGTGTTACGGTAAAATTATCAACCAGCATAAAATGCTGGTGAACCATGCCGATACCATGTTCAATCGCAATATTGGGGTTTTTAATATTAACCTTTTCACCATTCAAAAAAATTTCGCCCGCTTCGGCCTGATAAAGACCGTAGAGCACATTCATCAGTGTACTTTTTCCGGCGCCGTTCTCGCCCAAAATGGCATGAATTGAACCCTTTTTAACGTCAAGATTTACGTCATCAAGAGCACAAAAGGAACCGAACATCTTGGTAATACCGTGCATTTGCACTGCATATTCCTTGTTGACTTCCATACCAATAGACCCCCTTGGCTTAATGAATCCCCTTACACACAACGGGGCGCCATATGAATATGCGCCCCGTTGTGCAAAAGAGATTATAAAATATTATACTTGGTTAATTACTTAAGGCTTGCTTCGTATTTTGCAAACTCAGCTTTATTTGCTGGAGGGGTAATTGTTTTGTCCTTAATCTTGCCTTCAAGAGCAACTGCTGCGTTGTAGGTTGCATCGCCCATCAGTTTGTGCTCTTCAGGAATACCGACAGCGTTTTCGCTAAGACCATAAGTGTAGGTCTTGCCGCCGATTTCTTTGCCATCCATAGCTTCTTTGGAAACGAGCTCAACTGCCTGATTGACAAGCTTTAAAGCGGAGGTTAAAACATTTTTAGGAGCAAGATAAGCCTGGTCACGGTCAACACCGATTGCATACTTGTTTGCTTCTTTAGCTGCTTCAATTACGCCCATGCCAACACCGCCTGCTGCGTGGAATACTACGTCGCAGCCGTTGGAGAACATCTTAGTGGCGATTGCCTTGCCTTTGGATGCATCGCTGAAGCTTTCAGCATACTGAGCGTCAACTGTAATTTTTTTGCCAAGCTCTTTGGCAGCGTAAGCAACGCCGGCCTTATAGCCGTATTCGAACTGATCGATGATGTTGCCGGTCATGCCGCCGACAAAACCAACCTTACCGGTCTTTGTTGTCTTTGCTGCAATGTAGCCGACTAAGAAAGAAGGCTCCTGCGCGCGGAACATAACACCGGTTACGTTTGAAGGTGTTTTATCTCCGTAAGAATTATCGATGATAGCATAGCTGATGTCCGGATTTTGCTTTGCAGAGTTTGTGATTGCGTCAGCCATAGCGAAGCCAATGCCCCAGATGAGGTTGTTGCTGTCGTCTGCAGCCTTATCAAGGTTTGTAGCATAGTCGGATTCCTGCTTGGACTCGGTGTACTTGACATTGACTCCTGTGTCAGCTGACAGTTTCTGAAGACCTTCCCACGCAGACTGATTGAAAGACTGGTCGTTCACACCGCCGGTATCTGTAACCATCGCAATCTTAAAGTCTGTCTTTGCCGATGCGACTTCAGCCTTGCTCTCGGCTGCCGCTGAACTTGCCGCTGCACTTGCAGCCGCACTGGAGGTTGTGCCGGATGTTGATCCGCATGCGGTTACAGATGCTGCCATCATAACTGCAAGCAAAAGTGCTACAATCTTCTTCATGAATTTTTCCTCCTAATTTTTTGGATATATTTAATATCACAGTATTGTGATATTATTCCCATTTTTCTTGTTTTCAAATTTTAGTGTACTTTATTTTCCAATACATTTCAAGTACTTGTTAAGCAAGTGACAGTGCAATTTCCATCATTTGAGTGAAACCTGTCTGGCGCTCCTCTGCTGTAAGTGCTTCGCCAATAAAAGGGCAGTCCGAAATTGTCAACAGGCACAGTGCATTTTTACCGGCTCTTGCGGCATTCATATAAAGTGCGGCAGCTTCCATTTCAACCGCTAAAACGCCCATTCTCTTCCATTGAGACAACGCATTTTCGTTATCATCATAAAAGGTATCGGAAGAAAGCACGTTACCGATAACGGTATGAATTTTTAATTTTTCGGCAGCTCTTACCGCCCGATTTAACAAATCGTAGCTTGCAATCGGTGCAAAGGTGCCAGGCAGTTTATACTGTAAAGCGTAGTTGGAATTGGTGCAGGCACCCATACCAATAACAACATCACGCACATGAACATTGTCGGCTATACCTCCGGCTGAACCAATACGGATAATATTTTCCACATCATAAAAATTAAAAAGCTCATAACTGTAAATGCCGACCGACGGAATTCCCATACCGCCACCCATAACAGACACTTGTTTTCCGTTATAAGTACCGGTATAACCGAGCATATTGCGTACGGTATTGAAACATGTAACGTCTGTCAGATAGGTTTCGGCAATAAATTTTGCACGGAGCGGATCACCCGGCATTAATACGGTTTTAGCGATTTCCCCCGCTTTTGCCCCATTATGAGGTGTAGGTATGTTAGACATAAGATTCCTCCTGAATTTTATCCAATAATCTCCTTTAAAAGGGATGTTCCTGTCGTCATTGGTGCTACATCAAAATAATCAAGAATAGTCGCTGCAATATCGGCAAAGGTCGGGCGTGTGCCCAAATTTGCGCCAGCTTTTACATTCTTGCCATAAATTACCCATGGAATGTACTCGCGCGAGTGGTCGGTAGAAGGTGTGCTCGGGTCGCAACCATGATCAGCCGTAATCATCAATAGATCATCATCACGCAGTCCATCTATAATATCAGGCACTTTCTGATCAAAATAAGTCAGCGCCTTGGCATAGCCGTCCACGTCGTTGCGGTGGCCATAAAGCATATCGAAGTCAACAAGATTAATAAAGCAAAGGCCGTTGAAATTCTGCTTTGTCAGCTCAATGGTACGGTCGATTCCCTCCGCGTTTCCTTTGGTTCTCATGAATTTTCCGACGCCCTTGCCCGCAAAAATATCATTAATTTTGCCAACGGCAATCACATCGTATTTATTCTCCGAAAGCTGATCAAGCATTGTAATCTTTGGTGGCAGAAGCGAAAAATCGTGGCGGTTCGTCGTGCGGGTAAAGTCCGGATAGGTGCCGACAAACGGCCTTGCAATTACCCTGCCTACGCCGTGCTTTCCGACAAGCAAATCCCTCGCAATTTGGCAATAGCGGTACAGTTCATCAATTGGAACAATTGCCTCATTCGCTGCAATTTGAAAAACACTGTCTGCCGAAGTATAAACAATCAACGCGCCGGTTTCCGCATGTTCCTTGCCATAGTCCATAATAACGTCGGTACCTGAGTAAGGTTTGTTGCAAATCACTTTGCGGCCCGTTTTTTGCTCAAATTCATGTATCACGTCATCCGGGAAACCATTTGGGTAGGTAGGCAGTGGTTTAGTCGAATTAATACCGGCAATTTCCCAATGGCCGATTGTTGTATCCTTGCCTTTGGAGATTTCCCTCATACGGGCAAAAGCGCCCGTGGGATGTTCTTCCTTTGGCCGGCAGGTCACGCCATCGATGTTAAATAGCCCAAGCTTATGCATGTTGGGCATATCGAAATACTTACTTCCTGCGGCTGCAGCTATCGTATTGCTGCCTTCGTCGCCATATTCGGCGGCATCAGGTTCTTCACCGATACCGAAACTGTCAAGCACAATCAAGAAAACTCTTTTCATTATTATTCCCTTCATTTCTTCAGTGAAAAGCACACTGACATTCTCGCTGAAAGATGTCAGCAAACTGAAATTAAAAAATTCAGATATGCTGCTTTCAACACTATATTATAGTCGTCTCCCTTATTTTAAGAGAAACGGGCAAAATAATTTCACGCTGTTCAAGTTTATTGTTCTCCACCATGTCTATAATTATCTTTGCCGACATTCTCCCAATTTCTTCCATTGGCTGTGCAACTGTGGTAAGTGACGGTGTCATCAACGAACTCAGTTCCAAATTATCATACCCTACTATCATGATATCGTCAGGTACGCGTCTTCCCGTCTCATGGAGTACCCTGTAAAGAGAAAGTGCAACCATATCGCTTACTGCTAAAATCCCGTCCACTTTTGGAAAGCGCTCCAAAAGTTCCCTTGAACGGACAATTCCTCCGCTGTAATCATAACTGCTCTCAATATACTGCGGTTCAATATTATGTTCCTTACATACATCCGAATAGCCATGAAAACGACGTCTGGCATTGGAAAACTCCTGCGATCCATGCATCTGGACGATATGCTGGCAGCCGCAGGCAATCAGATGCTCCGCCGCCAAACGTCCCCCTGTATAGTTATCCGCCTGAACGGAAGCAGTAAATGATGCATTCCCGCATTTATCCAGAACCACAATCGGCAGCGCACAGTTGCGCATTTCCTCGTCCGGATCATTTCCAATGGTCGAAATAACAATTCCATCCGCATTCATAGCGGTGAGCATATTGATGTAAGCCGCTTCTTTCTCCGGCTTTTCGTCGGAATTGCAAAAAATCACCTTATACCCATTTTGAAACGCCTCATCTTCAATCGCACGGCCTATTTCAATTAAAAACAGGTTCAAAAGGTTTGGCACTATGTAACCGATAATTCTTGAAGACTTTTTGTAAAGAGAACGCGCAATTTCATTTGGTTTGAAACCGGTTTCCTTAATGGCATCCAAAACACGCTTCGTTTTTTCTTTATTCACTCTTGCTGTACCGTTCATTACCCGTGATACGGTCGCAGGCGAAACCCCCGCCATTTTTGCTACTTCACTAATTCGAGCCACCTTATCACCGCACTTTATCAAAAATCTTTTATCTTAAGTTTCACAGGTTGCATTTTTTGAAACCGCTTTCTGAATGCAAATTTATTATAGATTATTCAATATCATTTGTCAATATTTTTTTAAAATTTTATAATAATTTAGTCAAATTGCTTAGATACACACATTTTCATAGAGAATACCCTCCGTTTTAATTTTTGAAACTACAAAAAAGCAGACTACACATGAGATTTCAATTCATATGCAGCCTGCTTTCGTTATTTCATAGTATTAATGTTCTTTATTTGTTTTTCTCTTCGACCTAAACACTAAGAATGTACCCAAGGCAAAAATAGCGATGCAAGAAAGAATCGTTGCAGCATCTGTGGATTCACCGGTCTTAGGTGCAGCAAGAGGAACTTGATTTTCTTCAATAACCATCGCCTGTAATGCCGATGACGTTACGGCAGATGTTGCCGGTATTGCCGATGACGGATTTGCAAGCGGTGTGCTTTCTTCCCCAATTGTTTCAATGCCGGATGGCGTTGTGCTGTTCGGTGTACCTCCACCGGATGGGTGATTTGTTGTACCGCCGCCATTGCTTGAGTTTGACGAGCTGGAATTATTGGAACTGACGATACTTGAAGTTTCTGAGCTGACCGTGCTCGACGCTTCCGAGCTGACCGTGCTCGATGCTTCTGAGCTTACGGTGCTTGATGCTTCCGAACTTGCTGTACTCGATGCTTCCGAACTTGCTGTACTCGATGCTTCTGAGCTTACGGTGCTTGATGCTTCCGAACTTGCTGTACTCGATGCTTCCGAACTTGCTGTACTCGATGCTTCCGAACTTGCTGTACTCGATGCTTCCGAACTTGCTGTACTCGATGCTTCCGAACTTGCTGTACTCGATGCTTCCGAACTTGCTGTACTCGATGCTT
>Ga0183100_1001213_pt1 | contig 13831 bp, 14 predicted proteins | sample Biomet2_FD_127789 | JGI IMG/M metagenome (GOLD analysis project Ga0183100, IMG submission 127789) | Microbial communities from bioreactor (seeded with anoxic lake sediment) at LBNL, California, USA - Biofuel metagenome 2 | ecosystem: Engineered > Bioreactor > Anaerobic > Unclassified ...
TTCGTGCTGTGGGCGCGAAACGCTGGTGTTGGCGGGCATCGTGGTCTCCACCTTTCTTTCCGCGCTTATTTCGCTGCTCAAAAGCCTGGATGAGGAAAGCGTGTCCAGCATCGTGTTCTGGATCATGGGCAGCTTCCAGGGACGCGGTTTTGAGCACGCGGCGCTGGCCTGGCCGTACATGCTCCTCGGCGCGGGCATCGTGTTCTGGCGCGCGCGCGAGCTGGACCTGCTCAGCCTGGGCGAAACCCAGGCGCGCATGCTGGGGCTGGAGGCCGGGCGCTCGCGCCTGTGGCTGCTGCTCGGCGCAAGCCTGCTCTCGGGCGCGTCGGTGGCGGTTTCCGGCGTCATCGGATTCGTGGGACTGGTGGTGCCGCACTTGGCGCGGCTGGTGCTCGGGGCCGGGCACCGGCGGCTGCTGCCCGCCTCGGCGCTTTTGGGCGCGCTGCTGCTCATATGGAGCGACGTGCTGGCGCGCACGGCGCTGCCGCGCGGAGCCGAGCTGCCCGTGGGCGTGGTGACGGCCCTTGTCGGCGGGCCGTTCTTCTGCCTGCTGCTGGCGCGCCGTGGCCTTGCCGGGGCCAAGGCCGGACGTGAGGACGCGCCATGATCCGCGCGCGCAATTTGAGCTGCGGCTACGGCGGCCGCGCGGTGCTGCGCGGGGTGGATTTGACCTTGGGGCCGGGCGAATTCGCGGCCCTGCTCGGTCCCAACGGGTCGGGCAAGACGACGCTTTTGCTGGCCCTGGCCGGGCTGCTGCGGCCCATGAAAGGCGTCGTGGAGCTGGCCGGACGCGACATAACCCGCCTGCCCGCCCGTGAGCGCGCGCGGCTGGTCGCCTGCGTGCCGCAAGGCGCAGCGCCCCCGCCGGGCTACACCGTGCGCGAATTGGTGCGCATGGGCCGCTTCGCCAGTTCCGGTTTTTGGGGCGGAACCGGACGCGAGGACGCCGCCGCCTGCGAAACCGCCCTCGTCGAGGCGGGCTGCCTGGACCTGGCCGACCGGCAGGCGACGGAGCTTTCCGGCGGGGAGTTCCAGCGCGTGCTGCTGGCCCGGGCGCTGTGCCAGGGTGGGGGTCTGCTGCTGCTCGACGAGGCGACCTCGGCCCTTGACCTCGCCCGGCGGGTGGAGGCCTTTGACCTGCTGGCCGCGCAAAACCGCAAGGGCGGCGCGGTGCTGGCCGCCGTGCACGATCTGAACCTGGCCGCGCTGTACTGCCCGCGCCTGATTTTTCTCAAGCAGGGCCGCGTTGCGCTGGACGGCCCCACGAGCACGGTATTCACGGAAGCAAACCTGAAGGACATCTATGAGACCGACATCCGCGTGGCCCCGCATCCCGTCACCGGCGCGCCCCAGGCGCACCTGGTGCCTGGCGCTGGCGCTGCTGCTGCTTTTCGCGGTTGAGGCGCGCACAGCCGACGCAGCCGGCGTCAGCATCACCGACGACACCGGCCAGACCATCGCCCTGCCGCGCCCGGCCGGACGGGTCATCGCGCTTTACGGCGCGTTCAACGAGATTCTGGACGGCATGGGCCGCGCGGAGCTCATCGTCGCCCGCACCGACGCCGACCGCTCGCCCGAGCGCATCGCCAAACTTCCGGTCATCGGCACGCACATGCGGCCCAACATCGAGGCCGTGCTGGCGCAAAAGCCGGATCTTGTGCTGCAAATGGCCGGGCGCAAAGAGGCCTCGCTGCCGGTGGAGGCGCTGAAAAAACGCGGCGTGCCGGTGGCGGTGTTCCGGGCGGAGAGCTTCGCCGAGCTGTTCTCGGTCATCCGCCGCGTGGGTGTCCTTACCGCCGCGCCGGAACGCGCGGAGGCCATGGTGCGCGGCATGGAGGCCAGACTCGCCGCGCTGGACGCCCGCATGGCCACGGCCAAGGCCCGGCCAAGGGTGTTTTACGAGGTGCGCTCGCCGGACATGCTGGCGGCTGGCGGCGCGGGCATCGTGGCAGAGATCGTCCGCCGCGCCGGAGGCGACAACTGCGTGGCCGATGCGGGCAAATTCGCCCGTGTGAGCGAGGAGGAGATCATCCGCCTCGCGCCGGAGGTCTACATCATCCAGCGCGGGCCCATGAACCCGGCGCCGCTGCCGCTTACCCAGCGGCCGCGCCTGCGCGCCATCCCCGCCGCAAAAACCGGCCGCGCCTGGTTTGTGGACGAGAAAAAGTACGCCCGCCCCGGGCCGCAAAGCATCGCCGCCGCCGAGGAACTGGCCGGCCTGCTGCACCCGGAGCTTACAGCAACGACACAACGCCCAGCAAAGGGCGCAACGCGCAAGGACGTGAAATGACCCGCTACGGCACACTTTACGGCATAGGGGTCGGCCCCGGCGACCCGGACCTCATCACCCTCAAGGCCATAAAGACATTACAAAAGGTTGATGTGGTGCTGGCCGCGGCCTCCACCAGGAACGAGGCCTCGCTCGCACTCTCCATCGCCCGGCCGCACCTGGGGCAGGAGACCAAGACCCTGCGCCTGAACTTTCCCATGACCCGCGACGCGGCCGTGCTGGAGAACGCCTGGCGCGAAAACGCCGCCACCGTGGCCGACATCCTCGACGCGGGCAAAAGCGCGGCCTTCCTCACCCTGGGCGACCCCCTGACTTACAGCACCTTCGGCTATCTTTTGCGCGTGCTGGCCTTGCACACCGACGCCCCGGTGGAGGTCATCCCCGGCATCACCAGCTATCAGGCCGCCGCGGCCTTCACCGGCCGGGTGCTTGTGGAAAGCGGCGAGAATCTGGCCGTGGTTTCCGGCGTGGCCGACGAGGCCACCTTGACGCGCGTGCTGGAAAACTCCCAATGCGCCGTCATTTTGAAGGCCTACAAGAATCTGCCCACCATCCGCCGCGTGCTGGCCAAGCTGGGCCTGGGCGACGCCTGCGTGTTCGTCACCCGGCTGGGGCTGGAGGGCGAAGAGATCATCACCGGTTTGGACAACCTGCCGGAAAAGCCGAGCTACTACTCGCTGCTCCTGGTGCGCCGGGAGCGTTAGCCCCGCGTGCGCCAGCGCCGCCCCCTCCCCGCGCAGAACGGCTGGCGGACGCTGCGCGCCCACGGTTTCGCTTCTTCCGCGGACCGCGCGATTGACGCCAGCGGCTCGCCAAACGGCGCAGCGTTGGCGCAAATCCAAACGCCCCCCCGCTGCTACTCCACCAACAGCAGGTGCAGGTCGCACACGTTGGTGCGCGTGGGGCCGGTCTTGTACAGCCCGCCAATGGCCTCGAAGAAGTGGTAGGAGTCATTGGCGCGCAGGGCCGCCGCGAGGGAAAGCCCGGCCGAGCGCGCCCGCTCCAGCATGACCGGCGAGGCATAGGCCCCGGCGGCGTCGGTCGGTCCATCGGTGCCGTCGGTTGAGGCGGAGAGAAAGGCCATGCCCCGGCCGAGCTCGGCGTCGCGCTCCATCTCGGCCAAAAAAGCCAGCGCCATCTCCTGGTTGCGGCCGCCCTTGCCGTCGCCGGTCAGGGTCACCACGGTTTCCCCGCCGAGGATGACACAGGCCGGGCGCTTCACCAGCATCTCCGTGCGCCGCACATCCTGCCCAATGCCGGAAAGAAAACGCGCCACCTCGCGCGCCTCCCCCGTGAGCAGGCAGGTGAGCGGCGCGACGTTGTAGCCAAGCTCGCGGGCGCGGGCGCACGCGGCCAGCAGCGCGGCGTGGTTGGTGCCGATGAGCAGGTTGGTCGCGCGCTCAAGGGCCGGGTCTCCCGGCTTGGGCGTTTCGGCGATCATTCCGGCCGCGCCAAGCTCCAGCGCCCGCAGAACCTCGGGCGGAACGGCCCGGTCGATGCCGTAGCCCGTCACAATGGCCAGCGCCTGGGCATAGGTGCTGGAGTCGTCGCTGGTGATGCCCGAGGCGATGGTGTCCAGCCGGTCGCCCACCACATCGGAAAGAATGAGCGAAACGCTTGCGGCCGGGGCCAGCAGGCGCAGAAAGCGCCCGCCCTTGAGCTCGGAGAGGTGCTTGCGCACGCAGTTTATCTCGCGGATGTCCGCTCCGCAGGCGAGCAGCGCCCGCGTAACGGCCTGCTTGTGCGCCAGGGTCAGCCGCACCTCGCGTCCGCCGTCCGTGTAGGCCATGGGCGCGGGCAATAGCGCGGACCCGCCGCCGGAAATGAGGTTGATGACCAGCGTGCGTTCATCGGCCCCGCGCGCCAGTTCGGCTATGCGCGCGGCGGCGGCCACCCCGGCCTCGTCGGGCACGGGGTGCCCGGCCTCGGCCTGTTCGATGCGCGCAAGCCTTTCCGTATGGCCGTACTTGGTGCACACCAGCCCGCCCCACTCAAGGCCCGGCCGACCGGCCAGAATCTCCTCCACGGCCTTGGCCATGCGCGCGGAGGCTTTGCCGCAGCCCAGCACCAGCACGCGTGAATAGCGGGCGAGGTCCGCCTCCCACCGGCCGGATTCCAGCGCCACGGTCAGGCGGTCGCCTTCCAGGCGCATGCGCTCCTTGATCATGCCATGGGGATCGATGCGCGCAAGCGCGGCCTCGAAGATGCTTTTGAGCGTGGCGAACTGCGGGTCGTCGTCAATCGGCTGCATGCTGCCTCCCGGCGGATTGGACTCTGCCAAGGCTAGACGCTTTGCCCTTGGGATTCAATACCCGGGGGCGGCATGGCGCGGTCCCTCGAAGCGTGCCGAGGCTATGGCAATGGCGAAGGCTGCATCAAAATAATACAGCCCGGCGTCTGGTTGACTATGCCGGTGCGGGGACATAGTTTGTGATTGGATTCACAAGAATACGAGAAAAGAATATTCTCCCCGGAAAATACGCAGCAAACTTAGGTTGAAGGAGCCGATCATGTGGGACACGACAATTGATCTGTATGCGGTCAAGGAAGTCAGGACCAGGACAACGACATATCTTGGCGTCGGCGCCATCGCAAAGATTCAAGACATCGCGGCAAGCCTCAAGGCGCGCGGAATACAAAGCGTGCTGTGCGTCACCGGCGGCCACTCCTACAAGCTTACCGGCGCGTGGGACCATGTCGTATCGGCCTGCGCCAAGCAGGGCATCCGCATTACGCTGTACGACCGCGTGACGCCCAACCCCACCACCGACGCGATAGACGAGGCCGCCAAGCTGGGGGCCGAGGCCGGCGCCCAGGCCGTCATCGCCATCGGCGGCGGCAGCCCCATCGACGCGGGCAAGAGCGCGGCCATTCTGCTGGCCAACCCCGGCCGCACCGCGCACGAAATCTACAACTTCACCTTCATGCCCGAGAAGGCCGTGCCCATCGTGGTCATCAACCTCACCCACGGAACCGGCAGCGAGGTCAACCGTTTCGCGGTGGCCACCATCACCGAGCTGAACCACAAGCCGGCAATCGCCTACGATTGCCTCTACCCCCTGTTCTCCATCGACGATCCGGCGCTGATGACCAAGCTTTCCCCGTCGCAGACGCGCTTCGTCTCCATCGACGCGGTGAACCACGTCATCGAGGCGGCCACCTCCGTGACGGCGAACCCGCTTTCCATCCTGCTGGCCGGGGAAACCATCCGCCTCGTGGCCGCGTACCTGCCGCTCGCCATCCAAAAGCCCGAGGATCTGCGCGCCCGCTACTGCCTGGCCTATGCGGCCATGATCGCGGGCATGGCCTTCGACAACGGTCTGCTGCACTTCACCCACGCATTGGAGCATCCGCTCAGCGCGGTGAAGCCCGAGCTGGCCCATGGCCTGGGCTTGTCCATGCTGCTGCCCGCCGTCATCCACCAGTGCTACCCGGCCCAGCCCACGGTGCTGGCGCAGATTCTGCGGCCCATCGTGCCCGGCCTGCGCGGCATGGCGGGCGAGGCCATGACCGCAGCCCGGGGCGTGGAGCAGTGGCTGGCCAGCGTTGGCGTGGCCCAAAAGCTGACGGATGAGGGCTTCAACGAGGCGGACATTGAACGCCTGTGCGACCTGGTGGAAAAGACGCCCTCGCTGGGCCTGCTGCTTTCGGTCGCCCCGGTGCCCGGCACGCGCGACCGCGTGGCCGCGATCTACCGTGAGTCTCTGGCGCCGCTGCCCCCGGCGGCATAGGCCAGTTACAACGCGGCTCCGCAAGGCGGCGCAACGCAAACGCGGAACGACAAGGGGCGGAAGGGCGATAAACCCTCCCGCCCCTTTCTTTGCCGCGCCGACCTTTTGTGGAAAATTCAAGGAGGCGTGCAATCAGCTTGTTGCAGCGGGATGCTTGGCCTCCGCCCTGGCCGCCTACAGCCCCCAGTCCAGCCACACGCGCCAGGCGCTCACGCGGCCTTCGCGCAGCCACAGCACGATGTACTTGTCGAAACCCGGCGCGCGGCCTCCTCATGGCTCATGGCCACGCTGACGCTGGCGGCGTAAAACCACATGGTTCCCTGCAATCCCTTCTGGATGTGTTGCGGCTTGCCCAGCACCGCCTCCGCGCCCGTCATGCCGAGGCGCAGGCCGGACTGGGTGGCGATTCCCGCGTGCACGCCGGGAACGCGCGCGCATTTGTTCAGCACGCGCACCTCGCGCTTGCGCGCCCGCACCTGGATCTCGCTCACGCGCTGGCAATTTTCCGGGCACTTGGAGAGCGTGAACAGCGCCACGGTGTCGTCGCCGGGGCGGCTGGACGCGTAACAGAGCACGCGCTCCTCGTAGCCGCCCACGTTCAGGCGCGTGGTTGTGCCGAGGGTGCGCTCCACGTCGGCGCGCAAGCTCTCGTCCACGGTCAGCGTGGCGTTTGCGTCTGGCCCGAAGCCGTTGAAACGTTCATGCGCCTCGTCATAGATGCGGTCAGTTATTTCATCAGACATGGGCGTCCTGTAATCATACACCCTCTCGCCACCTATCAACGCGTAGTCGGCATCAAAGGCGAAGTATCTCACGGAAAAATCCAACATCTCCACCTTCGAGCCGTGTTCGAGCAGCCCTGACCATGCCAAGTCTGGGCTGATGAGCAGTGCACACCCCAACAGCAATAATCGGTGAACGCACCACACGAATTTTCGCCCCTTGGAGTTGGCGGATGGCCATGCGTTCGCTTTTGCCAGCGATGATGATGCAGCCTTGGGAAGCCGTCCGCTCGCCATTGATTTTCCCCGCATGGATGTAAAATGCGGTCGGGTCGCGGCCCATGGCCCGCACGCGCTCGGCCGTGGCCGTTTTTCCGCGGGTGTTGGCCGTGTACAGCGTGCCCAGGTAGCGCCCGTGGTCGTCGTAGGGCTGTTCCTCGCCGCCGCCGCCAGGCTTCGTGTCCACTGGTCCCAGACTCATTCCGGCGGCGGCCGATTTGCCGTCCGCGCTCACCTTCGCCCACATGCCATTGCTCGTGCTTTTCGTCACCATTTCCGACCTCCTTCGGTCTTTCAATGGGGTATGGCACTTGCTATATTCGAAAGATAAAATGCCATGATTATGGCCGAGAAAGGGGCGGAATCCCCCTATTGACAGGGTATGGCGGTGGACCCGAGCCAGGATCTGGCGGGAAAATGGACCGAGCGAAGAAAACGGCAGGGGAAAAGAGAGGGGACGGGTCGGATGACCACAGCTAGCGCGGTGGCGGGCTCTCCATCCAGCGGGCAAAGCGCGCGGCCTGCTCCGGCAGGTTGAAGCTCGCGCGGGCGTGCTCCCAGGCGGCGCGGCGCAGGGCCAGGCGCTCCTCGGCGGGCATGGTCAAAAGCACGCGCAGGCACTTTTCCAAACCGTCCGCCCCGGCATCCGGCGGGGCGAGAAACTCCCGGCAGGCCTCGGGCCAGATTTCCGGCACGCCGCCCGCCGCGCGGGCCACGGGGGCAAGCCCGGCGGCCATGGCCTCCTCCAGGGCGATGCCAAGCGGCTCGATGAGCGTGGGCAGGACGAAGACATCGCCCCGCGCCAAAAGCGCCTGCACATCGGCGGTAAAGCCGGTCCACTCCACGCGGTCGTCCAGCTCCAGGTCGCGCGCCAGGGTTTTGAGCTCCGCCGCAAGGCGGCCCGTGCCGGCGATGACGGCGCGGAAGGGAACGCCGTCGTGCATCAGACGCGAGAGCGCCTCCAGCAGGTCCGCATGGCGCTTGTCGGCGTTGAGCTGGCTGGTGGCGATAACCACCGGGGGCTCGTGCTGGGCGAAGGCCGGGGCCTGGGGCACGCGCACGCCCGGGTGCAGGGCCGCCGCCTCTTGTCCGCGCATGCTGGGAACGTGTATGCAGATGCGCTCGCGCACGTACTCGCTGCAGCACAAAAGCCGTGGCCGGACAAAGCGATGCGTGAGCCGCACCAGCACATAGTCCTCAAAATCGCCGCCGCTGCCCACATGCTGCACCACCTGCCGTCCCAAAAGCCGTGCGGCAAGGCCCGCGGTGCGCAGGTCGCGCGCAACGTTCACCACGGCCACGTCCACGCGATTGATAAGGAAGAAGAACAGAAAATACAGGATGGCGAACGGGTTGAAATCGAAGCCGAAACGCACGGCGCGCGCGGGCAGCCCCAGCCGCGTCGCCTTGTCCACAAAGGCTCCGTGCCGGCCGAATATCCATACGGCATGCCCCTGTTCCGCCAGGGCCTGTCCCATGTCCAGGCACCAGGTTTTCACACCGCCCCACTTTCTTGTGGCGTTCACAAAGGCTATGCGCATCGGTTTCCTTCCACCCCCGGAAAACGTTTAGGGGGCGCATACCACTTCCCCCCCGGTGCGTCCAGAACGCGTGATCTGACCCGCCGCCCCCTTGACATAACGGGCATATGCCCATAATTACCCCGCACGGAGGGACGATGCCAAGACCACGCTGCTGCCGCCGCATAGCTGGCGCGCCCGTCTGCCGGGTGTTCAAACCCGCCGGAAGGCCTACTTCAACCCTGGAGGAAGTGGCGCTGAGCCTGGAGGAGTACGAGGCCATCCGCCTGGCGGACTTTGAGGGCCTGTACCACGAGGACGCTGCCAAACGCATGGGCGTTTCGCGGCAGACCTTCGGACGCACGGTGGCGCAGGCCCGCGCAAAGGTGGCGCGGGCCATAGTGCTTGGGTGCGTGCTGCGCGTGGAGGAAAGCGGGGCCGAGCCCCAGGCCTGTCCGCAGGCAAGCCCGCCCGCCCAGCGCGAATTTCTCTGCCTCACCTGCGGCCGCCAGTGGCTGGAGCCCTTCGGCGCCGGCAGGCCGCGCGCCTGCCCCGGCTGCGGCGGCGACGATCTGCAACGCCGGGGCTGCGCCCACACAACAACGCGGCCCCAATCTTCCGGGCCTTCCGAATTTCCCATCGCCACCCAAAAAACCAATGGAGACCGAGATGACTAAAATCGCCGTTCCCACGCGCTCCGGCAAGGTGGACGAACACTTCGGCCACTGCGAGGCATTCACCATCTATACCGTGGACGAGACCAAGGCCGTGGTCGGCCAGGAGCGCTTCACCCCGCCGCCCGCCTGCGGCTGCAAGTCCAACCTTGTGGGCACCCTGGTGGAAATGGGCGTCAGCGTGCTCATCGCCGGGAACATGGGCGAGGGCGCGGCCCAAAAGCTCATGCAGGCAGGCATCAAGGTCTACCGCGGCGTCAGCGGCGATGTGGGCGAGGCCGTGCAGAACTGGCTCGACGGCAAGATCAAGGACCGCGACATCCTCTGCGCCGGGCACGCCCCCGGGCACGAGTGCTCCCACGGGCACTAGGCCCGGCGACTCCAGCGCGGCAAGGACGCCAGGGTCGGGGAGCGGCGCCCCCCCTTGCTTCGCCGCCCCCGCCCTGGCTCCGAGCCCGGCCCTTCGTTGACAGCCCAGGCCAAAGGCCGTAGTTCTGCGCCAGATTTTTTCCGCCGCGCTGCTGCGGCGCATTTTTATATTTGGAGGCGTGACATGCGCGAGAAAGTAGAGGCTGCCCTGGCCCGTGTGCGGCCCATGCTGCAGGCCGATGGCGGAGACGTGGAGCTCATCGACGTGACCGAGAACGGCATCGTGAAAGTGCGGCTGACCGGCCGGTGCAAAGGCTGCCCCATGTCGCAGGCGACGCTCAAGAACGGCGTGGAGCGCATCATCTTGAAGGAAGTGCCCCAGGTCAAAGCCGTTGAGGAAGCGTAAGCCATGAGCATCACCACCCGTTTCGCCCCCTCGCCCACGGGATATCTGCACATTGGCGGCGCGCGCACCGCGCTGTTCAGCTGGCTGCTGGCCAAGAACAAGGGCGGACATTTTTTGCTGCGCGTGGAGGACACCGACCGCGAGCGCAGCACCAAGGAAGCCACCGACGCCATCATCCAGGCCATGGCCTGGCTTGACCTGGCGGCCGAAGGCACCGCCGTGTTCCAGAGCGAACGTTTCGACATCTACAACAGCTACATCGACCAGCTGCTGGCCAACGGCCACGCTTATTGGTGCAGCTGCACGCCCGAGGAAGTGGAGGCCATGCGCGAAAAGGCGCGGGCCGAGGGCAAAAAGCCCAAGTACGACGGCCGCTGCCGCGAACTGGGCCTTGGCCCCGGCGCGGGGCGCGTGGTGCGCTTCAAGGGCCCGCGGGACGGCGTGACCGCCTTCCACGACATGGTGAAAGGCCCCACCGCCGTGCAGAACGCGGAGATGGACGACATGATTTTGCGCCGCGGCGACGGCACGCCCACCTACAACCTCGCCGTCGTGGTGGACGACCATGAGATGGGCGTGACCCACGTTTTGCGCGGCGACGACCACGTGGCCAACACCCCGCGCCAGATTTTGCTGTACCAGGCCTTCGGCTGGGACGTGCCGAACTTCGGCCACGTGCCCATGATCCTTGGGCCGGACAAGGCCAAGCTCTCCAAGCGCCACGGCGCGCTCTCCGTCATGGAGTACAAAAAGATGGGCTACCTGCCGGAGGCGCTGGTGAACTACCTGGCGCGCCTGGGCTGGAGCCACGGCGACCAGGAGATCTTCAGCCGCGAGGAGCTGATCGACCTCTTCAGCACCGGCAACCTGGGCAATTCGCCCTCGGTGTTCGACATGAAGAAGCTCGACTGGCTCAATGCCCACTACATCAAGGAATCCAAGCCCGAGCGTCTGGCCACCCTGCTGCCGGAATTCATCGGCGACCAGGACGGCCTCAAGCTTGATCCCACCTACCTCGCTTCCATTGCGCCGCTGTTGCAGCCGCGCGCCAAAACGCTGGTGGAAATGGCCGACATGGCCCGCTTCTTCCTGGTTTCCGCCGAGGCCCTGCCCTACGACGAGAAAGCCGTGGCCGCCCAGCTGACCCCGGAATCCAAGGCCCTGCTGACCGAGCTGCTGCCCATTTACGAAGCGGCGGACGACTACGGCGACCACAAGGCGCTGGAAGCCGCGACGCAGGCCTTCCTCGACGCGCGCGAGCTCAAATTCAAGGCCGTGGCCCAGCCGCTGCGCGTGGCGCTGACGGGAAAAACCGCCAGCCCCGGCCTTTTCGAGACCATGAGCGTGCTCGGCAAGACCGAGGCGCTCAAGCGCATCCGGCGGGCCCTGGCGCTGTAGCGGCGGCGAAGCGATGTCCCTGCCCCCCTGCTTCGCCAGCGACAATTACGCGGGTGTGCATCCGGCCGTCATGCGGGCACTGGCTGAGGCCAACAGCGGCCCGGCCAAGGCCTACGGCGCCGATCCGCTCACCCTGGCCGCCCGCGCGCGCATAAAGACAGAGCTGGGCGATTCGGCCGAGCCATTCTTCGTGTTCCTGGGCACGGCCGCCAACGTGCTGGCCCTGGCCGCCATGACGCGCCCGCACCACGCCGTGCTTTGCGCGCAGAGCGCGCACATCAACGTGGACGAGTGCGGCGCGCCGGAAAAACACCTGGGCGCCAAGCTCTTCACCGTGCCCACGCCGGACGGCAAGCTGACACCGGAGCTGCTGCGCCCGCATCTGGTCCACCTCGGCAACGAGCATCACAACCAGCCCCGCGCCATCTCCATCGCCCAGGCCACGGAGCTGGGCACCCTGTACACCCCTGCGGAAGTGCGCGCCCTGGCGGACTTCGCCCACGGCAACGGCATGTATCTGCACATGGACGGCGCGCGGCTGGGCAATGCGGCTTCGGCCCTGGGCCTCACCCTGCGGCAGGCCTCCAGCGACCTCGGCATCGACGCGCTCTCCTTCGGCGGCACCAAGAACGGGCTCATGTTCGGCGAGGCGGTGGTCTTCTTCCGCCCGGAGTTCGCGGCGGAATTCCCGTACATCCGCAAACAGGCCATGCAGCTGTGCTCCAAAATGCGCTTCATCGCCGCGCAGTTTCTGGCGCTTTTGGAAAATGACCTATGGCGGCAAAACGCGGCCAACGCCAACGCCATGGCCCGCCTGCTGGCGAAAAAGCTGGAAGGCGCGCCCGGCGTCGTCATTGAGCAGCAGCCGCAGACCAACGCGGTGTTCGCCCGGCTGGCCCCGGCGGTCATCGAACGCTTGCAGGCGCGCTTTTCGTTCTACACCTGGGATTTTGAACGCAACGTGGTGCGGTTCATGACCTCTTTCGCCACCACGGCGGACGAGGTGGAAACCTTCGCGGCCGCCGTGCGCGCCGAGGCCCTCGCGGGCTAGCCCCGCACCGCGCCGAGGTCGGCCGTTCCCTCGGCCGTTCCTTTCCCTTGGCCGTTCCCTTGGTCCCGGCCGCGCCTTTTCCCAAACCTCCCCCTCACGAACTGACGCGCACGGACACTTGCCTGCAAAAGTGTACCGACACGTACATTTCCGGCGCCGCTTGGCGGTCGCAAACACCCGCTGGCGCCCGCGCCACGGGGACACGTTGAGTATAATTCCCAATATTTTAAGGCAATAGCAACTCAACGTTCGTCTTGCCGGACCCATTTCCGCGTCCTGGCACATGCCTTGCTCAAGGGGCATGATGAAGAGCGACACACAACGCCACATGCCGGAACAATTTCCGGCCCATTGTCCCGGCGGGAGCCGCTGATGGCCGCCCAGGCGGCGACGCCGCGCATGCAGGAGTGCCACGCCGGAATATGCCGGGGACGCATGGTGCCGCTGCTCTCGGAAATGGGACGGCTCATCTCCGAGAACAACGACTTCTCCGGCGCGCTGGACCACCTGCTCGACTACATGCGCGTCGACCTGGGCATGGCCCGCGCCATGATCAGCCTGCACCACCGCGAATCCGGGCGGATCTTCGTCCACAAGAGCCTTGGGTTGACGCCCGAGGAGCAGAAGCGCGGCGTGTACTCCATCGGCGAAGGCATAACCGGCCGCGTGGTGGAGACCGGGCAGGCCATCATCGTGCCGCGCATAGCCGACGAACCCGCCTTTTTGAACCGCACCGGCAGCGCCAGCCGCCAGTTTGAGGACGATTTCTCCTTCATGTGCGTGCCCATCCTGCGCGGCCGCAAGGTGCTGGGGACCATCAGCGCGGAGCGCCGCTACGACGACCCCAAGCTGCTGGACTGGATGCGCCTGGCCGCAATTGAACACGAAATGCTGGTGGAGGCCCTGCGCCGAAGCCAGGGCAACACCTCCGCCGCCGCCAAGGCCCTTGGCCTGACGCGCCGGACCATGGGCCTGCGCATGAAGCGCTTTGACCTCACCTACAGGCAGTTCCGACCGGGCGCGGCGGCCTAGCGCCAGCGCCAACCGCAAAAGGAGCCGAACATGAACGTCATCCTCGACCCGAAGAGCGTCAAGCACCCGTGCTTCAACAAGGCCAGCTCCGGCTCCTGCGGCCGCGTCCACCTGCCCGTTGCGCCCAAGTGCAACATCCAGTGCAACTACTGCAACCGCAAGTACGACTGCGTGAACGAGTCGCGCCCGGGCGTCACCAGCGCCATATTGAAGCCCTTTCAGGCCCTGGAGTACACGCGCCAGGTGCTGGAGAAGGAGCCGCGCATCACGGTCATCGGCATCGCCGGTCCCGGCGACCCCATGGCCAACCCGGCGGAAACGCTGGAGACCATGCGGCCCCTCCGCGCGGGACTCCCGCC
>Ga0183100_1001214_pt1 | contig 13823 bp, 10 predicted proteins | sample Biomet2_FD_127789 | JGI IMG/M metagenome (GOLD analysis project Ga0183100, IMG submission 127789) | Microbial communities from bioreactor (seeded with anoxic lake sediment) at LBNL, California, USA - Biofuel metagenome 2 | ecosystem: Engineered > Bioreactor > Anaerobic > Unclassified ...
ATCTGTTCAAAGTTGTTTGGAAAATTCTTCTCAAGGATTTCTAAAATTTTGGCAGTAAATGGATGTTTCATCGTTCAGGTTCAAATAGTGTTGGTTGTTGAAAATTTTTTATTTCGTAGATTTTAGGTTCTCTAAACAATTTTTCACCATTTACTTCTTTTTGCTCCTGCACCCGACGCAATCCGATTTTAATAAAATCTTCATTAATTTCAATTCCAATCGATTTTCTGCCTAATTTTTTTGCAACATAGGATGTTGTAAATGTTCCTGAAAATGGATCTAAAACGACATCGCCGGAATTCGAACTTGCCTTTATTATCCGTTCCAAAAGAGTAATTGGCTTTTGGGTTGGATGATTTTCGTATTCATCCATTCGATATCGAACACGGGGAAAATTCCAAACATTTCCTGGAACTTTCTCATTACTATATGGTTGTGGAGGATTTTTTCGATAATCGATTAAATTGCGCTTTGCACCAGTTTTTGCTTCGACTAGAATATCGTTAGAATTAAATGTATAGTTGTTTTTATCTTTTACGCAAAAGAGGATAGGTTCATACATGGACCCATAGTAATTTTTCGCTTGAACTCCGGAACTATCATAAGACCAAACAATTCTAGACAATATATTAATCTTATCCCTAAGGTAAATATCAAAATATGGAATGAATTGAGTCGATGTCATCACATAAAAACTTCCGTTTGGCTTAAGTTTCTTTAAACAAAGGTCAATCCATTCATAACACCAATCTAAATAAAGGCTATCGGTTGCCCATTTGTCAATTAATCCATTAAAGTTTTTCCCGATATTATACGGAGGATCAACAAATATCAAATCAATACTAGAATCAGGTATTTCATTCCTTAATATATCAATTGCATCTCCTTGATAAATAGTATGATTGTCTTTTGTAAATTTGATCATTTTCAATATTTTCCTATGTTGTTAAATGTACAGTTTTTATTAGAACGAGACAATTCCTAACTTCTTCAGCTTATCGTCCTGAATCCCAGCAACTCCGCTAATTCTTTCATCACCTTTTTCAGGTTTTGATACTGATTCATGTATTCCATCAACAGTTCTGTTTCATTGTTTTTGCTGGCTTCGCTAATCTGGTGTTCGATCTTTTTAAGCAAAACCTTTACATTTTTCAGTTTGTATTCCTGAATCAGTTTTGGTACCAGAAGATACAACAATTCGCTTTCGGTTTCGATAAAAGCGCCGCCTTTGCTCCAACGTTTACTTTCGATGTATTTTTCGGCCAGCAGGTTACTAGCGTATTGGCTGATTTCCTGATCCGGATGCTGTGTAAAATGCCTGATTGGGTCGAATTCCTTGTTCTCCAGGTTTTGTTCCATATCCGACAAAATGGTTCGAACCTTCGGGTTTAACGAAACCAGTCCATCATTCTGTAATTCTGACAACACATAAAACCCAACGGTGTAGGTATTGACTTCACGTGTAGTTTCGTCTTCAATTTCAAATACTTCCTGATGGAAATATTTCAGGAGGACACGCAATATTTCACGTTCTTCGGTCTCAAACGGATTGGCGATTTTCTTTTCAATAATTGGTGCTACCGGCTTTGCTGCCTGAACCTGCATCTCCTGAAGTTCTTTCCGGGTATGATCTTCCGATTGCTTACTCTGAATTTTCCGGATTTCGGAATACAAAACCGCTTCCTGAACATCCATCAACCGGCTACATTCTTTGATGTAAACAGTGCGGGTGATGTTGTCGGGGATGACCGAAATGGAATGTACGATTTCGTTGATCAGGCGAGCCCGCGAAACCGGGTCGTTCTCAACGGTTCCCATCAAAAGCTGGGTCTTAAATTTAATGAAGTCGGTTTCGTTTTTCTTAATGTATTCGGTCAGCTCGCTGGCACTCATCGAGCGGGCAAAGGTGTCGGGATCTTCGCCTCGTGGTAGCGGCAATACTTTCACGTTGATGCCTTCTTCCAAAACCATGTCGATTCCGCGCAGCGAAGCCTTGATCCCGGCATCGTCGCCATCGTACACAATGGTAATGTTGGGCGAAAACCGACGGATCAACCGAATTTGGTCAATCGTCAGAGATGTTCCTGATGAGGCCACTACATTCTCGATACCCGCCATGTGAAACGACAACACATCGGTATAGCCTTCAACCAAATAACATTTGTCTAAACGGGTAATATCGCGTTTGGCCTGATAAATTCCATAGAGCGTTCGTCCTTTGTGGTAAATATCCGATTCCGGAGAATTGAGGTATTTAGCTACTTTTTTATCGTTGGTCAGCGTTCTTCCGCCAAAAGCAATGACACGTCCGGCCACGTTGTGAACCGGAAAAATCACCCGTCCGCCAAAACGATCGCGGACCCAATCGTCGCGCCGGATGGTCAATCCTGTCTTTTCCAGAAATTCCATTTTATAGCCTTCCCGTTCAGCAGCCCGGGTAAACAGATCTTTGCCGTCAGGACAATAGCCCAATTCAAATTTAGTAATGATGTCGTCGCGGATGCCCCGTTCGCGCAGGTAACTGAGCCCGATGGTCCGACCTTCGTTTTCGTTCAGCAAAAACCGGCTGAAATATTTCTGGGCGAAAGCCGACACAATCATCATGCTTTCGCGCTCGTCCTTCAGCGCTTTTTCTTCCTGCGATTCTTCCTTTTCCTCAATTTCGATGTGAAACTTTTTGGCCAGCCACCTCAGTGCATCCGGATAGCTGAGTTGTTCCAGCTCCATGATGAAGTTTACCGCATTGCCACCTTTCCCGCAACCAAAACATTTAAAAATTCCCTTTGCCGGTGAAACCGTGAACGAAGGCGTTTTTTCGTTATGAAAAGGACACAATCCCAGTTGGTTAACACCCCGTTTTTTGAGCGTCACAAACTCCGACACCACATCCGAAATGTGCGCCGCATCAACAATTCGCTCGATGGTAGCTTGATCAATCATTGATGCAAATGTAAATATTTAAAGTTTGAGATTGCCCCGATTTCCCTACTGCCTAGTCAAATTGTATTGCAGATCCGAATATCGGAACTAATAACCTCATCCTGACCGTTCAGGTGAATCGTTCCTTCGAAAAAACTTTCTCCGTCGAGCAGGTTCGACATGATTTCCTGCACGAATCCTTCCAGTTGTAAATTGAAGATGTTCAGGATGTCAACCCATTTCAGTCGGCCTGAAATTTTATTTTCCAACTCTCCGGAAAACTTTGATGATTCGTAAACAAAGTAAATGGCCGACGATTGATCGTTGTCCTGAATCGTTTTGACCACTCCGCGCAGGACAGCTTCCGAAACTTCAAGACCGGACGATTCGAAAACATTCCGGATGGCGGCTTCGTTGATGTCTTCCGACAGGCCAATGCTTCCCTTGATGCCGGTATGCTTCCTTTTCAGCGGGCCGTCTTCGGCAATCTGAAGCAAAAGGATATGGTCGGTTTCGTTATCGAAAATAAATGTGAGCGTTTGGATGGATGAGCTGTTCATTTTGACTGAAAACTAGAGGTTAATTAACGTTGGAATGATTGTCAAAGATAAACTTCAGAGTGGTAAAATTCACATTTGAGGTCCTGCATTTCAGGAAAATTTTGTCTCTTTGGATTCAGGTATTGAATGAATCTGCCAGCGTACAAATGTTTAATTCTTATCTTTGGTAAACCTAATTTTGACTGACAATGACTATTTCGAGACGAAAATTACTTGGGATTGCCTTTGCGGCAATTGCCGTTTTCTTAATTTCTCCGGATTTACTGGCAAAGAACAGCGGGAAACCACTGATCAGGTTTGGAATAGTATCGGATGTTCATTATGCCGACCGGGAATCTGCCGGGAATCGTTTTTATCGTCAATCGCTCATCAAAGTAAAAGAGGCTGTTGATGAAATGAGTCGTCAAAAAGTTGATTTTATGATTGAACTTGGCGATTTTAAAGATCAGGATGCGGTTCCGGATGAAGCAAAAACGCTGAAATACCTCACCGATATTGAGTCGGTTTTTCAAAAGTTCAACGGCCCGACTTACCATGTTCTGGGTAACCACGACATGGACGGAATTTCCAAGCAACAATTTCTGGAAAGGGTTGAGAATACCGGCATACCAAATACAAAAAGTTATTACTCATTTAATCAAAAAGGAATTCATTTTGTGGCTCTGGACGGGAATTTCAGCAAAGATGGAGTTGCCTATAATCATGGAAATGTGACTTGGGAAGATGCCAGTATCCCGAATGTGGAAATCGGTTGGCTAAAAAATGATTTGAAACAGAACAAGTTGCCGGTTATCATTTTCATTCATCAAATGCTCGACGACTCTAAGAATGTGAAACAGGCCGTGCAAAATGCTGCTGAAGTGAGGCAAGTTCTGGAACAGTCAGGAAACGTACTTTGTGTATTTCAGGGACATGTTCACGAGGAAAGATATAATCTGATTAACAACATTCACTATTATTCAGTCAATGCGGTAATCGATGGCGATGGCCCGGAGAACAGCGCATACCAGATTGTGAATGTACATAAAAATGGAAGCCTGACGATCGAAGGATTTCGCAGGGCTTCCAATCATGAATTTAAATCTGTTCGATAATGAAGAAAAAGCTAGTTATTCTTTCAGGGGCCGGAATGAGCCAGGAAAGTGGCATCCGCACCTTCCGCGATATGGACGGACTGTGGGAAGAATATGATGTGGAGGAAGTGGCTACTCCTGAAGCATGGAGAAGGAATCCGGAATTAGTGATGCGGTTTTACAACGACCGCCGGAAGCAATTGTACGAATCGGAACCCAATGCCGGCCATCGGGGATTGGCTGAGTTGGAAAAGGATTTTGATGTACAGATCATCACCCAGAATATTGATGACTTGCACGAACGTGCCGGCAGTTCAAAGGTTCTGCATTTGCACGGCGAACTCAAAAAAGCACGCAGTTCGGTTGACGAATCACTGATTTACGACATCGATGGCTGGGAGCTGAAGTTTGGTCAAAAGTGTGCCAAGGGAAGTCAGTTGCGTCCGCACATCGTTTGGTTTGGAGAGGCGGTTCCTGCAATGGATGACGCTATTCCACTTGTTGAATCGGCTGATATTTTAGTCGTGATTGGCACTTCGCTGAATGTTTATCCGGCTGCTGGGTTGGTCAATTATGCAAAAAGGGAAACTCCCATTTTTGTGATCGATCCCCAGAAACCTTCCATGTACATCCGGAATGTGAATTACATTCAGGAAAAGGCAGGGCGGGGTGTCGAAATATTAAAAGAAGAATTAAAATCTAGGATATGAAGCAATTTTATTTCATCATTTTATTGCTGATGATGGCTGGCTTTAATGGATTCTCGCAGCATTTTGAAGGTGGTGTGATTGGCGGATTCAATGCTTCTCAGGTTGATGGCGACTTATACACAGGATATCATAAACCAGGTGTCGCGGTGGGCGCCTATGTTCAAACCAGCATTTCACGAACAGTGTTCGCCGGCATGGAGTTGAAGTTTATGCAAAAAGGAAGCCGCAACACCGACTCCCTTGCCGTGGAAGGACAGATTAAATACATCATGCGGTTAAATTATGTCGATCTTCCCTTTTATCTGGGGATTCGTACCAGCGAAAGAATATCTCTGCTGGTCGGGTTATCGCCCGGGTACTTGCTCAGTGGAACGGAATATAATGATTACGGAAAGTTTGTGGAAGCCGATCAGCATCCGTTTAACTCATTTGATCTTCAGGCTTTTCTTGGATTTCGATTTCAATTTACGCGCCGACTTTTTGTTGACTTGCGCGGAGCCTATTCTCTTTTACCTATCCGCGAACGACCAGGAGATGCGCTCTGGTACTGGAAAAGCAACCAATTCAGCAATCTGCTCAGTACCACGGTTCTGTACCGGTTAGATTTATGACGAATTCGCTGGTTCAGCGCAACCTTCCTGACTTTTCAATTTACCCAACGATCATTCCGGAATATCAGTAATTGATAGGATTGAATAAATATTGTCATTGTTTCAATAAATTAACAATGTTTATTATATTTGCATCGTTAATATTTCAAAACAATTATCATGAAAAACAAAGATGTTCAGGAACAAAGAATGAAAGGGTATTTTATTCAGGCTACAAAAGAGATTCTAAAATCGGAAGGAATAAAAAATGTGAGCGTTCGGTCGGTGGCCGATCGGGCCGGATATTCCTACACAACCATGTACAATTATTTTAAAGACCTGAATGAACTGGTATTTTATTGTGTCGAAGATTTTTACAACGAATGCCGGGAGTTTGCGGAAGAAAGGACAGCCAATACTCCTGATGGGAAAGAGAAACTGAAATTAAAAATTGTGGCTTATGCCAATTATTTCATCGAATATCCGGGAATCTTCGACCTGTTCTTTCTGGAACGCATGGGCGATCTCCGTCAAAAAGAATCGTCAATCGAATTAATCAGTTTGTCGCTTGACAAGATTTGTGATGCAGAATGGGCCTACTGTTTGGATCACGAACTCATTCAATTTAAGGATGCCGAACTGATCAAAAGCCAGGTCAGATATACTGTTGTCGGGCTGCTCTTGCTTTATCTCAACCGGGTAACTCCAACCACTTATTCGATATTTGTACAACGGTTAAATGCTCAGCTCGATACGATTATTGGCTAAAAAACACTGGTAAAAAACAGAGACACTCTCAAAAGTTATTGACCCCGTCATCCTGAACTTATTTCAGTTCGGTGTTCGTTGTTCTCAAGCTGGTTGCTTGAGATTAAAATGGAAATAAGTCTCTCTAGTTCGTATGATTCTTATCACCGTGAAGAAAAAAAATTTAACTTTGGGGAGGGACAATAAATAAAATTAACATAAAAAGTGAAAATTTCATCTAAAAATGAGCTTAGTAACATGTGGGATAATTTCAGGCTGCATGGTAATAAGGAAGCACTTTCTCTCATTTATTATGAACATTTTGATTTTTTATATGAATTCGCTTTAAGATTTACTTCAGACAGTACCCTGATCGAAGACTGTATTCAGAATATTTTCGGAAAACTGCTAAAAAGGGGGAGTAAGCTAAATGTGGTGACTAATGTTCATTGGTATCTTTTACAAGCGCTACGGAGGGAGCTTTTCGATCAGTTACAAAAGAAAAAAAAGATTATTTTCTCTGGTGGAATTTACGATATCCCAGATCAATTTTGCTACAACAAGGTAGAAGATCAGATGGATTCTGAAGAACGTGAATGTATTATTCAACTTGTTCATGACAGTATAGCCAAACTTGGACCCAAGCAACAAGAAGTTATCTATCTGCGTTTTAATCAGGAATTGGATTATTCGGAAATCGCGAAAATGTTGAATATCTCGGTTGATTCCTGTTACAAATCGGTTTATCGTTCAATTAAATTTATCAAAGAAGATATTGAAAAATCAGTTGGGAATAACCCCAATTTATTACTGCTGATTTTTGTCGGTATAAAAAACATTAAAAAAAATTGATTTTTCATGTCCAGAAAATTTACCAGGTTCCGTCTTTAGTGCATAAAATCTCTGGTAAATGAATTCAGGAAAGAAGAAATTCGAAAGTTTTGAAGTCGTTGATTTAGTTTTAAATGATGACTTTAGAGAGATCGTACTGAAAAAAGGTGATGCCAATCTACATAATTTCATTGAAGGAGCCGAAGAATATGAACAGAACATCCGAATGGCTGCCAAAATTTTACTTGGATTATATGTTAATCAACCCCAATCACTTGAATTGAAGTATAAACTTTGGATGAAGATCCGGAGTAATCATCGAAAGGTAAAAAGTTACATTATTCTTCGATATGCAGCAGTACTCTTATTAATGATATCGTTGGGAATAGGCTTGTTTTATGTTTACCACCAATCTTCTTCTATGGTTGAGTTTGCAGAATCCTGTCCGACCAATTTTGAACAATCTAAATTAATTCTGGCTAATGGGAAGAATATTTTGTTGGCAGGTGATGATCCTCGGGTTGTATCAATCGACGGAGGACATCACCTAGTTTTAAATGATAGTACCCGGATTGAACAAACTGGAGAAGGCTATAACCAGATAATAGTTCCTTATGGCAGGAGGAGTACTGTTGTTTTTGCAGATGGAACTCAAGTCCAATTGAATTCAGGTTCAAGGCTGATCTACCAGTCACAATCCTCAAAAGATAAAAGGGAAGTTTATCTTGAGGGTGAGGGGTTTTTTGTAGTAACTAAAAATAAGAATGTCCCATTTTATGTCCGGACCGATAAGTGTAATTTAAAAGTAACAGGTACGACATTTAATGTGCAAGCTTATAAAAATGAAGATCTCTACAATACAGTGTTGGTTGAAGGAGAAGTTCGTTTATGTATGAATAATCAGTTTTTTAATAACTCTGTTATGCTGAGCCCAAATCAAATCGCCAGTTTCACAAATGATTGCGATCGAATTCAGGTTGACCCTGTTGAAGACATGAATAATCATATTTCATGGGTTCGCGGATATCTTGAATTCAAAAATGGAAATGCTGAATCATTATTAAAGCGAATTGCCAGTTACTATAACATTCAGGTCGAACTAAAAGACAACATTCATCACTTAAATATTAATGGCAAACTGGTTCTATCAGAAGACCCTGAACGTATTATTGCAGGAATTGCAGAAATGAGTAAAATGAAATATACAAAGAAAGGAGAACACAGCTACATTTTATATGAATAAAAATAACCGGCCAATGTTGGAAGCACTGACCGGTTTGAATCATGCCGAACGGCAAATATTAACTAAAAGTAAACCAAAGTTATGAAAAAAGTTATGAATTACGCCTTTTCCGTCCATTGGAAAAGGTTAAAAGTTCTGTTTTTAATTATGAGACTACTTTCTCTATTAATGATCGTAGGGACTTTAACTGTTTCAGCAAAGTCCTGGTCACAGCAAACGAAGATTGATCTTCAATTATCAAACTCATCTGTTAGCAACATCCTCTTGTCCATAGAAAACAGCAGTCGTTACTTGTTTATCTATGATGGGAATATGATTAATTCGCTGGGTAGAAAATCGATCGATGTGAAAGGACAAAACATCGATGAGATTCTTAAACAATTGTTCCAAGGAACAAATGTGGCTTATCGGATACAAGACCGACAAGTATTTCTGTATGAGAAATATAATTCCACATCAGGCTTTCCTGTTGAACAAGGTCATATAAATATAAAAGGCCGTGTTTCCGACCAATTTGGTGCTCCGTTACCTGGTGTTTCCGTTGTGGTAAAAGGTACAACGAACGGAAACATTACTGATGTTGATGGTAATTATACACTTCCCAATGTGCCTCCAAATGCAACTTTACAATTTTCGTTTGTAGGAATGGAACCTCAGGAAATTCTTGTTGAAAATAAATCCACAATTAATGTGATGCTGAAAGAACAGACAGTTGGAATTGATGAAGTAGTGGCTATCGGTTATGGTACCGTGAAAAAGAAAGATCTGACTGGCGCAGTAATTCAGATGAATGTTGGAAAACTGGAAAAGGAATCTACTTCCAATGTAACGTCACTGTTAAGGGGTTCTATTCCGGGATTGGACGTCAACTTCAGTACTAGCGCTAAAGGACTTAGCAGCCCAGCTGACATGATGGTTAGGGGACAGAAATCACTTCGTTCGGATAACGATAATGAAAAAAGCGCTAATGCGCCCCTGATTGTCGTAGACGGAATGATTTATTATGGAGATATGGCAGATATTAATCCTTCCGACATTGAAACCTGTGATATTTTGAAAGACGCATCTTCTGCTGCCATATATGGATCGCGGGCAGCAAACGGGGTTATACTGATTACCACGAAAAAAGGTAAAAAAGGCAAGCCTATCATCAATGTAAGTTCAAGTGTCGGCATTGCTTCCCTTTCAAATAAAACGATACATCAAGATACTCCAGAGCAATTTATTGACTGGAGAATCGCTGGTTATGAGGCTAATGAACGACATCAAACGGATAGGGGTGCAGGTTATTATAACAGTCCAGACAACCTTCCGAGTGGTGTCGACCTGGCACGATGGAAAGCATATGACGGATCAACCCAGGCTACTGATAATACGTCCGTTTGGCTAAATCGAATCGGGTTTTCAACCATTGAAATCAACAATTACGAAGCCGGGAAAACGGTGGACTGGGAAAAATACCTATTTCAGACCGGCCTTACGCAGGATTATAATGTAAGCGTTTCTGGTAGTACGGATGTGCTGAATTATTATTGGTCACTTGGTTATGTAGATAATCAGGGGTTCTGGTACAACGAAGATTTCAATAATATTCGTTCGCGTATAAACCTCGAAGCCAAAATAACCGATTGGCTAAAGGTCGGAACAAATACACAGTTTGCAGTCAGGGATGAAAGCCCTGAACCCGCAAGCTTTAACTGGTATCTAACTCCATATTCCTCATTTTATATGGATGACGGCAAAACAATCATGTATGCCCCCTCCGGGAATATCAGTGCTTCAAGGCATCCTTGGCTGGATATGAAGTATCATGACCGTTATCTGAAATACAATACTCTGAACAGCAAAATATATAGTACCATTACCTTTCCACTAGGGATCTCGTTTACTTCGGAATATATTACGCGTTTCAACTGGAAAAGGGAGTACAACTGGTATTCTGCCCAATGGATCGATTACGCTGCTCAAAATGGAGAAGCAAAAAGGGAAAATACCAACATCTTCGAATGGCAAGTTAATAATATGCTAAAATGGAATAAAAAATTTGGAGCCCATTCATTCGATTTTACATTAGTTCAGAATGCTGAGAAATACCAGTATTGGTATGATGATATGGATAGGAATTATTTTCAACCCAATGATTATCTGGGTTATCATGCCATGCAGTCGGCAACTTCTGACATTACAATCACAAGTGATGATGAAAAAAGTACCGGAGCAGCTTATCTAGCCCGATTAAATTATATTTATAAAGATAGATATCTGATAACCGGCGCATTTCGCCGTGATGGTTATTCTGCTTTCGGACAAAAACATCCATGGGCCGATTTTGGGTCGCTAGCTCTGGCATGGACCTTAAGTCAGGAAAAATTCTTCCATGTAAAATGGATAGATATATTAAAACTCAGATTATCTTATGGTACAAATGGTAATCGTGGTGTAGGAATTTATGACGCTTTGTCGAACCTGGCAACCGGGAAATTTGTGCTTATCAATGGAAGTACTGAAACAATTGTTTCGCAATTATATTCCTCTCGGATGGCAAACCAGGATCTGAAATGGGAACGTACCGGGGCATATAATGCTGGTGTCGATTTTTCGGTATTGAACGGCAGATTAAAAGGTAACATTGATGCGTACCTCATGAAAACAACAAATCTGTTGATGGAAAGGCAATTGCCGAATGTGACTGGCTATGCAAGCGTATATTCAAATATGGGTCAAGTGAATAACAAGGGCATTGAGGTTTCGTTGAACTCAACCAACATCCAGAAGAAAGACTTTTCCTGGACATCAAACTTCACTCTTTCGCACAACAAAAATAAAATCATTCACCTTTTTGGTGATTATTCAACAGATGCAAACGGGAACAAAAAAGAAGTGGATGATATTACCAACGGATGGTTTATTGGCCGCTCCGTTGACGCAATTTGGAATTACAAAGTCCTTGGAATCTGGCAAACATCTGAGAAAGCCGATGCTGCCAAATACTCACGCGAACCTGGTGACTTCAAACTTTGGGATAAAAATGGCGATGGTTATTATACTAATGATGACAAGGTATTTCAGGGACACTCACAACCTACCTTCAGGTTGTCTCTTCGAAACGACTTCCGCTACAGAAACTGGGACCTTTCCGTTAAAATGTATTCTTATCTAGGATATAAGAGTGCCGATAATTACAGAAAGAATTCCTCTCAATTTTACGACAGGGGAACCGCTTTCCAGGTTCCATACTGGACAGCTGATAATCCAAGTAACACCTGGGCAAGAATAAGTAGCTATTCATCAGGGTTTAACGTATATGATAACAACTCATTTGTCAGAATCGATAATGTAACATTGACTTATAACCTTTCTAAAGCGTTAATCAGTAAAATCAAGGTTGCCGATTGTAGCGTGTCATTTGTTGCCCAAAACCCCTATGTATATAGTCCGAACTGGCTATGGATGGATCCTGAAGCACAATGGTATTCACCTTCATACTACTCACTTAAACTAAACTTCACTCTTTAAAAACTAACAATTATGAAAATGAAAAAATATAGTTTTATAGCACTGCTGATTGTAGTTCTTCTGGGAGGGAGTTGTTCAAAAGATTTCCTCAAACCTGAACCTCTTTCATTTTATGCTCCGGAAAACACGTTTATTGATGCCAATGGGTTAAATACTGCGCTGATAGCCTGTTTGCGAAATGCACGGCATGAATTTTATGGCGACGGAACTCCGATCATTTCTGAATTAATATTTTCAGATGTCGCAGTGGAAGGTACTACTGACAAAACCGGACCTGCAATGGATCTTCCTGCCCAGATATTGCCAGATGCTGAATTGAACAATACCGATTACAATAAAGTTGGGTGGTATTGGGTGGAAGGATACAATAGAATCAAATATGCCAATACCGTTATTTCAAGGATTGATAATGCTACATGGAAAAGCGATGCTGAACGAAATAACATTCTGGGGAAAGCCTATTTCCATAGGGCAAGAGTCTATTATCGTCTTACACAGCAGTTCGGTGATGTGCCGTTGATCCTGACTGAGATTACCTCTCCGAAACTAGACTTTTACTCCTGCACCCGAAAAAGTATTCTTCAGAAATGTAAAAAAGATCTTGAATTTGCAGCCAAATGGGTAATAACCGAAGCACAGGGAGCTCCTGTTGGAGATATAAACGAAGCTGCTGTTTATCACCTGCTAACGAAGGTGGATCTTGCATTACTCGATTTTGACGGTGCCATCGCGGCAGCAAATGCTGTAATAAATGATGGATATCATCAACTAATGACAACCCGCTTTGGAGTCGATAAAAATAACGCTACTCACGATGTAATCTGGGACTTGCACCAAGAGAAGAATATAGCTCTCAGTGAAAATAAAGAGCGTATTTACAGCTTTGTTGGTAGTGAAACTTTAACTGTTGACGGGGCAAGTGAGAAATCCACGATTATGAGACAGACGGTACCGTTTTGGGGTGGTACCGGCAAAGTAAAAACCCCAACAGGACAGCCAGGCACCAGTGATAGCCCATTGGGGACGAAGGTTGGAACCGGTGTTGTTGAAATTGATCAGGTTACCACTTATGGAAGAGGAATTGGGAGATGCCGCCCGACACCTTATTCGCAGTATTCGCTTTGGGACGATAAAAACGATTCACGTCATAAGTATCCCAACTGGATGACGATGGAAAATCTGGTTTATAATCATCCAAACTTAAAAGTCATAGGCGATCCTTATTATGGCAAAAATTTGCAAAAATACGCCAATGGGAGCCTTTTGTGCACCGATACTATTCGTTCATGGTTCAACTGGCCTTATTATAAATTGTATATGCCTGATCCAACCAATACAAGTCCTCAAGGTGGATATGGAGACATGTACTGCTACCGTCTTGCAGAAACTTACCTATTGAGAGCTGAAGCCTATTTCTGGAAAGGTGATCTGACCAACGCGGCTACCGACTTAAATGCCGTCAGAACCAGAGCAAATTGTGCTCCTTATTCTCCAAGCCAAATCAATATTGGAACCATATTAGATGAACGTGCCCGCGAACTCTATTATGAAGAGCCTCGTAAAACCGAAATCACCCGTATCGCTTTCATCTTGGCAGAAACAGGAAACGCTTGCTATAATGGCAAAACATATAA
>Ga0183100_1001215_pt1 | contig 13812 bp, 10 predicted proteins | sample Biomet2_FD_127789 | JGI IMG/M metagenome (GOLD analysis project Ga0183100, IMG submission 127789) | Microbial communities from bioreactor (seeded with anoxic lake sediment) at LBNL, California, USA - Biofuel metagenome 2 | ecosystem: Engineered > Bioreactor > Anaerobic > Unclassified ...
CCTTTAACAACAGCAGGATGATCCTTTTGGATACCAATGTCCGAATAATCTGTTTTGGTAGCGTGTTCCAGAATTCCCGTCAGCCATATATGAGTCACTCCCAACGATTGAATGGAACGAAGAGCCTTCTCGTTAATCTCGTCAAACTTTCCGCAACCATTCTGCAAGAGCGTTCCATTTTTAACCGGATGCGGTTGCTTATTGGTAAAGTAACGCGGAAGAAGTTGGTACACAATAAGCTTGCTCATTGTCACTTGAATATTTAAAGTCGATGTACTTGTTGTACAGACATTTGTAGAAAAAGCGAAGTAAAAAAGGCACCAGGAGTTCAAGAATGCCCGTCATTTGAGGTTGGTCAGAGACCAGGTTACGAACAAGACGAAGTAATTAACACGTCAACCGTTCAATTAGTTCGGTATTGCCGGTTAAAACACGAACGGCTTCCTGATAGCCCAACTAAAAAACCTCATGATTCTTTTCAGCATCGAACCTACCATACTTGTCAATATGGGTACACCATCAGCATAAAGTATGTTGTCTATCCGCGTGGGTTCGAAAGCAATGAATGAATCCGGCACTTGTGTTCGGGCTATGACATCCGGCCGAATACCATGTTCATCCCATGCATCTATGACACCGGCATGGGCGAAGCCCTTCGCTCCGCCATCGCTTAAAACCAGCCTAACCATATTTCTTTGAAGAACGGATGCTTCAGATTCGGCCGGAGAGCTCAGAAAGACCTTATTGCATGCCTTCTACCTGAATGTCTCTGTTGATTTTTTTGACAAGACCTTGCAGGACAGCACCAGGTCCAAGTTCGGTAAACGAATCGGCACCATCGGCAATCATAGCAAGAATAGTTTGTGTCCAGCGTACCGGAGAAGTCAGCTGAGCAACCAGGTTAGCTTTGATGGCTTCAGGATCTGTCTGAGGTTTTGCATTGACATTTTGATAAATCGGGCAAATCGGTTTGCTGAATGGCGTAGCTTGGATGGCTGCTGCCAGTTCCTGTCTGGCCGGTTCCATAAGCGGTGAATGGAAAGCTCCACCCACACTAAGTTTGATGGCTCGTTTGGCTCCAGCTTCCGTAAAAAGTTTGCACGCTTTGTCAATGCCTTCGATCGTTCCGGAAATCACCACCTGTCCAGGGCAATTATAGTTGGCAGGTACGACAATTTCATCTGTAATACCGGCACACACAGCTTCTATTTTTTCATCAGGGAGACCGATAATAGCGGCCATGGTAGAAGGCCTGGCCTCACAGGCTTTCTGCATGGCAAGGGCACGGTGGTGAACCAATTTCACACCATCTTCGAAAGAAAGTGCTTTGGCAGCAACCAATGCGGAAAATTCGCCCAAAGAATGGCCGGCAACCATTTCAGGTTTGAAGTCTTCTCCGATATAGGTAGCCAATAGGACTGAATGCAGAAAAATGGCGGGTTGCGTTACTTTTGTCTGGCGAAGTTCTTCGTCAGTACCGGTAAACATAATGTCCGTGATGCGGAAACCCAGTAAATCATTGGCCTTTTCAAACAGGTCATGCGCTTCTTTCGATTGTTCGTACAGGTTTTTACCCATACCGGAAAATTGTGCTCCCTGTCCGGGAAATACATATGCCTTCATTTTCATTATGGTTTGATTACACTGCAAATGTAACATAAAATCGATACACAAAAAACTCAAAAGTGTGCAAGTATGGTATTTTTTAGAAGAAGGGACGAACAGCTGGCAGTCAGTCAGGTAGATAAACTGACAATTTGTGGGTAAAACAAGGCGTTACTCCATGAAACAAAAGCTCAAAATCAATTAGATTCGTTAGTTTTGTCCGCTAATTAGCTGATCTATGAAAACAATCCATGCACTCCGAATCGCGCTGGGATGCCTCATCGGGTGCCAGCCAATGCTATCCGGTGCCACCTCTTTTTCGGATCAAAAAGCCGGAATACGCGTTGCTGAATCGAATGAGACCACTGCGTTCAACGCTGATTCGATCCTGCATAAAGCACTTGTAACAGACGATTACATCCGGCTGATCAAACATCCTGATTATTGGAACAATACCACGGTTGGAGGAAAATCAAGGCCAAGCAACATCTGGACAAGAGGCGTTTTCTATGAAGGCCATATGGCATTGTACAACATCCATAACGATACGACCTTATACAATTATGCCTTTAATTGGGCTAAATCGCATAACTGGGAGATGGCCTACTCTAAAAACACAACCACCGATGCCGACAACCAATGTTGCGGACAAACCTACCTGGAACTGTACAAACTGGATCCCCAAAATGCCTCCATCAAAACCATCAAGTCTTGCCTGGATTACTGCATCAATACACATAACAACCGGTACTGGACCTGGATTGACGCCATTCAGATGTCAATGCCGGCTTATGCCTTGCTCGGACAAGTGACTGGAGATACCACCTATTTCAATTATATGTACCGGTCCTACCGGTATAGCCGGGATACACTTGACAATACAGGTTTGTTCAATTTAGCCGATGGGTTCTGGTGGAGAGACAAAAACTTCAATACGCCGTATGTAAACAGCGACGGCAAGCCCGTGTACTGGTCCAGAGGGAACGGTTGGGTCTATGCCGCCTTGACGCGTGTGCTGAATACTATTTCTCAGACTGAACCTCATTATCAAACCTATCTGAACGATTACCTGACCATGTCAGCCAGTCTCGTTGCCTGTCAACGGGCAGACGGATTCTGGAATCCAAGCCTGGCCGATCCAATGGAATACGGTGGCAAGGAAACCAGCGGGACATCATTATTCGTATACGGAATAGCTTGGGGTTTGAACAAAGGGTTGTTGGATCGTACATCGTATCTGCCTTCTGTCAAAAAAGGCTGGACGGCCATTAGCCAGGATGCCATTCATGACAACGGATTTCTGGGCTGGATGCAGGGAACGGGTGACGATCCGAGCGATAGCCAACCATTGTCCTACGATAAAGTACCGGACTTTGAAGATTACGGAGCCGGATGCGTACTTCTGGCAGCTGCCGAATCGTATAAACTGGCCCGGACGCTTGAACAGGAAGACAGTGTACGCAATGCCATCGATCAAAACGGGATGGGTCAGCTCAAACTATTGACATTGAATGACCGTATCCAACTCTGTCAGGCGGGAATTGCCAGCGTCTCTATTTTCGATGCTGCTGGTATTTGCCGGTATCAGGAACATCTCACCGGAGATAGGGTCCACACTATCGAAACGGCAAACTGGCCTTCGGGCGTGTATCTGGTTCGTATCGAAAGCAACAAACAGGTAACCGTGCTCAAATTTATCAATTGATGGGCAGGTCGTGCTGGAAATCATAAAACGTTTTCCGCATCAAGTCTGCCAGTTTCAGCTGATAGCTGATGTAAGCCGAAAGATGGGAGGTGTAGGCATTGTTCAACCGGTCCCGCTCCAACGCCAAGGCCTGGCTGTCGATGTCTCCGTCGGCAAAGCGCCGCCGGGTTATTTCAAAGCTCTTCTCTGCTACCGCAACATTCTTTTCGAGCAACTGCAACCGCTTCAAACTACTGTTTAGATCATCCACCAGGTTTCTGACTTCCCGTTCGATGCTACGTTTCACTTCTTCTTTCTGATATTCGTTCTGCTTCAGCTGAGCCTTTGCGGCATTGACCAACGCCCTGTTTTCTCCCCAATCTATCAGTGGGATTGAAATGTTAAGCCCTATTCCATAGTTTTGAGGGCGGTTTTTCAAATCATTGTATGAATTGTTCAACGAATTGGAAAAGCCGGTACTAAAGTTATCCGAACTGACACCGTTTTTCTGGTAATAGGCAGTCAGATCACCCTGAATCATACCCTGTGACCTTTGCTGCTTGATAGAAAGCTTGTTCAGCTCAATCTGGATTTCCTGTTCCCTGATTTCCAGCCTATTTGCCAAAGCCAGACTGACAGCCCGTTCGGGATCGACGATCACCACCTCATAGGTGAGCGTGTTATTTAACGCGACACTGTCCGAAAATTCAATGCCGATTGTTTCCTTGAACGCATTCATGGCTGAACTTTTATTAATGAGGGACAAATCATAATTGTTCTGGGCTTCAGCCAAATCGACTTCCATCTGCAAGGCATCGACCTCTTTGATCAAACCGGATTTGTACTTACTCTGGGCTATTTCATTCGCTTCTTTCTGCCTGTCCAGATTTTGTCTGGCTATCTCCTCTCCTTTCTGAACAGATAACAAACTATAAAAAGCACTGCTGACTTCATAAATCAGGTTCAGTTCTTCGCGTTTCAGTTGTTTCTGAGAGTTTTCATAAGCCAGTTTTGCTTTCTTGTAGGATGATTTGATGGTATTGTATCCACCGTACAAGGCATCGAGCGGTTGAGTCAATCCCAACTGAGTATTGAGGTACATCGACCGCTTGTCAAAATTGTAATCATCAATATCAGACAGGCCGGATTTAATGTACAGGCGCCCATCCGTCGGCAACGGCTGATTGATGGTCAGATTACCCTGGTAATTCAATTGTTTGATGGGAAAAAACGAAATACCGTTACTGTCCTGATATTGTTCGATGGTTTCCGTGTACTGAGGTGAAACCAAATTCAAATCGACATGCGTCTTGAAACTGCTGGTTGTCGATTTCAAGTTAAAAGCGGCAATTTTCAACGATTGTTTCAAACGTTGCATTTCATAACTCTTATTTTTAGCCAGTTCGATGCTTTTTTCCAGATCCAGAACATACGTTTCGGCACAGAGCAGGTTAATCTGGCCGATGATGGCCAACGATAGCAAGAGCAGTTTCTTCATAAGGCAGAGGTTGTAGTGATGGACATTCAAGGACTTATTTACTCAGGTTCAAACGGCTGACGGTTATTCGGTCATTTCTGTAGCTTGATTGTCAAACAGGCTGTTCGGCCTATCGGAATAAATCAATCCGTCCTTGATAAAAATAATCCGGTGGGCATGATTGGCAATTTCCTGTTCATGGGTAATCAAAATAATGGTGTTGCCTTCCTCATGCAATTTATTGAACAGCAACATAATTTCTTCACCCATTTTCGAATCAAGAGCCCCGGTTGGTTCATCGGCCAACAAGATGCCGGGCTTTGAGACCATGGCTCTGGCAATGGCTACCCGTTGACGCTGTCCACCGCTCAGTTCTCCGGGTTTATGATTGACACGCTCTGTCAAACCGACATGTTCCAAGGCATTCAGGGCACGCTCTCTCCGTTCTGCTTTTGGAATACCGGCATAGATCAACGGCAATTCAACATTGTGAACGGAATTCATCCTGGGCAACAGGTTGAAATTCTGGAAAACAAAACCGATTTCCTTGTTACGCATGGCCGATAACGAATTATCGTCGAGCGAATTCACATCTACGTCATTAAACAAATATTGCCCTGTCGTCGGCGTATCCAGACAACCAATGATGTTCATCAATGTCGATTTACCGGAGCCGGATGGTCCCATGATGGCCACGTATTCGTTCCGGTCTATCTGCAGATTGATGTTTTTCAGCGCATCCACCTCAACACCATCCATGCTGTAGTTTTTGGACATATTTTTAATTTCGATCAACATAGTTCACAGGTTTTATTCATAGCGTATGGAATCGATGGGTTTCAGGTTGGCCGCGTTCTTGGCTGGTAAATAGCCGAAACTGATGCCGACAAGCACGGAAAAGCCAAAGGCGATGAACACTGAGTAGGGTCTGATAAACGTATTGACATCGGTAAAGACTGAAATGAGCAAGGACAAACTGACGCCCAGCACCACGCCGATCAAACCGCCCGTAATGCTGATGGCAACAGCCTCCGAAACAAATTGGCCCATAATATCGGACTTCCTGGCACCAATAGCCCGCCGGATGCCGATTTCCCGGGTCCGTTCCATCACAGTGGCCAGCATGATGTTCATAATGCCGATGCCACCCACCAATAACGAAATGGCAGCGATGGCGCCCAACAGGAAATTGTAGATTTGCCGTTCCTTTTCTTCCTGCTTCATCAGTTCATAAGGAATTACGATACTGTAATCTTCATTATTGAAATGATGGCGCTGGAGAATGCCTTTAACCAGTTCGGCCGTTTCAAGCAGCTTGTCTGAACTGGCTACCTGAATGGTTATTTGCTGAATTTCACTGGCCAGCACATTTTCCTGCGTAAAACGGTTCAGATAGGCACTCAACGGAATGTACACATCGGTGTTCAGATCGCGGGAAGCCAGTTCGCCAACCGTCTCCGTGAACAGCGTTTTGGATTGAAGGACACCGATGACTTGAAACCACTGATCATCGATTTTCACCATTTTGCCCAGTGGATCCTTATGCTTAAACAAGGTTTTAGCTACACCGGCACCCAATACACAGACTTTCAAATCATGATCGTATTGGTCCTGATTAATAAAAGCGCCGGATCCCAACTTAAGGTTCAACATTTCGATGTAATCCGGCGTAATGCCGATCACTGACGATTTGGACGATTTGTCAGCATATTTCACATCGGTGTTCAATTCTGCCTGCGAGGCCACACGAACAACCCCTGGTACAATTTCTTTGATGACCTGGGCATCATTAAGTGATAAACCTTGTGAAAACTTGGCCCTGACTTCTTCCAACTCTTCATCTGTCATTGTTTTCTCCCTGACAATGATGTTGTTGACTCCTAGATCCTGGTATTTAGCAATGGCCTGCCGTTTGGCTCCTTCACCGATGGACAACATGGCAATAACAGAGGCTACGCCGAAAATAATGCCCAACATGGTCAGGAACGAACGGAACTTATGTTCGGCCAAGCCACTCAATGCCACACGAATACTTTCTTCTAACTGCATGGGTTATTCTTCTTCCTTTTGTTCAACCTCAACCTCCCTAATCGGGGCAAGGAGCTGCCCTTTCTGAAATTTACCTTTGATGACAATGTGCGTATTGTTCGAGGGGCCGGTTTCAACCTCAGTTCGTTCAAAGCTACCGCCCTGTTTCAAGTAGACATAACTACCGGCCGGCGTTGTTTCCACACAATTCAACGGGACGTACAAGACGTCCTTCAACTCATTGCAAAGAAACTCACAACTCACCGTCATGCCTGGTTTCAACCGCTTGTCGGATTCCAGCAAGTTGACTTCAACGTCAAATACTTTTTCGTGTGATTTTTCATCTTTCAAATGACAAAGCCTTTCGACTTCAGCAACCTTTCCCTGAAAGGTTACATTTGGAATCGCATCCAGGCGGATGATCACATCCTGGCCAACCGACACCTTGAAGAAATCAAGTTCATTGATACTGGTCGTTACTTTCATCCATTTCAGGTTGGGGACATTTCCCATATTGGTTCCCTGATAAATGGCATCGCCGATTTTTAGCATATTGCCGTTCCGCCTGTTGATGCCAATCTGGAAAATTCCTGGTATGGGCGTTCTGATGGTCAGTTTCGGAATGACGTCCTTGGCATTTTTAATGTCGTCTTTCAGCTGTCTGACTTTGATTTTTTGAACTTTCAGATCATTTGCCGCAACAATCCGGTTTAACCGGATGCTTTGCTGAACTTTGGCAAATCCGATTTTGGCTTGTTGAAATTCCAGTTCACTGATCTTGCGGTTGCGTTCCGATTCAAACCTGGATGATTCCATCTCGAGTTTCTTCAGATTGAAGGATGCTTCCTCCGTTTTCAGGTTGCTTTCCATCTCACTCAGAGTATTGCTTTGGTTGACAATCAATTTCTTGAGATTGGCCTCTTCCGTTTCCAACTGATCCTGTAACTGGATAATGACTTTTTTTACTTCGGTCGGATCCAGCTGAATAATGGAATCGCCCGCCTTGACTTCCGTTCCATGGTCCAACAGGCCGATGACCTTCATTTCATACCAATACCGGCCATATCTGGGCAAAACGAAGGAACGCGTTTCTATAGCCGCAAGTTCCCCTGTTTCGACAAAACTCTGCCTGAACTTACCTTTTTCGATGGGGCTGGTCTGAATGGGAAGGTGTTTGCAGGAAACCAAAACAGACAGCGCAACCGGCACCATGATCCACTGTAGGCTTTTCAATTTCATGGCTGCTTGTCTTTGTTGTTTTTCTTGATTTTCTGATTGGCAAACGGATCTGCCATCGCCAATACGTCTCCGGCTTTCAGGCCTTTCGTGACGACGATAAAATCGGAATTACTGGCCCCCGTCTGTACCGGTACCTTCGTATAAGTTTTGCCGGTTTTCCTGAAGACATAGTCCTGAACGCCTTCCGAATGGAGGGCATCCAACGGTATATACACAACATGATCCAGTTTGTTGACCAAAATCCGGCAACTGACCGTCAATCCGGGTAGCAATTTTTTACTGCCGCTTTCCTTGATTTGAATATCCACGGGAAACACTTTGATTTTCGGATCGTTATCCTTGCTGATGGCCAGATTGGCGATGGCTGTCACTTCTCCGGCATAGACACTGTCGGAAAAAGCATCCGGCTTAATCTGGACATGCATGCCCTTTGCAATTTTCGATACATCCACTTCATTGATCTGCACGACAGCTTTCAGCGTGGACATATCCGGCAGCTGAATAAGCGGAAAGCCTGTCCAGGTTTGTTCTCCTACCTGAAACTTGTTACCGGTACTCCAGTTTTTATTGATGATAGCAATCCCGTTTGACGGTGAAACGAGAGACAACTTACTCAGCGTTTCGTTGGCTTCTTTAAGCTTGCTCTCATCCTGCTGAATGGACAGCTCCTTTTGCCTGATTTCCTCCCGCTGAATTTTGATGGTATTGTTGATCTGCTCTTTCGCCCGCTCAAGCGCAATGTTGGCTTTTTCCAGATTCAGTTTAATCTCTTTCCGTTTGATATCCGCTTCGTAGCTGGCAGATTCGAATTGAATCTTCGAGATTTCCTGTGACAGACGGGTCACTTCGTAATCAGCTTTCAGACCTTCCAGATCGGATTGATGCTGTGCTTTCAACTTAACCAGTTCCGCCTTATTCATTTCCAGTTCGGCATCGGCTTCAACGATGGCCTTCTTGACTTCCGAAGGGTCAAATATGGCCACAATGTCACCGGCTTTAACTTCACTCCCGTCTTTCACCAACTGAGAGATTTTCAACGATCCGTATCTCCATGAAATATTCGGGGATGAAATATTGATGGACTTGATGGCCTGGACTTCTCCATTTTCAAACACGTCCAAATAAAGGGTTCCGTTCTTTACCTTGCAGACTGGTACTTCCTGGGTTTCTTTTTTCCCACAGGACAGCATCAGCAACATTAACAGACAATATAACGGCTGTCGCATCAAAGAACCGGTTCGAACGCTGTGTTTCATATACTGCTAATTAATTTATACTTACTTTCTGGATATAACTGAAGTAGCTGTTTTTTCATCCGGATGAGTTTTTTTCAACGTCTTTTTCTTAACTAAGCCCGACAGCCTGGTATGACTTTTTATGGCCTCTGCAGACGGTTTGGCCAATGAAATGCATTCATTGACAGACAGCCCTTTTACAATAACGGCATTGTTGGGAGACGCGACTCCGAGCTGTACCTGACGCTCTTCATAGCCTTTTGAATGCCTGACATAGACGACTTTTAACGAATCAGCATCATAAATAGCCAATTGCGGTATGACAATCACATTGGGTACACGTTGAAGCATCACTCGGCAACTGGCAGACAAGCCCGGTTTCGGCCACACCTTGGCACGATCGATGGACGCTTCCACTTCAAAGGTTTTCACATTGGATTTCTCTTTGACCGGTTTACCGACCGGTGCCTTTTTGGTAATGCTTCCCCAACCAGTATTTCCAGGCATCGAATGAAATCTGATCGTTACCGAGTCTTTTAAAGTCATGCGTTTGTAATCGGCTTCAGAAGCTGTGATGGTGACTTTAAGTCTGGACACATCGGGAATGTTCACCAATGGCATGCTGCCCCATGCCTGGTCACCCTCCTGAAGCACGTTGCCGGACTGCCAGGATATGGCTCTCATGGCCATACCAGATTGAGTCGCTTTGATGGTCATCTGGTTCAGCATGTCTTTGCAACTTTGAATGCGGTTGTTCCAACCCTGCAATTGCAGTTCCAGACTCCTGATTTGTGACTGATTAATGGTCTCCAGTGCCTTCAGTTTCTTTTCCAACTTTGACTTTTCAATGGCAGATTGCTGCAGCTCCAATTCTTTGATCCGTTTTTCCTTCGGTGACGCAAATTGTAATTGAACAGAATCGAGGTTGGCTATTTCCGTCTGGGCATTGATACTTTTCACCTGTGCATCAAGCATGGCGTATTGCATGGCTAGATCGGCTTTGCTCTTGTTCAGACCGGCCAGAAAATTGTCCCTTTGCAGTTGAAGTTGTTCATATTGGTTTTCCAATTCCCGGTTTTGAAGAACGCAGACAACATCTCCGGCTTTGACGATGGTTCCATCCTTAATCAAAAAAACCACTTCGGCATCAAAATATTCCGGACAAATCATCGTGTAGGACTGAACGGACTGCACGACACCCGTAACGATTAATGTATCTTCAAAAATGGATTTATGTACCTGTATGAACGATAATGATGTATCCGTTTTCTTCTTACAGGAAAGAAAGGCCAGCATCATCAGCAACAATAGCATGAGCAATAGCCCGGCTAGCCTACGATGTTTTTCACGGATACGGTTCATTCGACAGATTTATCAGTAATCGGCTGATCTAATTACCCTTGGCAAAGCATGTTTCAGCCATAAAAATGGTTTGCAAGTTAACCATTTAATTCAATTATAATATCAAATTCAATTTTCTTAACACAATTACCTGGTTACTAAAAAAAGCAGAGTGACTTTGCCATACTTTCTCAATTCGCCGTCTATATGACATCATTTAATCGTTATAAAAAGCAGTGATAGGTTTCGGTTCATCCATTCAGGACCACAAACAACCAGGTAATGACCGGTACATAGGTCACTTGTTTGTCTGATCCGGCAAAAAGATTCGTCATTCCCTGCTCACGCAGAGAATGACGAAAAGCACAGATACAAAGAAATACCTAGTTACTTTACAATCAGTTTCAGCACCTTCGAAGTCGTTCCAGATACAGTTATAATGTAAGTACCTGCATTAAGTCCAGTTAGGGAAATACGCGTTCTTTCGGAAATGGCAGAGACAGACCTGACTTTCATGCCGTTGGTCGAATACAAATCGATGTGAGAACCAACCGGAGCGGAAACAATGGTATAATCGGTAGCCGGATTCGGATACAACTCAATGGACTTATCATCAACAGGCTGCAATCCGTTACTAGTCGTAGCCTCAACTGTCAGATCACGCATGGCAAAATAGGTCGGCGTATTAGGACCATAGCCGTAAGGGCTGTTATCCGAACTTTCCATGATAAACTGTACATGGGTGACCTCTCCGAGCGAAGAAAGATCCATCCAGGTCCAGTCCTTGACAAGGTAATCATCACAGACATATTGAGATCTGAAATCAGCCAGATATACCGTATCACGTCCGGTTTCAGTTGCTCCGTTCTTGCCGATGGCAATCAACCGGAGAAAGTCATTGTCTGTACCGTTCGTGCCCCCGAACTTCTTCCCGAATCCATCCCCGTATTTCATGGAAATATAGGCACAGGCTATATTCGTCACATAAGCACCTCTAACTGTATGTACATGACCATCCGTAAATGAAATCTTGTTGCAGTCATTTCCGGCCAAACTGAAGCCTGACCAGTAGCCTAATAAATAAGGCGTCGATCCGTTTCCGGGCACCGCCGCAAACTCGTTGATATCCTCAATTCCGTTTGAGGCATTTCCTCTTTCCCAGGTCGAGACAATACTGCTGTTAACGGACCCGTCGGTATTATACAAACCAGCCGGTTCAGCCAGATCCGGTTCCTTCTTGCTACAGGTAAACCCCTCCCAGTAAGTGCCATTATAACCAGAGAAATGCGAAAAAGCAATCAAATTGTTTGCAGTAAAAGACGTTGTTGCTTCATCATAGGTAATTGTCGCTTTTCCATCGGCGCCCAATGGGATGGTTGAACAATCAGACCGGATGTCGTCTGATGCTGTAAGGGAAACCTCCGAATGCAGATCCTGAATACCTGCAAATTCGGTCGACAATTCGCCAAGCCATCCGCCGTCTCCATTGGCAGCTGTGTAAACCTTGATAAAATCGATTTGCGGCAAATTAACAGGATTGCCATATTTATCCACCGCCCAGTCGATCTTAAAACTGGTCTTATCGTCAGTGCTGCCATTAGACCAATTGTCCACATAACCCCAGTCAAACGCTGGCGATATCCAAGCCTGAGAGGTAGCAGTGCCTGTATTTCTCAAATTACTTGCCACTAGCGATCCGGAAAACACAAGGCTGTCGGCTTCGATCCACATCGGATAATACGATTGCTGCCTGTGATAACCATTACGCAAAACATAACCGCTCCGGCCAAGATTGTCTTTCCAATAAACGTCAGCGATGTTGGAATCGGCTGCAGCTGTCCGGAAGGAAGCCGGCGAATTAATATAGGCTATATCCGGCGTTCCCCCGTTTCTAATCAGACTATCGTATTTGGGACGATAGTAGGTGATCTGGTAATTGTGAACGGTGGTATCTTTTCTATATTCGGAACCAGCCAGTTCATACCAGTCGTCGTTCGGAATGCCATCTCCATTTGCATCCCGCGAAACCATGACAATCGCCGGTTCGGCCCAATTTCCGAAGGCATTTCCAAATGCCTTAAAATCGTAATCATGCTTGTTGACTACCGGATGATCCAGACTGACAATCACATAGCCTCCGTAAGCGCCCAAACCGATTATCGTTCCAGTTTTTCCAACCAGATTCTCGGAGATCTTGGCAAGGATGGACGACTCGGTATCACCGCTAACATACGCCGGAAGCGCTTGGTTCTGAAACTGCCCGGGAGCCGGTACATAACGCCAGACTTTCGAAATACAGGCTGAATTTTCAGCCATAGAAAACCACGTGCTGAAAAGCACACATAAGATCAAGCAGGTAAATTTTTTCATAAAATAAAAATTTAAAATTCTATATATCAGGTAATTAAATTTTCAGAAAAACAGAATACTATGAAAATCTCTGGCAAACGGCTTGCCGATTGACCGAAGAACTAGGAGGATTTGTGGACAAAGACGGTGGTATTCGGATTCAAGCCGATCTGTGTCAATTTGAATTTAAGCTTACCATCACGACTGAAACAGAGCAAATCGCCCCATACGGTAAAATTATAAGCATCAGTGATATAGACATCGCCGTTTACCGAATTTACATTAATGCCATAAGGCGTATTGACCACCGTACCGTCCGTAATGAAGTTGTTACAAATGACTTTTTCGGAAAGACAATCAAATACCTTTATCCAGGAAGTATAGTTATTGAAATCATAATTGTAGATATAGGCCGTATCATTGAAAATAGTGAAATTGAGCGCCTGGATATCCTTGAATTGCTGTACCAGTTCGTCTGTCCGGCTATCGATGCGTTGGAACAGATAAGGCGTTGTCCCGTAATCGCCCCGCGAGATGACGTAAACATCCCCCTCACTATCCGCATGCAGCTTATAAGGATTTTTCTGTACTTCAATTTTTTTCAGTTCCCTGAAGGTAGCAATATCGATGACCGAAATTGTATTGTCGTAATTCGGGAAATCAAGCCCGCCAGAATTGGCGACATAAATTTTCCGGTTGGCAATGCAAATGCCATCCGGATTTCGTCCGCAAGCCACATACCCTTCTATCTGAAGCGTAGCCGTGTCAATACGGGCGACTGTTCCATCGAACGAACAAACATAGGCTTTCCCTTCAAAGAAGTCGACGTATCTGGGTTGTCGCCCGACGCCCTT
>Ga0183100_1001216_pt1 | contig 13783 bp, 9 predicted proteins | sample Biomet2_FD_127789 | JGI IMG/M metagenome (GOLD analysis project Ga0183100, IMG submission 127789) | Microbial communities from bioreactor (seeded with anoxic lake sediment) at LBNL, California, USA - Biofuel metagenome 2 | ecosystem: Engineered > Bioreactor > Anaerobic > Unclassified ...
TATATGTACTTATGTACAGAGAGGGAAGGGTAATAGGAAAAGACAGTTTCATAATTGAAAATACAGAAGGAGAAGAAACAGGAGAGATAATAGAGGACTTTCTTGTCCAGTACTATAAAACTGCTGACTTTATTCCCCCTTCCGTATATGTGGAAGATATAGGGGATAAGGATCTTTTAGAGCAGTACCTGAGCACAATAAAAGAAAGCAGGGTTAATATTAAGCTTCCTGTTAAAGGAGATAAAAAGACAATCATAAACATGACTAAATCAAATGCCAAGCTTACTATAAATCAATTCAAGCTTAAACTTTTAAAGGACAAGGAAGAGGATATTAAATCTCTTATAGAGCTTAAGGAACTTTTAAACCTGGCTGAAATTCCAAAGAGGATAGAATCTTATGATATATCAAATATATTTGGTATGGACTCAGTAGGCTCCATGGTTGTATTTCAAAATGGAAAGCCAAGCAGCAGGGATTACAGAAGGTTTAAAATAAGAGACGTAATTGGTCCTAATGATTATAAATCCATGGAAGAAATAATAGAAAGAAGATTTAAAAGAGGTTTAGAGGAAACAAAGCTTATATCACAAAACATGAAAAGTTATACAGAAGGAAAGTTTTCTTTTTTTCCGGATTTGATTATAATGGATGGTGGTAAAGGACAAGTGTCCTCTGCAGAAAAGATACTGAGAAAGCTGTCTGTAAATATTCCTGTATGCGGACTTATTAAAGATGATAAGCACAACACAAGAGGATTAATATATAATAATAATGAGATATCTTTATATAAAGGCTCAAAACTTTTTAAACTTCTGGAGAGAATCCAGGATGAGGTTCACAGATTTGCAATTACTTATCACAGAAGTCTTAGAGATAAAAAAGTGGTAAGCTCTGTTCTTGATAATATTCCTAGAGTTGGGCTTAAAAGAAGAAAAGAACTTCTAAAAAAGTTTAAATCAATAGAAAATATAAAGATGGCAAAATATGAAGAACTAATTGCCACACCCTCAATAGATAAACTGGCAGCAGAAGAAATATTAAAATACTTTAGGGATGAAGGAGATAAAGATGAAATATAAAACAGATCTGCATACCCATACTATAGTATCCGGGCATGCATATTCAACGCTTATAGAAAATGTAAAAGAAGCTAAAAAAAATGGTATAGAAGTTTTAGGCTCTACAGATCACGGTCCTAATATGCCTGGAGGACCTCATTTGTTTTATTTTGGAAACAGAAAGGCAGTTCCTCAAATTATAGATGGGGTTGTTGTTTTATTTGGAGTTGAAGCAAATATTATTGATATAAATGGTAAATTAGATTTAGAAGATGAAATCTTAAGCAGGCTGGATTTAGTAATTGCAAGTCTTCATGATGTATGCATTAAGCCAGGAAATGCAGAGGAAAACACAAAGGCAGTAATAAACGCCATGAAAAATCCTTATGTTGATATATTAGGACATATGGGGAACCCGGCTTTTCCGCTTCACTATGAGGAAGTAGTAAAAGAAGCAAAAGAACAAGGGAAAATAGTAGAAATAAACAATAGTTCTTTTAAATCCAGAAAAGGAAGCACTGAGAACTGTCTGCAGATTGCTAAGCTGTGCAGAAAGTTTCGTGTTCCTGTATCTATTTCAACTGATTCTCATATAGCCTTTACCATAGGTATATTTGATAAAGCTGAGAAAATAATAAAGGAGTCTGGAATTGAAGAAAATCTTATCATAAATATGGATAAAATGAGGATAATAAATTATCTAAAAAATAAAGGAAAGATAAAGGGCATAGTTCTTGATTAAATTCACTGAGTCACTTATACTATTAATGTATTTTTAAAAAAGGAGATGTAATATGGGCTCAAATAAAGATTTTATCAATAGGCTGAAAGAAATATTAGATATAAATGATATTGAAATAGATGTACCTATGGTTAAATATACATCATTCAAGGTGGGAGGGCCAGTAGATTATCTGGTAAACCCGGGAAGCTATCAGCAGGTATCAAGCATAGTTAAGCTTTGCCGGGAACTTAATATGCCATATTATATTATTGGAAACTGTTCTAACCTTATAGTAAAAGATGGAGGCTTTAGAGGAACATTAATAAAGCTTTCAAAGCTGGATAAAATTTATATAGAAGGGAACAGAATAACTTCTCAAAGCGGAACCCTTCTTAAAAGCGTATCAAATGCAGCATTAGGAGAGAGCTTAACCGGCTTTGAGTTTGCCTCTGGGATCCCCGGAAGCGTAGGCGGGGCCATATACATGAATGCAGGAGCTTACGATGGCGAAATATCAAAGGTAATTGAGGATGCACGTGTACTTGATAATAACGGTGAAATAAAAAATTTAACAAGAGAAGAGCTGGAGCTGGGCTATAGATCCAGTTCAGTACAAACCTATGGTTATGTTATATTGGAAGCAACATTCAAGTTAAACCATGGAGACAAGGAAAGGATTAGAAACAGGATAATTGAACTTACCAACAGGAGATGTGATAAGCAGCCGCTGGAATTCCCATCAGCCGGCAGCACATTTAAAAGACCAGATGGGTATTTTGCAGCTAAGCTGATAGAAGATACAGGTCTTAAAGGATTAACTGTGGGAGAGGCAGAAGTTTCAACAAAACACAGCGGATTTCTTATAAATAAAGGAGGAGCATCCGCAAAGGACGTAATTGATTTAATAACTTTGGTTCAAGAAAGGGTAAAGGAAAAATTTAACGTTGACCTTCATCCTGAAGTAAGAATTATAGGTGAAGATAAATGAAATTTTTAAAAGCCCTTAATCAGGGGCTTTTTGTGTTATAATAAAATAATAACTGTATTAATACAGCAGGGGGGAATAATATGAGATTTGTAATAGTTACAGGTTTATCCGGGGCTGGGTGGAGTCAGGCAATAAACAACCTGGAAGATTTGGGATATTTTTGTGTTGATAATCTTCCTCCTAAGCTTATATCAAAGTTTGCAGAAGCATGTTCTCAGTCAGATGGTAAGATAGATAAGGTAGCTCTTGTTATAGATATAAGAGGCGGGAAGTTTTTTGATGATTTATTTGCATCTTTAGGTGAATTAAAGGATGAAGGGATAGACTATGAAATTCTTTTTTTAGATGCTTCAAACAGTGTTCTGATAAAAAGGTATAAGGAATCAAGAAGATCCCATCCTCTTTCTAAAGATGGAAGAATAGTAAAGGGAATAGAAGAGGAAAGGCTAAGGCTTAAGGATATTAAGGCAAAGGCTACCCATGTAATAGATACTACGAATCTTACAAATGGAAAACTTAAGAACATGATAAATAAAATATATGGTGAATGCGGAGAGGACAAATGTCTAACCATATCCATAGTTTCCTTTGGATTTAAGTATGGCATACCTATGGATTCAGATTTAGTTTTTGATGTAAGATTTCTGCCTAACCCATACTATATTCCGGAGCTTAAGAAATTTTCAGGAAATGATGCACCTGTGTATAATTATGTAATGGAATTTGGAGAAACAAAGGAATTTATTAACAAGCTTTCTGATATGTTATCTTTTCTTATTCCTAACTACATAAAAGAAGGAAAATCCCAGCTTATTGTTTCAATAGGCTGCACCGGCGGCAGACATAGATCAGTAGCAATAGCAAACAGAATATTTGAAATTCTTGAAGAAAAGAATTTCCTGGTAAATATAGAACATAGAGATTTAAGTGAGGATGTTAAAGGTGGTTATAGATAATGAAAGTTATTGAATGGCTTAGGCCGGGAATAAAGGTAAAAAGATGGATATTTCTTGGAATATTCGGTCTTATGCTGGTTATTTTTGGAGTTCTTGAAATTATAAGATACAGATTTCTCTTAACCTTTGTTTATAATTCTTTTTTTATATTTTTAGTTGTCAGTGGATCCATTACACTATATATATCAGTAATATCAGGCATGAAATCCGTTATAGCCCTGGTAAATAAAGGATACCTTAATGTACCTATTAACTCAAGAAGACTTGAAACCATGATATATGAAAAAAGGCTTCTTGTAAAAGGACCAAAGATAGTGGCAATCGGCGGAGGAACAGGACTATCTACAATGCTTAGAGGACTAAAATATTACACATCAAATATAACTGCCATTGTTACAGTATCGGATGACGGAGGCGGCTCCGGAGCTTTAAGGGAAGACTTAGGCATACTTCCTCCCGGTGATATAAGAAACTGTATATTGGCGCTGTCTGATACAGAGCCTCTCATGGAGCAGCTGCTTCAATATAGATTTAAAGATGGAAGGCTTAAAAATCAAAGCTTTGGGAACCTTTTCCTGGCAGCCATGGATGGAATATCAACTAATTTTGAAGAGGCAGTTAACAAAATGAGCTCTGTTTTGGCAGTAACAGGTAAGGTAATCCCGGTAACTACAGAAAATGTAGTTTTAAAGGCAGAACTGGAAAATGGAGAAATAGTTATAGGAGAATCATTAATCCCAATAGTTTCATCTAAAGGAGAAAACAAAATAAAAAACGTTTTTCTGGACCCTCCTGATGCAAAGCCTCTTCCCCAGGCAATTGATGCCATTATGGAAGCAGATGCTGTTATTTTAGGACCAGGAAGCCTATATACAAGTATAATACCAAATATTCTTATAGACGATATAAAAAGTTCTCTTAAAACAACAAAAGCACTTAAAATATATGTATCAAATATTATGACACAGCCTGGTGAAACTGATGGATATTCTGTTCTTAGTCATATTAAAGCCATTAATAAGCATGCCGGGGGTAAGATAATAGACAGCGTGGTAGTAAATGAGGGCGGCCTAAATAAAGATTTAGAAGACAGATATTCTAAGGAAAAATCATATCTGGTGAAATATGATAAAGATAAACTGGAAGATGAGGGAATAGGCATAATTAAGGGAGATTTTATAAATATACAAAATGGTCATATAAGGCATGATACAGAAAAACTGGCATCAATTCTAATCAACAACATTATGGAAGAAAAACTGCTTTATGATAAAAAGAAGATTATAGAATATTTTTACCTGTCAGAAAGACTTAAGGGAAAAAACAAAGAAATGAATAAGGAGAAGTAATATGTCATTTTCTTCAAAGGTTAAAAGAGAAGTTTGCAGGGTAGAAAGAAATGATAAGGACGATATAATTGCTGAGCTTTCCGCAGTTATGAAAGGGTGCGGTACTGTTGGCATGAGCGGAGGAAACGGCATAAATTTCCAAATATCAACTGAAAATCCGGCTATTGCCAGGAGAATATTTAAACTTCTTAAAGATGTATTTAATATAAATTCAAAACTTCTTGTCAAAAAAAGTAATTCCCTTAAGAAAAATAATTTATATATAGTTCAGATTAACGAAAGCATGAATGTTATTGATATTTTAGATAAGGTTAAAGTTTTAGATAAAGATTCCGGATATTTGAATATAGATTACAATATTCCCAAGGAAATAATAAAAAACGACAGCTGCAGGAAAGCATATATAAGAGGTGCCTTTTTAGGCAGCGGAAGCATCAGTAACCCAGAGAAGGCATACCACGTAGAATTTGTAACCCACGATATAGATTATGCAAATAACTTAAGTAAGCTTATTAATTCATATAAGATAAATTCAAAGGTAATAGGCAGAAAAAACAGCTTTGTAGTTTATATAAAGGAAGGGGAACAGATAGTGGACACTCTTAATATAATAGGTGCCTACAGCTCTCTTCTTGAATTTGAAAATATTCGAATAATGAAGGAAATGAGAAACAATGTTAACAGAATAGTAAACTGTGAGACGGCAAACCTGAGTAAAACAGTAAATGCTGCTGTGAGACAAATTGAAAGCATAAAGCTTATACAAAAAGAAATAGGGCTGAACAGACTGCCCCAAAATTTAAGGGAAGTAGCAGAAATTAGAATTAATTTTCCTGATGAGTCGTTAAAGGAACTGGGTGAGATGATGTCCCCCAAAGTTGGAAAATCAGGAATAAATCATAGATTGAGGAAAATAGAAAAGATAGCAGAGGAACTTCGCAGAGAGGGGGGAAGGTAATGTATAAAAATGATTTAATAATAAATTATATAAAATCCCTGGAGGTAGGAACAAGGATATCTGTAAGAAGTATTGCCTCTGCTTTAAATGTAAGTGAAGGAACGGCCTATAGGGCAATTAAAGACAGTGACAAGCTGGGATATGTAACAACAATTCCAAGAGTTGGGACAGTAAGAGTAGAGAAGGTAGAAAAGAAAAATATTGAAACACTTACCTATGCAGAGGTAGTTAATATTGTTGGCGGAAGCATACTGGGAGGCAGGGGAGGAATTCATAAAACTCTTGATAAGTTTTTAATTGGAGCCATGACATTAGAAGCAATTGAAGATTACCTGACAGAAAACTGTCTTTTTATTGTTGGAAACAGAGAAGAGGCTCAAAAGTTAGCCTTGGAGCATAATTCAGGTGTCCTTGTAACTGGTGGGTTTAACTGTTCAGATGAGATAAAGAACTTAGCCAATGAGAGGAGCCTTCCTCTTATATCCTCATCCTACGATACATTTACCATAGCATCAATGATAAATAAAGCACTATCTGAAAGCTTAATTAAAAAAGAAATACTTCTTGTTGAAGATATTATGAAAAAGCCATATTATTTATATGCTACGGATACAGTTTACAAATGGAGGGAACTTATAAAGGATATAAATCAGGAAAGATTTCCTGTAGTTGATAATGATTTTAGAGTAATAGGAATAGTAACACTAAAAGACGGAGAAGGAGCCCTTCCTTCAACACCTGTATCAAAAATAATGAGCAAGGATACAATAACCCTGACACCAAAAACTACGCTGGCATATGCATCTCATATAATGGGATGGGAGGGAATTGAAATCTGCCCTGTAGTAGAAGGGAAGAAGCTTAAGGGAGTAATAAGCAGGCAGGATGTAATTAAAGCCCTTCAGTATAAAGTAAAACAGCCAATGGCAGGTGAAAGCTTTGGAGAACAGATACTTAGGAATTTTCAGGCTGATGATTCCAATGGCAGCGTTATATATAAGGGAAAAATAACTACTCAGATGCTGGACGATTTAGGGACAGCCTCCTGGAGCACACTTAATATGCTTATGTCCTCAGCAGGTATAATGGGTCTTAAACAAAAGATGAATATTAACACCTTTGTAGACAGTATATCCACATATTTTTTAAGACCTGTACAAATTGACAGCTTTATAGCTTTAAAAACAGATATATTTGATATGGGAAGAAATTTCTGCAAGGTTCAGGTTGATATGACAGACATAAAGGGAGATTTAGTAGCTAAATCCATATTATCTATAAAAATATTAAGAAAATAGGATGTTGATTATGGAAAAGGAAAGAGATTTTGTCCATCTTCATGTACATACCGGGTATTCCTTGTTAGATGGGTCGGGAAAAATAAAAGATCTTATAGCAAGAGCGAAAGAACTTAATATGAAGGCATTGGCCATAACTGATCATGGGGCTATGTATGGCTGTGTTGAATTTTATAAGGAAGCTAAAGCTCAGGGAATAAAGCCTATAATTGGCTGTGAGATATATGTATCATCAAAGGAAATGAGTATAAAGGATTCTACCAGTGAAACCTATCATTTAGTTCTCCTTGTTAAAAACGATATAGGATATCACAATCTTATGAAAATAGTATCAAAAGCATCTATTGACGGCTTTTACTATAAGCCCAGAGTAGATAAGGAATATTTAAAAAGCCATTCTGAAGGTCTTATTGCCTCTTCTGCCTGTCTTGGGGGAGAGATCCAGACATTAATCAACCGGGGAGAATTAGATAAGGCAAAGGAAGCCGCCTTAAAATATAAGGATATATTTAAAGATTCTTTTTATCTTGAGCTTCAGTATCATGGCATAGAGGAGCAGCTTAAGGTAAATAAGGAGCTTATTAAGCTGTCAAAGGAGATAAATCTGCCTCTGATTGCGACAAATGATGTCCACTATATAAGAAAAGAAGACTCAAAGGCCCATGATGTACTTCTTTGCATTCAAACTGCAAAGACTGTAGAAGATGAGGATAGAATGAGATACCCTTCCGGTGAATTTTATCTAAAGTCAGCAGATGAGATGTACAGCCATTTTTCTTATATAGAAGAAGCCCTCACTAATACTTTAAAGATAGCAGAGCAGTGTAATTTCGATTATACCTTCCATGAATCACATCTTCCTAAATTTCCATTAGCTGAGGGGACAGACCCTTACCTTTATCTTAAGGATTTATGTTACAAAGGTTTAAACAGAAAATATGAAAATGTAACTAAAGAACTTAAGGACAGGCTGGAGTATGAACTTTCCATAATAAAAGAAATGGGCTATGTGGACTATTTTCTTATAGTTTGGGATTTTATAAGGTTTGCAGATGATAATAATATTATGACAGGTCCCGGAAGAGGAAGTGCGGCAGGTTCCATAGTTGCTTACACACTTAATATTACTAAAATCGACCCTATTAAATATAATCTTATATTTGAAAGATTCTTAAACCCGGAAAGAGTATCCATGCCGGATATTGATTCAGATTTCTGCTATGAAAGAAGGCAGGAAGTAATAGATTATGTGGTTGAAAAATATGGCTCAAACAATGTATCTCAAATTGTTACCTTTGGAACCATGGCAGCGAGAGCCTGCATCAGAGACGTAGGAAGAGCGATGAATTACTCCTACAGCGAGGTAGACAGAATTGCCAAAATGATTCCGACTCTTCAAAACAAACCTATAACTATAGAAAAAGCCTTAGAGATAAATGAGGAACTTAAAATTCTATACGATGATGATGAAAGAGTAAAAGAGCTTATTGACGTTGCAAAAAGCTTAGAGGGTCTTCCAAGGCATACTTCAACTCATGCAGCAGGAGTTGTTATTGCCTCTCTGCCTCTTGTTAATTTTGTCCCCCTTCTTAAAAATGAAGGAGCAATAGTATCTCAGTTTACAATGAATACCTTAGAAGAGCTTGGCCTTTTAAAGATGGACTTTTTGGGCCTCAGGACTCTTACTGTTATGAGAGATACCATAAAGAATGTTCATTATAACAGGGGAATAGACATTAAATTAGATAAAATAGACATGAATGATAAAGAAGTATATAAAATGATAGGAGATGGAAAAACTGCCGGAGTATTTCAGTTGGAATCACCTGGAATGACATCCTTTATGAAGGAACTTAAGCCGGATTCCTTAGAAGATATAATAGCCGGAATATCTTTATACAGACCGGGGCCTATGGCAGAAATTCCCAGATATATAGAAAATAAGAAGAATCCTTCAAAAATAGAATATATGACGCCAATGTTGGAAAATATATTGGATGTAACCTACGGCTGCATGGTATATCAGGAGCAGGTAATGGAAATAGTAAGAGAATTAGGCGGATATTCTTATGGAAGATCCGATTTAGTCAGAAGAGCTATGTCCAAGAAAAAGCATAAGGTTATGGAGGAAGAGAGAAAAAACTTCATATATGGAATAGTGGAAAACGGAGAAGTTATAGTTAAAGGCTGCATCAGAAATGGTATATCAGCAGATATAGGAAATAAATTATTTGATCAGATGATGGACTTTGCATCTTATGCCTTCAATAAATCTCATGCTGCCGCCTATGCTGTTATTGCCTATCAGACAGCTTATTTAATCAGGTATTTCCCCCAGGAATTTATAGCAGCCATGCTTAATTCCTATATGGGAAGCAGTGAAAAGGTAGCCTACTATATCAGATTTGCCAAGGATAACGGCATAGACTGTCTTCCTCCTGACATTAATGAAAGCAGAGGCAAGTTTACAGTAGAGGGGAAAACCATTCGTTTTGGAATGGCAGCTGTAAAAAATGTAGGTGAAGGTGTAATAGATTCCATAGTAGACAGCAGGGATAAGCAGGGCAGGTTTAAGGATTTGCCTGATTTTATAGAAAGCATAGATTTAACCTGTGTAAATAAAAGAGCCATAGAAAGTCTTATATTTTCCGGCAGCCTGGACTGTTTTAAGAAAAAAAGAAGTCAGATGCTGGCAGTTTATGAAAAGATAATGGATGGAGTTTCAAGAGACAAAAAGAGAAATCTTAAGGGACAAGTAAGCCTTTTCTCATCAATTGAGGATAATAAGGAAATATCAATTAAGTATCCGGAAGTTAAAGAGTTTGATAAAAGATATCTTCTTTCAATGGAAAAGGAAATGACAGGTCTATATATATCAGGACATCCGCTGTCAGAGTATGAGGAAATACTAAAAAAGTCATCAATTACAAAAATATCCGATATTATAGATGTAAGCAGCGAAGAAGAAGAGGAATTTAGAGAGTCAAATGTAGAAGACCAGCAGAAAGTAACAGTTGGAGGGATAATATCCTCTCTTTCAAAAAAAGTTACAAGAAAAAATGACATGATGGCATTTGCAGTATTAGAGGATATGTATGGATCAATAGAGGTTATAATATTCCCTAAGATACTTGACAGATACAAGGAAATAATCAGGGAGGACGGACTTATCCTGGTAAAGGGAAGAGTTAGCATAAGAGAAGATGAGGCACCAAAGATACTGGCAGAGGATATAGAAGAGCTTAAAAAAGAAAACGAAAATACAGATTCTTCTGAGGAAAATAAAAGCATATATGTCCTTGTAAATGATAAGAGCCTTATTGAAAAAGCAAAGAAAACTATAAAGGAAAGTGCAGAAGGAAATGCAGGAACAAATCCTGTTATAATATGTACAAAAAAGGAAAGAATGAAATTTATGATGAAAGCAGAATTCTGGGTAGATATAAATGAAGACTTGGAAAGTAAATTAATAAGGGAATTTGGAAAAGATAACGTTAAAATTATGTGAAACTATACAAAATATAAGTCCTTATATTGAATAAATATTAGGAATGAATTACAATGTATATTGGTGTTATTTTTTTAACTAAGGAGGCTATTTGAAATGAAAACAATTGGAGTATTAACCAGCGGTGGAGACGCTCCTGGTATGAACGCCGCTATTAGAGCAGTAGTTAGAACAGGCCTTGAAAAAGGAATTAAGGTTATGGGCATAAAAAGAGGATATAGCGGTCTTATAAATGGCGAAATAGAAGATATGGATAGGCACTCAGTTTCAGACATAATTCAAAGAGGCGGTACTATTCTTAGAACTGCCAGATGTCCTGAGTTTAAAACTGAAGAAGGAAGACTGAAGGCTGTTAACATATTAAAGGTATTTGGTATAGACGGACTTGTAGTTATTGGAGGAGACGGTTCCTTCCAGGGAGCCAGGCTTTTGTCCCAGCTGGGTATAGCAACCATCGGACTTCCGGGAACAATAGACAACGATCTGGCCTATACAGACTTCACAATAGGTTTTGATACAGCAGTAAATACAGTATTAGATGCAATAAACAAATTAAGAGATACTTCCTCAAGCCATGGAAGAGTAAGCATTGTAGAAGTCATGGGAAGGAACTGCGGAGACATAGCTCTTTATGCAGGAATAGCAGGAGGAGCAGAAAGTGTTATAGTTCCAGAGGTTGGTTATGATTTTGATGACTTATGCAAAAGCATAATAACGGATAAGATAAACGGGAAATGGCATAATCTTATAATACTTGCAGAAGGGGTAGGAGGAGCAAAAGAACTGGCTGAAAAGGTAGAAGATGTTACAGGAATAACAGCCAGAGCTACAGTTCTTGGACATATCCAAAGAGGAGGATCTCCATCTGCACAGGACAGAATACTCGCTTCCAGAATGGGCTACAGAGCTGTTGAGCTTCTTGAAGAAGGAAAGTCAGACAGAGTTGTAGGCATAAAAGGAAATGTAATAATAGATGAAGATATCGAAGAAGCTCTTAATATGCCAAGCAGATTTGACAACAGGTTATACGAGATAGCAAGAACACTGTCTAAGTAAAGGAGGAGGTATATGTTAAAAACAAAATTAGTTTTTACTATAGGTCCAGCCAGTGAAAGTGAAGAGATGATTGATAAGCTGATACAAACAGGTATGAGCGCTTCCAGGCATAATTTTTCTCACGGAGATCATGAAGAACATAAAAGGAGAATTGAACTTGTTAAAAAGCTAAGGGATAAATACAATAAGCCAATAGCTGTTATTTTAGATACAAAGGGCCCTGAAATCAGGTGCGGAAACTTCAAAGACGGCATAGCAGAACTGAAGGAAGGAAACTCCTTTATAATTGACTGCGGAGAAGAAATATCAGGAAATGAAAAATCCTGCACCATATCTTATAAGGAGCTTTATCAGGATATAGTCCAGGGTGCCAGGATAATGATAAATGACGGACTGGTTGCTTTAGAAACAGAAAGAGTTGAAGGAAAGAAGATATACTGCAGAGTATTAAATTCCGGTATAGTAGGAAGCAAGAAAAATATTAACGTTATTGGAGCTAATGTAAAGCTGCCATCTCTTACAGAGAAGGATGTAGATGATTTAAAATTTGGCTGTGAAATCGGTGTTGATTTTATAGCTGCCTCCTTTATAAGAAAAGGTCAGGATGTAGTTGCAATAAGAAGAATCCTAAGTCATTTTGGAGGAGACAGAATCAGAATAATCTCTAAGATAGAAAATGACCAGGGAGTTAAAAATATTGACGAAATAATTAAACTTTCAGATGGAGTAATGGTAGCAAGAGGAGACCTGGGAGTTGCCATTCCTATAAATGAAGTTCCAATAGTTCAGAAAATGATAATCAAAAAATGCAACAAGGCAGGAAAACCTGTAATTACTGCAACACAGATGCTGGACTCTATGACATATAATCCAAGACCTACCAGGGCAGAGGCTTCAGACGTAGCAAATGCTATATTTGATGGAACAGATGCTGTAATGCTTAGTGGTGAAACTGCAAACGGGAAGTACCCTATTGAAGCAGCAAAGACTATGGCAATGATAGCACAATCTGCTGAAAATGAAAGAGATTATGAAAAATCCTTCAGGAAGCTGGAATCAATACAAGTTACAAATGTGGCAAATGCCATAGCAGTAGCAACCTGTACTACAGCATTGGAGCTTAACGCCACTGCAATAATAACTGCAACTCAAAGTGGAAATACAGCAAGGCTGGTAGCAAAATATAGACCAGGATGCCCTATAATTGCTGCAACTCCATATAAAGAAGTTGCCTTGGCCTTAGCTATAAATTTTGGAGTTATGCCAATAGAAACAAAAATTTTCAAGACTACTGATGAACTTGTAGAAGAGTCCGTAGGAACTGCCCTTAAGACTAATTATGTAAACAAAGGAGATTTGGTAGTTATTGCTGCCGGTATTCCAGTTACATCATCAGGAACTACAAATATGATAAAAGTTCATATTGTTGGTGATATTTTAGTAGAAGGTAAGGGAGTAGGAAATAATCCTGCCTATGGAACCTGTAAAATAGCAAGTTCTCCTAAGGAAGCTAATGATATTGTTGAACCTGGAGATATTCTCGTAATAAAAAATCTGGATAAGGAATATTTAGAAGTTTTAGATAAGGTAGTTGGTATAATATCAGAAGACGGCGGATTCACATCCCACCTGGCAATAGAGTGTATCGTTAGGGAAATCCCTCTTATTACAAATGCAGAAAATGCCACTAGGATATTAAAAAATGGCTCTTATATTACAATGGATACAGTAAGAGGAGCTGTAATCAGCGGAAAATCTGAGGATAATGAATAAAAAAATAGTTTTTGGAAACTATTAGAAAAGGTAACTGATTCTTTTGCACCTTAGGGTGCTATTTTTTTACTCTAAATTAACTTAAATATTTTGACACTATGGATAAATAATA
>Ga0183100_1001217_pt1 | contig 13777 bp, 13 predicted proteins | sample Biomet2_FD_127789 | JGI IMG/M metagenome (GOLD analysis project Ga0183100, IMG submission 127789) | Microbial communities from bioreactor (seeded with anoxic lake sediment) at LBNL, California, USA - Biofuel metagenome 2 | ecosystem: Engineered > Bioreactor > Anaerobic > Unclassified ...
TTAAATCTGGGTGGGCTTTTTTCACGCCTGGCAAAAATGTCGCCTTAGACGACCTCTCCAGCCTTTATTCCGACTCCACGGGGTCGAATTGCCTCAAGCTCGACAAGTCGGAGATGACTTGCGAGCTTTTGGGAGGCGAGGGATTCCGCGTATCGTCCATCTTCGCCTACAAGGACGGATGTATCAAGATAGACCATCCGGACGGCGACTGCGACATCCAGGTCATAGACAAGGACAGCGTCTATTGGACGGCCAAAGACGTTTTCATGGTGACTACTTTATGAGAAAGGTCAGGATCGACTGGAAATGGGTCGCCACGGGATCGGTTTTGGCTGCCGTGGCCGCGTTTGCGGTTTTGTCGCCCGATGCGTTCATGAACCTCTTTCACAGCATCATCTCTCTTCTGGCGGCGCTTTTGAGGTATTTCTACGCCATCGCCACAGGGGACATCGCAGGGAGGTTCAATAACGCCCCTCTCCCGTTCGACCTAATCGATTTCGGCCAGTTCCTCGCGCCGATCAGCTCCGACATGAGGGCGGCCAAGGGGTGGTTCTTCGCCGGGCTTAGGATTTTGTGGGACTGGAATTTCCTTAAATACCAGTGGTCGCTTTTCTCCAGTTGGCTGAGCGTGGCGGCCCGATTCGTTTTGCTTTTGACGTTTTTCTTGCCTCTGCTGTGGTTGTGGCTTTCAGGCTATCTGAAGCCGAACGGCAGGCTTCCAGGCACGAGATCGAAGGAGCTCATGGCCTACGATCGCCTGAAGGAGAAGGTCACGACCCCGGCCATCGAGTGGCTAAAGGGATGGTACGCGTTCATGAAGTCGAAGAGGTGGGTCATCCCAACGACCGTCCTAGCGATAGGGTACGCTTTCAACCTTTGGAGCTTCGCCTTGGACTTCTTCTCCTACTACCTCAATTTCTCCATCGCATGGAGCGGCGTGGTCCTGTTCAAGGGCCTCGTCAGCGGCGGCGTGCTCCTGTGGAAGCTGATATCGTTCCTCGGGGAGTTTTGGCTCTCGGTGATCGCCTATTTCGTCTTCGACCTCATCAGGTGCAGGCTCGCGACCAAGAAGCAGTACGACCTGCATACGAAGAACAAAGAATTCATCGAAAACAAACTTGGCTCCAGCGTCGTGCTTTCGGGGCCTCCCGGAACGGGCAAGACCATGACCAACTGCTCATTGGCCAGAACCAAGGAGGAGATGAACCGGGAAGGGCTTTGGAACGTGCTGGACTTCTTCTGGAAAGGCTTCCACAAATTCCCATGGCCTGCGTTTTACCGAACGATGACGGACTTCATCAAGGACGGGACCTTCAAGAACACCGCCCAAATCGACGAGTACTTCGAGAAGAAGGAGGCCGACTGCAAGGCCGGGAAGGGCGACTTCCCGTCGCTTCTGTGGGGCTATCGCTACGCCGACCCCAAACTCAGCCATTTCTACGACGAGCTACACAACTACGAGATCTTCGACGCCCTTAGGAGCTGCGCAGAGGGCTTCTTCCTCTATCAGAGCCCCCAGGCCCTCATACAGGCCAACTACGGCATCCAAAGCTACCTCAAGTACGAGAAGAGCTCGGCCATCCCCGCCCTGTCATACAAGCTATACGAGGTGGATTACCGGCACGCCGACGCCTTGAGGAACATGTCAACCCACCTGGACTTCAACTCGTGGCGGCTCGTGGCCCCGATCTCGAGCCAGATCAACCCGAAGACCGGCGATTACATCACCTATAGGCCGCAGGACGTCCCCTCGGTCGGGGTCGTTGAGGGCCTCGTCTACTCGATAACGGAGATCAACAAGGTCTACGGCAACAAGAACGAAAGGGGTAGCGAGTACCGCAATTCGGACGGCTTCGCGACCGCCCTCTCTGTCATCCGCCACTTCGGGACCATCAACAACCGGCCTTTCCCGTTCATCATCGCCGACACGCAGAAGATGGACGACACCGCGGCCAAGATCATCAGCCGCTTCGAGAGCGAGCTCATTGTGGCGGAGAGGGACAAGAAGTACAAGACCACCCTGTTCCTGTGGGTGTACACCCGCTGGGCGATGGAGGCCCTTATCGCGCTGCACCGAAAGTTCCACGACAAGTACGTCCGAGCCCGGGACGACGACACGCTGCTCATGACCCTGTGGGACGAGTTCGACCATCTGGTCTTCTCCAGGTACATCAGGCGGAAGAACCGTTACTGGTACATCAAGGAAAAGATCATCAACGTCCATCACACCTCCTCGACCACGGAGGACAGCGACGATCAGACCTACTACATCATCCCCAAAGGGGACTTCGCCGACAACTACGCGACCGACCTTCTGCGGAAGAGGCTCAACGTCCGCAAGGGATCCAAGAAATGGGCGTGGACGGACCCCGGGCAGTTCGGAAGCCTCTACAACGAGAAGCGCGACGACGACGCGATCCACAGCTACTCGGGCGCGTTCCTTGGGGACGACTACGCCGAGGACCCCAACGACCTCACGAAAGGCGCCAAGGCCATCCGCCCGGATGACGGCTTCCTGCAGGATAGCTACGACGAATACAACAAGTCGCTTGGTTTATAAGCCTTGAAGCCCTGACGTCTCACGACGCCGGGGCTTTCTTTTAGAGTTTGAGCTAGATCTCGAGTCCGCCCCGGAGCGCCGCCCGATTTTTCTGGGAAAATGCGCGGCGCCTAATCGGCGCTATGTAAACCAATGGGAGGCACCGTTCTCCTAATCGGAGACCGGGCCCTCATATAGTTTGCTTTGGTTTATTTACTTTCTTTAGAAAAGAAAGTTATATAAATACAAAGAAAGACACGCGCTCCTGCACGCGTCAGGAACGCCTCGTGGTCCAACCCAGCCAGGCAAAGCCTACTCAGTGCCTTTGCTCAGGCGGCGGTTCTTCACGGCCAGGCAGACAATCACGATCAAGGCTACGGCCAAAAGGAAACCGAGGAGACCGGCGACGAAAGGGGACCAGTCCATCGGCTCAGCGGTGCTTCCGGGCGTTGGATCGCTGACGATGCTGCCCGAGGGGCTATCAACCCCGATTAAAGAAAACATGAGGATAGTATACTCCATGCTCAATAATAATTTTTTTGGCAAATCATCCTCTTTGAATATAAACGTATAGAAATCTAAAAAAAGATTGTTTTAATATGTAATTGAAGAATAATCAAAACAATGAATTTGTTCAGGTGTTATCGCGTTTTATATCTTTTTGATAGCACATCGAACTACCTAATCCCTAAATCCACCCCCCGCAACCAAACGGCAATTAGTCTCGACAACATCGAGACTTTTTATTTTCCCCGTATAGATTTCGTATAGATTTCGTATAGATTAGATTTTTAGCTCCTCAGATAGCTTTTTCTCGGTTTCCGATCTTTGATGGAAATAGACGTCCCACGTGACCTTGATCGACGAGTGCCCCTGGCGAACCGCGATTGCCTTGATCTCATCCGGCGTTCTGATGGGGGTTAGGAGCCACGTGTTGACTGTGTGCCTTATCTCATGGATCTTCATGTAGGGGAGTCCGGCTTCTCGGGTGTGCTTCGAGAACACGACACGGATTGCGTGTCGACTTGCGGGGGCCTTTCCGTAGAAAACGAAGTTATCGGGCTCGGCTTGATAGGCGAATTTGAGTTTCTTAAACTGGCCGATCATGTCTTCGGTTAAAGAGATCGCTCGCCGGCCGGCCGAAGTTTTCGTAGTGAATATCTCGGTTTTGCCTGTCCCGACACCCGGAGACGAAGACTTCGTTATGTAGACTGCCCTTTCGGCGAAATCCACGTCAGACCATTGGAGCGCCAAAGCTTCGCCAATTCGGCAGCCTGAGAAAAATAACCATTGGAAAAGCACGATATATTTGTCATCAGCGCTAAACGTGTTAATAAAAGCTTTGTATTGGTCATGGTTCCATATCTGATAGCGGATTTTCGGTTTGATCCTTTGCGATATCCTTTCCGACGAAAGCAGTACCCTTCTATAACCAGCCTCGCCGATGATGCCTAACTCAAAGGAGAATTTGCCCATCTTTTCCAAGTCAGCCAAAATCAGATTGACCCGCTTGGATGAAATTGCCTCGGTGTCTTTCAGAAATTGACGTCGCCATCTTTCGAGCGTGTCGCCAGAAAACACCTCATTTACGCTTTTACCTTTCAACGGTGCGGCCAGGCGGCTTTTGACGTCACGCTCAAGATCGTGCCACGTTGTTGGCTTCTTAACTTCCTTTTGGGATGCTAAAAACCTGTCACAAAGGCCATCAAAAGAATCGTGGCTTTTATTGAAATCATGCCTTTCACGGAAAAGGGCTTCCTGGACAGGGAGGTCGGTTTCAGCATCCTTTTTTGAGGCATACCCAGTTACCTCCAGATGCTTGTACTTTTTTGGGGCCACGGTCAGGTTTTCGTCAATTTTCCAAAAACCAGTTTTCAAAGGGTCGCGTTTTATTTTCGGCATATGCACCTCCTAAGATGTCTGTCGACTACCGGACAAAGAGCGGTTTTCTATTTATCGTTAGATAGGCGTTGGATAAATTCAAGGATCATTTTCTTGTCTTCGTCCGACAAATTTGAAAAACCAGAAAGAAGATTTGAATCTCCGTTTCCATCTGCCTCAAAGAACCCCTCGGCTACATGGAGTATTTTTTCGCATTTTTGAATAATGTGCCTGGGAATTGATCTGGTTCCTTCTTCATATTTTTCATAGGTCACTGAGGCGACGTTTAAAAGTCTCGCCATGTCTTTTTGGTTAATTCTTTCGGCTCTTCTTGTTTCTTTTAATTTCTTCGTGTCTATCACGGTGTTTATCTCCCATGCGAACGTTATTCCTCGACGTGGTTGTCCTCTTCGAAAGCATCCAGAAGTTTTTCTATTACCTCTTGTTGATGTTTTGAAAGATGCTCGAATCTCCGCGCGATCGCCAGATCATAAGTGGTTGGCTGAACGGAAAATCCAGAGACGACTCCGAAATCTAAAACCAGTATTTCACAAGTTTTTCTAAGAAGATCTTCCGGGAAACTCCTCCTCCCGTTTTCGTAGTTTTGATAAGAAATCGGAGCAACATTCAAAAGCTTAGCCATTTTTGGCTGAGTAATCCTGCTCGCCCTTCTTTTCTCTTTGATTTCTCTGAGATTTACCACGGCTTCATTTAACCATATTTGAATAAGACATTCATTTTGCATACGTTTTGGTATTGCTTTGAATGTATATTGAATGTATATTGTGAGTAAAAGCGTACGAAGAACATACGCAAGGAGCATCATGAAAGAACAAATAAAGGCAAAAATCGTTCACGAAGAATCCAAGGAAGACCTTTTGAAAAATGTGGTACTTAACACCAAACAGATTGCCAGATTGTTTGATTATTCGCCAGCGGATGCTCGTGCGATAAAGAAAGCGGCTATCGAAAAATTCGGTGGGGCCGTTGCGTTCAACAAACATGCCGTTACCGCCGAAGCAGTTTTCAAAGCAGTAAACCCAAACTTGGATCGTTCGAAAGAGATCTCAGTTATCGAATCGGTGGAAATTCTTCGGAAGGTCATCCCCGAAGCACTTCAAAAAGGTAATTGATTATGCCTGCATTCCATAAAAGTTTTTTCTTTTGGAACACAAAAAGTCGTTATACGGCGGACGGAAGGGAAATCAAGCCGGGGAAAAAAGAGTGTCTCGTAATCTCAAATGTCGAGTTTTTCTGTCACAGGAAAACCACAACGGCCCGAATAACCTACGACGACGGGACCAAGACAGAGTGGTTTCCGGTCAACGAAAAAAAGCCGTCGCGTTTCGCGATGGCAGCCATGAATTTCAAAAGGTGGGCCTACGCTTCGGAGCGGGCCTAAGAAAAGGGGTAGAACATGAGCAACGATGCACTTGACGGTCTGATTATCGACAATTTCGCCGGCGGCGGTGGGGCTTCGACCGGCATCGAGCTGGCTTTGGGCCGCTTCGTCGACTACGCGATAAACCACGACCCGGACTCAATCGCCATGCACAAGGCGAACCACCCGAACACGATCCACCTATGCGAGGACGTCTTCGCGGTGAACCCGGTCAAACTGTGCGCTGGGCGCCCGGTTCTTCTTGCCTGGTTCTCGCCCGACTGCAAGCATTTCTCAAAAGCCAAGGGCGGGAAGCCCCGCGACAAGCACATCCGCGGCCTAGCGTGGGTGGCGGTCAAATGGGCCAAGACCGTGAAGCCCCGGATCATCATGCTCGAGAACGTCGAGGAATTCCAAACATGGGGGCCTTTGGACGAAAACGGAAACCCGGTCAAGGAAAAGGTCGGCACCACCTTCAGGAAATTCGTAAAGGAATTCGAGAACCTCGGCTACGCGGTCGAGTTCAGGGAACTAATCGCCGCCGACTATGGAGCTCCTACAAAGCGGAAGCGCTTCTTCATGGTCGCCCGATGCGACGGCCAGCCAATAGCGTGGCCGGAGAAGACCTTCGCGGAGCGGGGCAAGGAAAGGCCGGGCCAGAAGACGTGGCGCTCGGCCGCCTCGATCATCGACTTCTCCATCCCGACCAAATCCATTTTCGGACGCGAGAGGGATCTCGCCGAGCCCACCAAGCGGAGGATCGGCAGGGGGCTTGAGAAGTTCGTCCTCAAATCGGCCGACCCGTTCATCATCCCGGTCGGGTATGGCGAGAACAAGGGCCAGAAGCCGAGGGTCAACGACATCGGGGACCCCCTGAGCACGGTCGTTTCGTCCACAAAGCAAAACGTGGTGGTTCCCTATCTACAGGACGCGAAGTACGCCAGGGACCCAAAGCGCAGACTGCTCGACATACGCGACCCCAACCAGACGATCGCCGCCGGGGGGAACCACACCGAGCTCATAGGGGCCAAGCTGACCCCTTACCTCGCCTTGATCGGCGAGGGCGGCTTCCAGAAATACCGCGACTCCTCCGTCGAGGATCCGATAAAGACGATTGTTTCCAAGAACGAGCACCTCGTGTGCGCGCCGCTTTTGGCCCCCTACATGGGGGTCAGCAACTTCGAGGATCCCGGAAGGGACTGCAGAAGCCCGTTGGCCACGATCACGTCGTTCAACAAGGAGCTCTCCCTCGAGGCGGAGCTCGCGCCCTTCATCTCCCAGAACTTCGGCGGCTCCTACGACGGGGCGGGCTCCCATTTGGGCAAGCCTTGCCCGACCGTCACGGCGGACGACCACAACCGGCTTGTCTCGCCGGTCCTTTGCCCCTTCATCGGCATAAACAACTTCGCGAACAGGGGAGCCGATTCGAAGGATCCGCTGCCAACCGTCACCACGGCCCCCGCCAAGAACGTCCTCATCGCGCCGGTCATCACCGACTACAAGTTCTCCAACGACGGGAGCCGGGCCGACGCCCCGCTTCCGACCGAGACGGCCGTGAGGAGCCACTATCTGACCACCCCGTACCTGGCCGAGTATTACGGAGCCTCTTCGGCCGCGAAGGCGGACGACCCCCTGCCGACGGTGACGTCAAAGGACCGCCACGGCCTGGTCTCGGGCTTCATTCAGGAATACTACGGCGGCTCGTACGAGGGCAACGGCACCGAGCTGAGAAACCCGGTTCCGACCGCCACGGTCCAGCCGCGCTTCGCCTTGGTTACGATCCAGGCGCAGGCGGCTCTTTCGCTGGAGCTCGGTAAGTGGGCGCAGGTCCGCGATTTCATCAACGCCTACACCACGGTCAAGGTCGCCGAGGACCAGATGCTGCTGATCAGGATGGGCGGAAAGGAGTACTTCATCTCCGACATCGGGATGAGGATGCTCACCCCGCGCGAGCTCTATGACGCCCAGGGTTTCCCGCACGATTACATAATCGACCGCGACTATGCGGGAAAATCGTATCCTGCCAACAAGCAGGTAGCGAGGTGCGGTAACGCCGTGCCGCCCCCTTTCGCCGAGGCGCTGGTAAGGGCCAACCTAGGCGACCTTTGCCCGAAGAAGAGGATCCCGACCATGAAGGCTCTCTCCTTCCTTCAGAGCCGCTTCCTCGCCAACCGCACGCCATTCAACGGGGTTCAGCCCAACGGCCAGACTTCGCTTTATTCCGACTTCGAGCTTCTGACGAAGCAGGTAGCCGAGGAAAGGAAGGGAGCGAGCGATGCTTAACAAAATTGCGCTTCCGCAGGCCATCGAGGCCGAGAAAGCGGCGTTGGGGGCCGTCCTTACCGACGAAAGCGTGTCTCCGGTTGTCTGCACGAGTTTGTCTCCTGCGGATTTCTCCGATCAGAGGAACCGCCTGGTCTTCGAGTCGATGCTAAGGCTTTTCTCAGCAAAAAAGGCGATCGATCCTACCGTTGTAGTTACCGACTTGAAAACGAACAAAACCATAGACGACGTCGGCGGTGTCGACTATCTATTTGAGTTGGTTCAAAGCTGCGTGGCCCCCTCAAACGCCTCATTCTACTGCAAGATCATCCGCGACCACTCGAGGCTCAAGAACTACATCCTGACGCTCGAGGACGTCATCCGCAGTTACGCTGAGGGCGAGATGGAAGATCCGTCCTCGTTCATAGCGGAGACCAAGCCGAAGATCGACGACGCGGCTGTTTCGGGTTCCTCGGACGGCTTCCAGCCGATAGGCGGGGTGGTCTCGCGCATGATGGATCAGGTGTCGATGGCCAAGGAAGCCGGAGCCAGGGTTGTCACCGGGATAGACACCGGCTTCCCTTCGCTGAACGCTATCACGCACGGCTTCCACAAGAACGACCTCATCATAATCGCCGCGCGCCCCTCAATGGGCAAGACCGCGCTTGCCGGCAACATAGTCTCCTCAATGGCCGAGAAAGGGGGGACCGCCGCCTTCATATCGCTGGAGATGACCCCCGAGCAAATCGCGCTCCGGATGTGCGCGGCCGCCGCCGAAGTCCCTTCTGACTCGCTGCTTACTGGCAGGATAGGGGAGGGCGATTACCAAAAGGTCGTCTCCTCGGCCGCCGGCATCGGGTCGATGAAGGTCTTCTTCGACGACTGCTCGACGGGCCTTGTCGGAGACGTCGTAGCGAGCATCAGCCGGATAAAGATCAACAACCCGGAGCTCTCCCTCGTCGTAATCGACTACCTGGGTCTGATGAGGGTCGGAGCCAAGGTCGAGAGCAGGCAGGTGGAGGTCGCTTCGATCACGAGGTCCTTGAAAAGGCTCGCGCGGACATTGGGGATCGCCATCGTCGCGCTTTGCCAGCTTAACCGCGAATCCGAGGGAAGCGACGGCTCGAGGCCGACGCTGGCGAACCTTCGCGAGTCAGGCGCCATCGAGCAGGACGCGGACGTTGTTGTTCTCATCCACCGGCCCGGATACTACACGAGCCGAAAGGCTGGGGAAGCTGAAAAGTTCCCCTCGGTCGCGGAGCTGATCGTCGCCAAGAACAGAAACGGGGCAACGGGGATAGCGAAAACCGATTTCTACAACGATAAATGCGTCTTCAAAGACGACAATCCGAAGCTGAACGACGACCCGGCAAAAGCGAGAGTCGCTGAGAACGCCGCCAAACGGCGGTCGTATCAATCGACTCAGAAGACGTTAGAAAACGACGGTTTCGAGGAGGATAGATGACATGCCATCAAAAGAGGATTTCAAAGTTTATTTCTACGCGAAGCATTACGCCCTCACCCTGAGAAGCCACAAATGGGTTGTGATCGATGGCCAGTCCGATGCAATCGCAGGGGCCTGCCATCGCCTTTACGACAAAATTCTTGACGAGTCGATACAAGGTGGTGGAGTTCTAATGTTTTCAGAAAAAAGAGGATATACGCTCGAGGAGCTTTTTGCGCTTGCTCAATTTAAGGACTTTTCCTTGGCTAAACAGGCTTGGGAAATCCTTGTGAAAGAAGAGCTTGTAAAAATTAGGAAAAAAGGTGCGATTTTGATTGTCGACCGTGAAATGAAGTTTGGGAACGAAACAGGAAAGAGCATAAGAGATAAGTTTTATCGAGATAAAAAGTCAAAAGGTAAAGGTGCGCTAAAAGGGCTCGAAAAAGCCCCTTCCGAGCCCTTCCCTCTCCTTAACAATTCTTGTCTTTTATCAGTCTTCAAGAATTTCAAACTCATTCATGAAAGAGAGGGGATTGAAAAATTCTGGGAAAGATACCCGAAGAAGAAGAACCCCGAGGCCGTGATCGACTGGTGGGTCAAGAACCAGCTGACCAACGACGACGCCGAGGCCGTCTGCATCGCACTTGAGCGTGACATCAAATCCGAGAACTGGCAGAAGGACACCGGCCGCTTTATTCCGGCTCCCGACACCTGGCTCCTGCTCCATCGCTGGACGGACGCCGACCTGGAAGCCTACTACCGGCAAAAAGAGAAAGCTGGCCAAGGGGGCGAGAAATGATGGAAAGCAAACTCGTCCTCGGGGACGCATTCGAACTAATCAAGTCGATCCCCGATTACTCGATAGACCTGATACTCACCTCGCCGCCGTATGGCATCGGCAAGGAATACGAGAGTCGCTGCAAGTCCATCGAGGAATACATGCTCATATACGCACCCATTTGCGCCGAATGCGTCCGAGTTCTGAAGCCGACAGGCGCGATCTGCTGGGAGACGGCCAACTGGATCAGCAGGGACGAGGAGACCGGGAGCAGGACCATCGTCCCGTTGGAGTTCCCGTACTTCGAAAGGTTCCGGTCGCTAGGGATGAGGCTCCGCAACCGGATCGTCTGGGTCCACAGGACGACCGCCTACAACGGAGCGAAGAAGATCTTCACGCCATCCCACGAGACGATCCTGTGGATGACGAAGAGCGACGAGTACGCCTTCAACCTCACGGAAGGCGTGAGGATAAGGCAGAAGGACCCGGATAAGATCTATCACGTTCTCAGGGGGGGGCACCCGGTTGTGAGAAAGGCTATACCCGAGGGCATCGACCCCGGGGACGTCTGGGACATCCCGTTCGGCAGCAAGTCGAGGGAGCGGCTGGACCACCCGGCCCAATACCCGGAGGCCCTGTGCCGACGTTGCATCGACTGCTTCTCCGACCCGGGCGACCTCGTGCTCGACCCCTTCGCCGGGGTGGGGACGACTCTCAAGGTAGCCAAGGACCTAGGGCGGAAGTACCTAGGCTTTGAGAAAGAGGCGCACTACTTCAACCAAGCGGTCGAGCGTCTGAACGGAATAGACCGAAAAGGCTAGATGTCGCTCGACACCGATTACGACGAAGTAAAAAAACTATTGGTCAGCGAAGGCTGACGGAAAGAAGGAAAAAAAATGAAAGACATCATCGAATTGGTCGCCGTCGCGGACTTCTACCGCGATTTCGAAGACGAGGCGGTTTTGGGTTTGGGGGATTACAAGGCGATCACCGGTGAGGAGGCCACCGGGGAGGATGGCGAGCCGATGCAAATCCGAAAAGGCGACAAACTCCTTCTGAAAAAAACGGAATACGGAGCCGTCGATCTCCTCACCGAGGATTCGGCCTTCGTCTGCGATTTCCCCGGCGACTTCGCCGACGTTTTGGCGGGTTGGTCCGGTTTCTTCAAGGAGGGCAAAGCGATCACCGTGGGCCAAATCGCGAGGGCCTACAGCCTTTACGTCGATATTTTCGAGGAAGAGGACAACGATTGCCCGGACGGAAGGGTTGTCACCAACAAATACAACGCGATTGAGAGGCTTCTTCACGTCATGGTCGGGGATGATGAGCAAATCCTAATTAAGGCCCGTGCCATCGTCGAGAATTTGCGCGTGCCAGGTAATGGTGACGATGGCTCTTGGAAGCCGATATGCGACGACTTCCGAGCACTCGGATTCGTGGTCGTGGACGGGAACGCAAAAGGCAAGGCGAAACCGCAAAGCAAAAAGGAGGGCAAGCAAAATGTCACGAAAATCTAAGAAGATCCTAACCGAGAACAACTATAACCAAATCCGCTTCACCATCAGCGAGGAGCATGGGAAGAAAGGCCGCTATCCATTGCCGAACGTCGAAAAGGAACTCCTGAGTCAGCTGCGAGACCTATACAACTCGCCGGCAAACCTGAAAGGCCTGCCGGAGTCCGGGCTTCGCCCCGAATACGAACAAAGACGTTTGCGTGTATCAAGGCGGAAAAAGCCTGAGGAGGGCAAATGAGTTTCTGGGACATCTTCTACTGCGTTTACGACATCGCCGCCGTCTTGATCGCTGCCGCAACCTTGCTCGTGATTTCGCTGGTCAGGCAAAAAAAGGCCAAGAAGACGGTCGAAGGGTTCTTGCGAAGCCCGAAAAAGCTCGGCGACCTCTCCTATTCCGAATACGAGGACATCGCATTCGCCGGATTTGCACTCGGCAAGACCCCGCGAGACATCGAGGAAGAGAAAGAAATGTTTACAAGGGCCCACATCTACATTCGGGCGTTGCCACCCCATTATCGGGTGCTGGTGCGATCAGACCCTCCCGAGCCCTCTCCGGTCGGAGCCGACAAGTGGTGCGAAAAATGCGCCAAGGCCGGCAGGTGCGGAAGCTACCGCATCGGCACGTTCTGCGGAGGAAACGACTTCGAGGAGAAAAAGGAGGAAAAGACATGACCGAAGACCAAAGCCAAGCGATGCTCCGAGCTCAGGCAAACGGGGTAAAAAACGACATCATAGAGGCGCTCGAGCACGTCAAGGCCGCTGCGGACCTTATCTCACCCTATCTCACAGGGCACGGTTCGTCCTGGCAGCTCGAGCTCGAGTCTATGAAGAAATCCCTTGAGCACGCCAGGACCAAGGGATGGAACGTTGTTGATGGCAAAACATCGCTCTTCCTCGACAAGTACGCCATCTCACTCTACGCGTCCGACGAGCAATGCGTGGGGACGTTCAACAACGAGAGGGAGCTCGCGAGATTCCTCAAAATCTCGGAAAGGAAAGCCTACTACCTCATTTGGCGGCGGACGCCGGACAACATGATGGCGTCCCCGATACTGAAAAACGGCATGAGGCTGATAGTCTTCCAGCCAAATTAGCCTTTTCCCCAGAGCAACGCAAAACCTAACCCCCTCTCTTTAGAGAGAGGGTTATTTTTTGCTCTCGCCGTTTTTATCGTTTGGGAGGATTTCGGGGTTATTTTTTGCTTGAGCCAAAAAAATGTCATCACCGAAAGAACCATGCTCCACTAAATCGCTGTGCCTTTACGACTCGTATTTCGCGATGCTTCGGGAGATCCAAAAAAGGCATTCCAGGGAAATAGCGAAGTTCGGCCGACCAGAGGGCCTTTCGTCGACCGTGGCTTTCCTGATCCACCATCAAATCGTTTCCGATGCGAAAGGGGAGGCAAAGAAGAACAAGCACGCATCCTGCGCCGGGCAAGACCCCCCGCCTCCGTTCGAAGACCCACCCTATTAAGGCCCTTGCCGCCTCACGCGACGGATCGGCGAGGCCCCGGGGGCTTGCATCGTCCTCCGGGGTCCCCATACGAAAGAAAATGCGATTGGCAAAATTGCCAGAAAGGTCATTAAAAAATGACAAAACCAAAGAAAATCGTTGTCGGCGTACTGTGCACATTGGCCGCGCTCGGCGTCGCCGGAGGGGTCGCTGGGCTAATCTATCAGCAAAAGGCCCTCAACCTGATCGACGACACCATCCGATCCGACAAATGGCTCGGAGTCGAGTTCGGAGCCGATGGGGAGGCCACCCGCCTAGGGGCCGCCGAAGGCAAGCTCGCCGGCATCAACGGCGAGAGAAACGACTTCGACCTGCTCCCCGTGTACCGCAAGATCCACGCCTACGCCGAGAACGGCGAGAAGAAGTGGATGGTAAACGACTTCTACTACAAGCACGTTGTCACCGGCACCGTCGGGTCCGAAGGATTCAAAGAAGCCTTCTACGTCTGCGAAAAACAGCTAGACGA
>Ga0183100_1001218_pt1 | contig 13776 bp, 15 predicted proteins | sample Biomet2_FD_127789 | JGI IMG/M metagenome (GOLD analysis project Ga0183100, IMG submission 127789) | Microbial communities from bioreactor (seeded with anoxic lake sediment) at LBNL, California, USA - Biofuel metagenome 2 | ecosystem: Engineered > Bioreactor > Anaerobic > Unclassified ...
GGTAGGTTTTTCCATCGGAGCATTGGGCGTTAGCCATTAGGAATGCATATCTAATGCTGTGAACGTTTTATTCAAACAGATTGATATCTTGTCGGCGGAGCAGATTGAACATAGTTCTCTGATAAAATTCGATCTCATTGTCAGCAATCCTCCTTATGTAATGGAACAAGAGAAGATGGCTATGGAAAGGAATGTACTTGATTACGAACCATCTTTGGCTTTGTTTGTCCCCGATAATAATGCGTTGTTGTTTTATAAGGCCATTGCTGGTTTAGGGAAGATATATTTGAAACGGGGTGGACAGCTTTATTTTGAAATTAACCCTCTTTGTGGGGCGGAGTGCGCCGCAATGCTTCGTGACGCTGGATATATGGACATCCGAAGATCGTTCGACATATCTGGCAATGAACGTTTTATAAAAGCTAGTCTATGAATCGATTGAGCGAAAAGGAAGTGCTTCATCGCGCATTAATGTATTGTTCGTCAGCCGAACGGTGCAAGCAAGAAGTGAGAAAGAAAATAGAAGCCTTGGGACTGTTACCGGACGTATCGGAAAAAATCCTCTCTTATTTGGAGAGAGAGCGTTATTTGGATGAAAACAGGTACGCACGTAGTTTTGCGAACGACAAATTTCGTTTTAATAAATGGGGGCGTATTAAAATTGCATATGAACTACAGAAGAAAGGCATTGCCTCGCAGATACGGATCGATGCGCTACATTCGATTGATGATGAAGACTATGAACGGATGCTTTTTGAACTGTTGAAGAATAAAAAGAAATCAATTCGTAAAGGAGAGGATCATGAGAAGTGGATTAAGCTTTTCCGATTTGCTGCAAGTCACGGGTTTGAAAGTGAAATGATAAAACGAAATCTCAAACAAATATTCAAAGGAAATGAGTATGATGAAGATATGGAATGAATTGTCGAACCTCTTCTTTCCCTCACTTTGCCTACTTTGCCACAGACCTCTTATTGATGGAGAAGAACAGTTATGCCTGCATTGCTCTTGTAATTTGTCGTATACTTATTTTGACAATGCAGACACAAACGAAGTAGCCCAGTTGTTTATGGGTAAATTCCCTTTTGAAAAGGCCACAGCGATGTTTTATTATCAGAAAGGTGGCGCTGTTCAGAAGCTGGTTCATGCGTTGAAATATCATGATAATCAGGAATTGGCATATTATTTGGGACGGCAGGCAGCCATTTGTTTAAAGAAAGCAGGATTTGTAGATGATATGGATGTTTTATTACCAATGCCTCTCCATTTTTCGAAGAAATGTAAGCGCGGGTATAATCAGGCGGAATTGATTGCTCAGGGAATGGCGTCTGTTTTACATCTTCCGATAGAGACTTCCGCAGTGAAGCGTGTTGTTAATTCATCAACTCAGACACATAAACAGGTTTATGAGCGTTGGCAGAATGTGCAGAATATATTTGTTCTCGCTGAAAAGACGGAATATTTACAAGGCAAGCATATCTTGATTGTTGACGACGTGATAACTACGGGGTCTACCATTGCCTCCTGCGCTGTGACATGTCTGTCGATTTCTAATGTGCGAGTAAGCATGATGGGGATTGCCTTGGCTCATGGATAATTAAAGAGTGAAGAAGATATTTTTCTTCTATCTTTTGTTTTTTCTCATTCTGTTTGATTAATTTTGCAATCGAATAAATATATTGGTTGTATGAAAACATTGGAAAGATTGGTTGCTGAGAGATTGTTGAAAATTAAGGCTGTGAAATTACAGCCTGCAAATCCATTTACCTGGGCATCAGGTTGGAAATCTCCTATTTATAATGACAACAGAAAGACGCTTTCCTATCCGGAAATCAGAAGTTTTATTAAGTTGGAATTGGCTCGGACGATTGTTGAGAACTTTGAAGATGCTGATGCAATAGCAGGTGTTGCTACAGGTGCTATTGCACAGGGAGCACTTGTCGCAGACATGCTGGGACTGCCGTTCGTTTATATCCGTTCGACTCCCAAAGATCATGGATTGGAGAATCTGATTGAAGGAGAATTGAAACCTGGTTCGAAGGTTGTGATTGTTGAAGATTTGGTATCAACAGGCAGCAGCAGTTTAAAGGCTGTCGAAGCTGTTCGTAACTTCGGTTGCGATGTTGTAGGAATGGTTGCTATTTTTACTTACGGATTTCCGGTTGCTGAGGAGGCATTCAAAGAGGCTAAAGTTCCTTTGGTCGCTCTGTGTAACTATAATGCGATTTTAGAAGAAGCTGTTCGTATAGATTATATTGATCAGTCTGAAATATCAATTCTTCAGGAATGGCGCAAGAATCCTTCAAAATGGAACGGCGATTAAATTTTAACGTATGGCAGATTTTGTAAGTGAAATTAAAACGGTTCCTTATAGTGAGGAGCGCGTATTTGCGATGTTGTCAGATCTTTCTAACCTTGAAAAGGTGAAAGATCGCATTCCGCAGGATAAAATAAAGGATTTTGAGTTCGATAAGGATTCGTGCAGTGTCTCTGTGGATCCGGTTGGAAAGGTGACATTTCAGATTATTGAACGCGAACCATTTAAGATGGTTAAGTTTACAACCGTCAACTCGCCGGTTCCACTCTTGATATGGATACAACTCAAACAGGTTGCTGAAGACGATACACGGATGAAGCTGACAGTACGTGCTGATCTTAATCCTTTGCTGAAACCTATGCTTTCAAAACCTTTGCAGGATGGAATCGATAAGATTGCAAATGCATTGGCCTCATTGTCGTATTAATTATTTTTTAACTGGAACTTTTTCGTTCCGAAAAATTATTTGATGGCTCAGAAACTGTGGGAAAAAAATGTGAAGGTAGACAATAAAGTTGATGCCTTCACGGTTGGTAAGGATCGTGATATGGATCTTTATCTGGCTAAGTATGATGTTCTTGGCTCAATGGCGCATATTACGATGCTGGAAAGCATTGGACTCTTAACAAAGGAAGAACTGAGTGTTCTATTGGCTGAGTTGAAGCGTATCTATCGCTTGGCAGAAGAAGGACAGTTTGTTATTGAAGAGGGTGTGGAGGATGTTCATTCGGAAGTAGAACTGTTGCTTACGCGCCGTTTGGGAGATGTTGGAAAAAAGATTCACAGTGGCCGTTCGCGTAATGATCAGGTTCTTCTGGATTTGAAGCTTTTTACTCGTGCCCAGATTAAGGATATTGTTGAGTTGGTTTCTGATTTGTTTGCGGTACTGATTTCTCAAAGTAACAGATATAAGGATGTTCTTATGCCCGGCTATACGCATCTTCAGATCGCTATGCCTTCGTCATTCGGGCTTTGGTTTGGTGCTTATGCAGAAAGTCTGGCAGACGATTTGCAATTGATGCAGGCCGCTTATAAAGTTTGTAACCGCAATCCGTTGGGCTCGGCAGCAGGTTATGGATCTTCGTTTCCTCTGAACCGCCAGATGACTACCGATTTGCTCGGTTTTGATTCAATGGATTATAATGTGGTCTATGCTCAGATGGGACGTGGAAAGATGGAGCGTACCGTTGCTTTTGCGATGGCTGGCATTGCCGCTACACTTTCGAAGATGGCTTTTGATGCGTGCCTTTTTAATAGTCAAAACTTCGGCTTTATCAAGTTACCCGATCAGTTTACGACCGGTTCCAGCATTATGCCTCATAAAAAAAATCCGGATGTGTTTGAGTTGACTCGTGCCAAATGTAATAAGATTCAAGGGCTTCCACAACAGATTATTTTGATAAGTAATAATCTGCCTTCGGGTTATTTCCGGGATTTGCAAATAATTAAAGAGATATTCTTGCCTGCATTCGATGATTTGGAAGATTGTTTGCGGATGGTAACTTATATGCTTCGTGAGGTTAAGGTCAACGAACATATTTTGGACGATGATAAGTACGCTGTTATTTTCAGTGTTGATGAAGTGAACCGCTTAGTTCGAGAAGGCGTTCCGTTCAGAGATGCCTACAAACAGGTAGGCCTCGAGATTGAAGCCGGAAAGTTTATTCCTGTAAAAGAGGTTCATCATACACACGAAGGAAGCATAGGAAACTTGTGTAATGATAAGATTTCAGCATTGATGCAAAATATTGTAGACGGATTTTCGTTCAATAGAGTAAGTGATGCTGAACGAAAACTTTTATCCGACTAAAATATATGAAGCGATTCTTTGTGTGTTTCTTTATCTTGCTTGCTTGTTCTTGTACGAAGGTGATTGAATCGACAATTCCCTATGCCAGAGTTTACTTGACTTTGGATTTGCGTTATGAGGATAAGGATATTGTAGGTATTTTGAATCATAAGAGTATTACATCGCCTCGTAAATCAGGGGAATATGTGGGCTATTCTGGTGTTTTAGTGATTTGTGGTTTTGATAATAACTACTATGCTTATGATCTATGCTGCCCTAATGAAGCCTCAAAAAGTATAAGAGTTGTTGCCAATGATATTGGTCAGGCCGTTTGCCCCAAATGTGGCACTGTCTATGATATAGGGTATGGCAGCGGTGCTCCTGTACAAGGGGTATCTAAATATGCTATGAGAAGATATAATGTTACAGCTTCCGGACAGCAGTTGCTTATTCAGTATTAGCTCTTCTTATATTTGTTTGTAATTGTTCTTGAATAGAGTTGTTTTAGAATGACTGAACTTTTTTTGCAAAATAAATTGGAAATCATTTGGTTTATAATATAAACTAAATTATATTTGCACCGTGTAAGTGAGAAATGCGCAACTCCTTGCATTTTTTAATATATGAATGGTTTATAATGTAAACTTATTTATTTAATTTAAATGTAAAAGTTTTTTATGAAAGAATTGGTGAGTTCAAAAAAGAAAAGCAATGGAATCTCCCTGATAAAGGGATGGATTGTCAGAGCAACGGCGATAATGGTGCTAGTTGTATGTTTTTGCAATTACGCATCGGCGCGGAAAGTTCATGTGGAGATTGCGAATGTGCGTAGTAATAAGGGAAATGTATTGGTGATGATACAACAGGGGAAGGAGAGCAAGCCGCTCTATGGTCTGGCTAAAGCTGTCAGTGGAAAAGTGATTGTAGATGTAGACCAGGTAGAGTGGGATCATTTTGATCTTTCTGCTTTCCATGATGAGAATGGAAATATGAAAATGGATTATGGTGATAAAGGTCCTGTTGAAGGTTATGTATTGAAGAACTGCAAACTTAAGTCGGATGAAGATGCAATAAAAGTGAATCTGTTTTATCCATCGGAGGAATAGAAATGAAAAAGATAGTTTTAGTGTTACTTTGGTTTGTGGCTGTCTTTTCGGTTGCAGGTCAGAGCAGGGGGAAATCGGCTCAATTTTACGGGCATGTGGTTGATGCCAGAGGTATTGCAGTGGAATATGCTACAATTATATTGTTGCATGACAGTATTCAGAAAGCAGGAGCCGTTGCCGACAGTACTGGCGGTTTTCGCATGGAAACGAATACAGGAAGTTATGATCTGGTAGCTCAATGTGTTGGATACGAACCGCTACATAAAAAGATCGTATTGCCGATATCTGCATCGGCCACTTTGGTGCTCATTGCTTCGTCGCAGGCATTGAAGGAGGTTGTAGTGCAGGCGAAAAGCATTGAACGGAAAGCCGACCGGTTTGTTATGTCGGTACAACCGGCATCCGGTAAAAATGGAACGGAGCTGTTGGCCCAAGCGCCCGGCGTGTGGCTTACCGGTAATTCGGTATCGATTAATGGCGCTTCAGGAACGAAGGTATATGTTGATAATAGGGAAATCAAATTGTCGGGAGAAGAGTTGGTTAACTACCTGAACTCTTTGAGAGCGGAAGATATTCGGAGAGTGGAAGTTGTCCCGGTGGCGGGCTCTGAATATGATGCAAATGCACAAGGCGGAGTCATATTGATATCGCTTCGCAAACGACCGGATAATGGAATGCAAGGCAATGTATCCATGGGAACAGCATGGGGTAAATCGTTCGGTAGATATTTACCTTCTGCTTCAGTTAGTGCAAGGATTGGGAAATGGAATATGAATGCAGCTGCATCCGGCATATTTACACCTAATAACAAGAGTGAAATGAATTTTGTCCGGGATTATAAAGCGAAGGATTATAGTTTCTCTTCGCATACCGGATTGAGTGACGATATACGTTATGGTACAGGTCGCTTCGGTGTAATCTATGAGATTGATTCACTTCATAGCATTGGCGGTGAGGTGGAGTATATCCGTCAATCAACGACAGAAAATTCATTCAGCAACGCTGATTTTGAAAAGGAAGGATATCCTCTTGCCAGCACTGGTGTTTACGGGCGTGAGGATCATTATCATACGATAGCAGCAGCTATCAATTATCTATACAAAACCGACGCGATGGGCTCGCTTTTCAAAGTGATTGCCGATTATGCAGGAAAGAAGTCGACGGGCAATAATGATTACTACGATACGTGGAAGTCGGAGTCCTTCAGCAAGGATAGTACCTATCGCAGCGCCTCGGATGCTACATATAATATTTTTGCCACCGATGTGTCTTATGTAAAATACTTTAAGAAATCGCTTTCGGCTACATGGGGAGCCAAATATACGCATACTTATATGAATGATTATTCACAATATGAAGGATGGACAAACGGGACTGTCTGGCAGTTGAATCCGTCGTATGGATATCTGTTGAAATATCATGAAAATATTGCAGCTGCATACGCTTCTTTATCGACCAATATCCACCAATGGTCGTTCATAGCGGGATTGCGGACAGAGTATACACGGACAGATAACAGAAGCGACGGTATTACACGTAATTACTTCGACTTTTTCCCCAATATGAATATAACCTATTCGTTCGATCAGATGAGGAAATGGATGCTTATCGGGCAGTATTCCCGCAATATAGAACGTCCGCCGTTTTATACGCTCAATCCTAATCGGGTACAGACATCCACCTACGGCTATATAATAGGAAATCCATATCTGAAGCCTACTTATATTCATCGTTTCGGTACAACATTGGTGTACTACTATCGCTTTACATTCTCGGTGGGAGGGAACCTGCACCATAATCTGATTCGGGAAAATGCCAGACAAGATGCTATAAATCCGGATATCTCATATGTAATCTATCAGAATCATGATGTTGAGAATCATTGGTATGTAGCGGTGAATATGCCGTTACAGATTACTTCCAGATTAAATCTGACAGCTAATCTGGTAGGTGTGAAGCAAGATATTCGCGTAACGTCGGATTCGAAGTTTATGTCTCATTATCTGGGTTTTGCCAACGTGATTGCAACACTTCGTCTGCCTTATGATTATTCGTTGGAAGCGCAGTATAGCGGAACCAGTCGTCTTTATTCCGGAAATAGTGAAATTGACCCGCGGCATACGCTAGACTTGTCGCTCAGGAAAAAGGTGCTTGATAATAGACTCTTGCTTGTGCTTACGGCGGCGAACGTGTTCAATCGTTACAATAGTTATGTGAGTCGTCTGGACGAATATAATTCTTTTGGCGGACATCACAGTCCGGTTGAAGGACGTTTGTTTAAAGCCACGCTTACATGGAACTTCAATAGCGGAAAGAAAATAAAGAAGAGCCGTGTAGAAATAGATTCCGCTTCAGAAAGAAGTCGTTTGGAAGAAAAATGAACGAGAAGTTGACCGACAAAAAGAAAGAAATATTATCTTTGAAAAAAAGTATATGCTTTTGGGATACGAAAGTATATGCTTTTATATATCGAAAGTATATACTTTTAGCATACAGAAGTATATACTTTATTAATCAAGAGTATGTACTTTTAAAATGAATATGTAATATATGGAAGACAGAGCTTTAAATGAGAAAGAAAGCCTAGCGCTCATCTCTCGGATGATACAGTCGAGCAAGCAGAATATGGAAGTAGGAAGAGGGAATAAACTTCTATTATGGGGCTATACAACCACAATACTTGCTTTAATTATTTTTGCTCTTGAATTGGCTACAAACTGGGATGTCTGGTCGTTCGGATGGCTTTTGCTGTTTGTCTTTTGGGGTTACATCTCTTATAGGAAGAAAAAGGAGAAACCTCAAGTCATAACATATACCGATAAAGCAATCAGTCAAGTCTGGCGGGTGTTAGGCTATATGTTTATTTTAACTGTCGTCGTTTTCTTTGCGCTGACTTATCTTTTTCAGGCTTCATTAACTATCACTTGCATGCCCTTAAGCTTGCTTTATATTGGCATCGGCGTATCAATTACAGGCATTATTCTGCAGGAACGTTGTATGATTTATCCGCCGTTGTTGGCTTTTACTATTGCATTTTATATGTTGGGTGTTCTGGCATCTCCCAATATTACACCTAATTGGATATGGTGGAACCTGTATTTTGGCATTGCAATTATTGTAATGCAGGTTATCCCCGGTCATATTCTCAATTGTAAAGCAAAAAAAGTATGTTTAAAGAATTAGATCCATTACTTCATTCGCAGTTGCGTCTAGCCGTGATGTCGATACTTCTCTCTGTGGACGAGGCGGATTTTGTCTACTTAAAAGAGAAAACCGAGGCCACAGCAGGCAATTTAAGCGTACAAATTGATAAGTTAAGTTCGGCAGGGTATATTTTTGTAGAAAAGGATTTTGTAGGCAGAAAGCCGCATACTTCCTGCCGTATTACGCCTATTGGACGCAAAGCTTTTGAAGAGTATGTCGAAGCTTTGAAAAGTTATATATCAAACCAATAATTCATCTTGATCATGAAAGTATTCGTTGTCGGTAATCCGAACATATGATCCAGATTCGTTTTCCATTTAGAATCATATTGATTGCGCCGCTCTGACATCTGATGTTCCCAAACAAAATAGAGGGTTGACCCCGGCAAATATTCCCAACGGGCAACCAGATTAGAGCGAAACTCATTGAAACTGAAGTTGGAATTTGTTGATAAATCATTATATTGCGGAGATTTGCTGACATCAATTGCAGCAAACCGATCGTCGTAAGTGTGAGATTTAGTGTCAGTCATCAATTTGAAATTACTGAATTTGGCTGTCGATGTGAAAGGTGAACCGTAGAATTGGATAGAGATATCCGGCGTTACATTCACTTGAAGTTTCATCGTCAGGCCATAAGTTTTTTGGTCCATGTGACCGGTTATATATTGACAGTCCGCATTGCTGCCGCTTGTCAGAATCGAATAATTAGAGCCTACGTATTCCATATTATCCTTGTTCCATGAGTAATCTAGTTGTCCGGACATGAAGACATGATTTCCAACACGGAATGTCAGGTTAGGCGACAAAGTATTATAGTGGTTATAGCCATCAGTATTGTGCGAACCTGTATATTGGAGCGTAAATATCATGCGCCTGGCTTTGTCGGTATTAAATTTTGCAGTTGTTTGAAAATAGGGATTAAATCGTACATCCGGCCCGCCGCGAAGCATTCGGCTATCTAAATAATTCCAGCAATAGCTTTGTTTCACGTCAAGCTCCAAACGGTTCAATGTCATCGTAACCCATTCTAAAGAGATATCATTTGAGAAGGCATTTCCTCCGTAATCCCATTTGTTTTGTTGAGATAAAGTAAGTGTATTCGAACGAAACTGTTTCCAGATATCGGTCTTTCGAAAACCAATCTCCGTTGTGTTCGAGCGGAAGTCGGTTTGTTTCAGATAGCCGATGTCATTCAAGTCAAAACCTGGTGACGACCAACTGTAAGTTTCCGAGAAAATCCATTTGGCATTGCCTTTACGACCGAACTTTACATATCCCCCTGTTCCTTCCAGAGAACGTTTATCATCATCAAGATTCAGATAGTCACTTGCCGACCGGCGTTGATAATAATGTACTGCAGTTCGCTTCAATCTTCTGATGGCGTTTTCATTACCATGCAAAGAACTCATCATCCCTTTAGCTTCTATATAATAGAGCCTGTTATTGAAGTATTGTGCGAAATCGATGCCGCCTGTAAACGCATTTTGAATCATCAAATCTTTCAGATACCATTCGCTAAGATCCCTATTTACCGAAGTGATCATTCCTCCAAGCAGCGTGTTCCCTGCCCAATTCTTTTGCACTCGTCCCACTGTGTAGTTAGTGAGCGGTTCAACAATAACATTGTCGCTGGTTGAGTTCGAAAGCAAAACTTTAGAGACAGATCGTGCCGTTATACTTTGTATGACACCAATTGTAAGGCCGTGACGATTTGTTCCTGTTAGTTTCAGGGCACTGATAATTGGAACATTTTCTTTCGTATTGGCAAAAGTTACATCGTTGTTCAGATCTTTTGCTTTGAAAGAAGGTGCAGCGCCAATACGACGGGTGTAGAACATCATATCGTTGCCGTTGGTAAAGTCCAGAATATGTTTGCCTTCTAGAAAGAAAGGACGTTTTTCTTCATAATATGTTTCGTAGGCGGTCAGATTCATCACTGAAGGATCAAGTTCCACCTGTCCGTAATCGGGATTTACAGTCATATCGAGCGTGTAATCATTTAATCCGAATTTCGCATCAAATCCGACGTTGCCATTCCAACGATGTCCTTTCTGATAAGGACTGCCTGCGACGGATGGTTCATTGATATATTTTCCCATCACGTAAGGCAGCAACTCAATGCCATGAGATTTTGGCAGTTTGTCCATACCATGCATCTCACCGAAAGAGAATACATGACCATTGTTCTTTAGCGGGATGAGACTCCAGTTTTGCACTTCATTATTTCGACGGATGATACGACGGATGTGTAATCCCCAAATGCCTTCGTTCGATAATTGGTTATAACGCAGCTGGCTGAATGGAATACGCATTTCGGCTGTCCAGCAAGAATCTTTCATATCTACATTTGTTTTGGCCAGCCATACGGCATTCCAACTTTTGTTAACATCCAGTTTATCCGTTACGATCAGATCCGTTTTATTTCCTCCTAAATTGAGATTGAATTCAGGTGCTGCGCGGAAGTCATGGTACGTATCAAAGGCAATGCTTACCAAATCGCCTATGCTGTTATCATCGCGATTACCTATGAAGCGGTTCATCTTTTCCGGGTGAGCATCCTCGCAAATAATTCCGATATAGATGTATTTGTCGTCATAAAACAGTTTGGCTCGTGTCGGAGAAGGTGAGATTAATCTCTCATAAGGTGTAACTTGAACGAACTGTTCCGACCATTCGCCTTGTTTTGTCCACAAGTCTTCATTTAACAAGCCATCGATAATGGGTCGGGTTGTTGTTTTTGTGATATTGTATATCCGTTTATATGCTTTATTGAGAGGAATGACTGAATCATGTTGCGCGTAGCAGAAGCTGTCTGTTAATAGTAGAAGAACAGAAATAATCTGTATATAATGTTGTCTCATTGTGTAAATTCTATTTGTAATTGTTTATTCAGACAGCCAAAGATAAATATTAATTCTGATTATTCAGGCGAAGAAACTTCATTTGAAAAAAAAATTCAAAACAGGTAACACTATTACAGAAATGTTCGTACCTTGCAAGCAAATTTAATTAAGCTAACTAACACTATCTTTATTGTTTGACCTGAAACACTTTTATCATGAGTATTTATTTTTTGAGATTGTAGTTGGCGTTTTGGCATGAGACTTGCCGGATTGAAAATGAAAGATGCCGGTAGTGGATGACTGTCAACCTTATCGTCTGCAATTCATGCAGTATGGTTCTCTCTCTTTGAGAAAAAGCAATTAGGCTTCTTCCGTACTTGTGGCTGCATAAGCAATAAGTGCGGAGGAAGTGAGAGAATTTAAAACCTTTGTTAAAAGTATGCTGTGCGAACACGAAAATTTTCGTTATTATTGCGTATCTTTGTCCTCGTAAATCAGGCATTCCGCTGGTTAATAAGAATATTTTATGGGAAAGAATAAGTTGACGAAGTTCGATGATATGGCACATTTTCCGCATGTCTTTCAATATTCTTTTGAGGAAATCCAAGAAAGAGGTTGTGAATTGAAGGGGCATTGGGGTGAATTTTTTTTTAAGAATAGTAATCCTATTGTTTTGGAACTAGGTTGTGGAAAAGGGGAATATACGGTTGGCCTGGGAAAGCTTTTCCCTGAGAAAAATTTCATAGGTATTGATGTAAAAGGGGCACGGATGTGGACGGGAGCCAAAGAGTCCTTCACCACCAGCATGACGAATGTGGCATTTCTTCGTACGAATATTGAGATGTTGACTTCGTTTTTTGTTTCAGGCGAAGTGTCTGAAATCTGGCTTACCTTTCCGGATCCGCAGATGAAGAAACTAAACAAGCGCCTGACTTCAACCCGATTTATACAGATGTACCAGGGAGTATTGACAGAAAGTGGCGTGGTTCACCTGAAAACAGATAGTAATTTCATGTATACTTATACATGTGAAATGGCTAAAGCGAACCAGTTCGAAGTGCTTTTCAGTACTGACGATTTGTATCATTCGGCACTTGCCGACGATATTCTTTCAATTCGTACTTATTATGAACAGCAGTGGCTCGATCGTGGACTGAACATAAAGTATATAAAATTTGTTTGTGGTACAGTGGGAGCGAGGAATAAACCGATTGAGCCGGATATTGAGATTGAGCTTGACCCATATCGTAGTTTTAATCGAAGCAAGCGTAGTGCTTTAGCTTCTACAAAATGATTAAATCAGAAAATTATGACAATATATCCTAAGTTGATAAAAGACGCACTTGAGAAGGTCCGCTATCCTGGAACCGGAAAGAATCTGGTTGAGATGGGAATGGTGGAAGATAATATTCGTATCGATGGCAATAAGGTGAGCTTTTCGCTTTTGTTTGAGAAACCAAGTGATCCGTTCATGAAGTCGGTAGTAAAAGCGGCTGAAACAGCCATACTTACTTATGTGGATAAAGATATTGATATTAAAGGGAATATCATGGTTGAGACACGGCAGGCCGCACGCCCTGAACCGGAGAAACTGCTCTCGGATGTGAAGAATATCATTGCCATTTCATCAGGCAAAGGAGGTGTTGGAAAGAGTACGGTTGCAGCAAACTTGGCTGTAGCTCTTGCATTGAAAGGATATAAGGTAGGCTTGCTGGATGCTGATATTTTCGGTCCTTCTCAGCCTAAGATGTTTCATGTCGAGGATGCTCGTCCGTGCATGGTTGAGGCGGGAGGCCGCGAACTGATTGAACCGGCTGAGAATTATGGCGTGAAGCTTTTGTCTATTGGCTTCTTTGTCAATAAGGATGACGCTGTTCTTTGGCGCGGCGCGATGGCGAGCAATGCTTTGAAGCAGCTTATCGGCGATGCCAATTGGGGTGCTTTGGATTATTTTCTGATTGATCTACCTCCCGGAACGAGTGATATCCATCTGACCATGGTGCAAACGTTGGCCATAACCGGTGCAATTGTTGTTACAACTCCTCAAGATGTAGCGTTGGCTGATGCTCGCAAGGGAATCAGTATGTTTTTGGGCGATAAGGTTAATGTGCCTGTGTTGGGATTGGTTGAGAACATGTCGTGGTTCACTCCTGCTGAACTTCCGGAAAATAAGTATTATCTCTTTGGTAAAGACGGTGGTAAACATTTGGCTGAAGAATTTCAGGTTCCATTGTTGGGACAGATCCCGATTGTACAAAGCATCTGCGAAGGAGGTGATAATGGAAGTCCGGTTGCTCTCAATCCAGAGAGTATAACGGGTGCTGCCTTTCAGTCGTTGGCGGAAAACGTGGTAGAACAGATTGAATATCGTAATAAAAACATTGCGCCGACGCATCGGGTGATTGTCGCCAAGAAGTAAGAAGTTCTGGAATACGGCTGGAGATCTATATCAGGCAACAAGCTGACTCAATATAATACGAAGACCTCTTTCTTCAAATATAAGTTATCTTATATT
>Ga0183100_1001219_pt1 | contig 13762 bp, 11 predicted proteins | sample Biomet2_FD_127789 | JGI IMG/M metagenome (GOLD analysis project Ga0183100, IMG submission 127789) | Microbial communities from bioreactor (seeded with anoxic lake sediment) at LBNL, California, USA - Biofuel metagenome 2 | ecosystem: Engineered > Bioreactor > Anaerobic > Unclassified ...
GGACTATCGGCGGCTTAGCGGCCGCAGCAGCTCCGCAATTAGGACAGAATCTAGCATCGGGCTTGGTTGGCGCACCACATCTCGGACAGGTCATTTATGCTCCCCACGCACAGATCCATGGAATAATCCGACTAGCATTCCACATCTCTATGCCAAGTTCTGACATTTTGGTAAATATGGAACTATGATTTCATTCACCTACCTTCTTAGGAAGCTCTGGAATTTTCAGTGCTTGTTGATAGGATGGTGATGGAGCGCCCTGTCCATCTGTGGCATCGGTTTTCGGAATAGAATTGAGCAGCTCTGCCTTTTGCAGATCAAATTCATCGGTGGTGAGAGCCCCCTCTTCTTTTAATTTGGCGAGCCTCTCCAGGAGTTCGATTCTTTTCTCAGGAATTAGTGTCTCATTCTTTACTAGCTCTTCGCAATCGGTCTTGATCTCCTCGATATAGCCTGATACGATAATGCCCGCAGGCATGGCCACCATTCCCACGCCGAGGATAGCGATGAAAGCCCCTAGGGCTTTTCCAATGGGAGTTATTGGGACCACATCTCCATATCCGACCGTAGTGATTGTGGCGATGGCCCACCACATGGTGTCCGGAATGCTACCGAACTTTTCTGGCTGAACTTCGTTCTCCGCCTGGAACATTAGACAGGAGGCGAAGACCATAAGAACGATGATGAGGAAGAAAGTGAAGACGAGACTTTCTTTCTCCCTCCGGATGACCCTGGCCATCAGCCCGGCTGATTCAGAGTACCTCGCAAGTTTTGCCACTCGGACGAACCGTATTAACCTTAAGACTCGAAGGAAGCGGGCATCGAAAGCAACAAAGAAGGGGAGATAGAAGGGCAGGATAGCTACCAGATCGATCAAGGCGAAGATTGTCAATGCGTATTTCAACCGCCCCATGATAGGTTGCTGGTACCGACGATCCTCCGTACAAGACCATAATCTCAGAGCATACTCGATGGTGAAGATGGCTACGATGATGATCTCACTAGCAACGAAGAACTCTCGATACTGGTCAGATATGGACGGAACAGATTCAAGAATGACGCTGAGGATGCTGATGATGATCAGGGCTGTAATAAAGATCATTACCCATCGGGCTGTCCTGTCCTCTGGGTCGGTTGCCTCAAGAACTTGGTGAACTCGCGCCTTGATCTTCATTTCACACTTGGTCTGGTTCATTAAGCTCCCCGCAATGTGCCTTAAACCATAATGATTGGAGGTTCTTTGAGACTTAGGTCAATCCATCGTGTTAAATCTAGCTAATAGCAAGGCCTGATATGTGGATCCAAGGATGCTTCTTTAGGGACATGGACAAGCATACCGTCTTTTTATATCGGTCATAAGGTCGGAGTCGAGTATACGGGCCTGGTTTCAGCGTGTCCCTGCGCGCCGCTCGTTTTAAGATATCTTCTTCCGGAACACAGCAACGCTCGCCGTCAGGCTAATGGTGCCGATGATGAGGATGGTTGCTATTGCGTTGCCGATGACATTCCATTCGACCCCGCGTATAATGAGCGATTGAAACACCTGCGCTATGTAGGTGAATGGATTGACTACCGCTACGCTCTGCACCCAGGATGGGAGGAGCTCCACCGGTAGAACCGCGGCTGACAGAAACAGTAGAGGGAATGTGGTCAATAGCCCAATTGATAGGGTGGTCTGAGAGCTCTTCGTAGTAAGCGCGACGAACAGGGACAGCCCTGACCATGCGATGCCGAATGCTGCGGCCAGGGCCAGAATGAGAAGCACCCCCGGAATACCCGATGCGACATGAACGTTCAGGGCGAGTCCGATCACCAGGATGATCACCACCTGAATGATGGTGGTAATGGCGTCGCTGAAAAGTTTTCCGAAGAGGATGGCCGATTTGTTGATCGGTGCTACCCTCATCTTGTCCATGAACCCGCTATCGAGGTCGTTCACTATCCCTATCCCGGCCTGCAATGCTGAGGAGGTGATCGTCTGGATTATGACCGCGGCCGTGAAGAAAGTGGTATAATCCCCTGTTCCCGTCAGCTGTTCAAAGTTGGGCAAGCTTCCTATGGCAGAAAACGCTTGTGTGAAAAGCAGGAACCAAACCAAGGGATTGATGAGCGAGAAGAATATGAAAATCGGCTGACGCAAGAGCTTGGTGTTCCAGCGACCGAAGATTGCCACAACCTCCATGCCCCATTCCGTTTTCATCGCTCCTGCCTCCTCCCCTCGCGCCCTAGTCGCTTCACGGCTTCCCTTCTGTCAATCGTATTCAGGGTCTTACCGGTCAGCTTCAGGAAGACCTCATCCAGTGTCGGAGCAGACACAGTAATTCGCTCGATTGCGACACCTGCCGCATCCACCGCTTTGACCATCTGGGGGACCAGCAAAGCTCCGTCCTGTGCCAGCACTGTTAGCTCACTTTCGGCACTGATGCTCCCAGGGCACAACCCCACTTCCTTGATGCCAGGCAACCCTTTCACCACCTGAGCCGCCTTACTGCAAGCATCAGAGTCACCCACTTTGAAGCGTAGGTTGATCACGTCCGCACCTATCTTTGCCTTTAGGTCCTTCGGGGTACCCTCGGCCACGATCTTGCCCTGATCGACGATGCAAAGGCGACTTGCCAATCGGTCGGCCTCCTCCATGTACTGGGTGGTCAGGAAGATAGTCATGCCTTTCTGGTTCAACCCTCTGACATACTCCCAGATGTCCTGTCGGCTCTGAGGATCTAAACCCGTGGTCGGTTCGTCCAGAAACAGCACCTTAGGGTCGGAGACCAGTGCCGAAGCCAGGTCAAGTCGCTTCCTCATGCCGCCGGAATATGTGCTGAGCCTTCGGTCGCTGGCCTCCATAAGCTTCACTGTCTCCAGGAGCGTCTGAACTTTTTCTATGGACCTCTCCTTGGTCATGTGATGGAACCGACACTGAAGCATCAAGTTCTCTCTGCCTGTGAGATCATCATCCACTCCCACCTCCTGGGAGGAGTAACCGATGATGCGTCTGACCTCCTTCTGATCTTTATCTATGTCCAATCCATCGATCGTCGCCGACCCCGAGGTCTTGGCCAACAAGGTAGTTAGGATCTTTATCGTAGTGCTTTTTCCTGCGCCATTAGGGCCTAGAAAGCCAAATATCTCGCCATTTTGGACCTGAAACGAGATCCCATCAACAGCAACAATATCCGGCGCGAAGACTTTTCTTAACTCTCTGACCTCGATTATCCCATCGGCTGCCACCATAACACTCCGATTGACCATGGGAGGTTGCCAGCCCTCAATATTTTAACCTTCCTTCATTCATTTACATGACCTGTTCCGTCGACATACCTGCTTCACCGGGGTGGAGAGACCACTTGATTTGTTGGAGCAGACGTTGAGGGCTGAGGAAGGAGCGGCGCCCTGAAATCTACTGCATTTTAAGAACCATTATTAATGTCGAGAATAAATCAGATTTATCATGGTCTATTGTCCTCGGTGCGGAAAGCAGAATCCCGATGAGGCATTATTCTGCAACAATTGCGGGGCCAACCTGACCACTGGAAAGACTTACGAGAAGGATTGGGACAAGCGCTGCGGGGAGGAGTGCTCCGGTCGAAGCAAAATCGGGACCTGGTTCTGGGGCATCATCGTCATCCTCATCGGCGTATGGTTCTTGTTCGAGTTCGGCATCAAAAGCATCGAGGGGCTACCGTCCTGGGTCTATAGCTTCGAGTTTGGGTGGATTTTTGCCATCGTTATCGGGGTCGCCATCCTGGCTGCCGGGATCAACATGATCAGAAAGGGAACGAAAAGGAAAGAGGGTCAGTAGGTCCAGCATGATCGCCCGCAGCGCCTGCAGATCTCCGCATGCTTCCAGTCCGAGATATGTATGCGGGCGTCCAAGAGCAGAAAGGAGACGAGCATGGCCACCAAGCCGATGGACACCTCGCCGGTCGCCTCGGACACACTGAGCGTCACCAGCAGGAAACCGACCGGGAGGATGGCATTGGCTAGGATATGCAGCGGTGGTGTTCGAGAATGGCGCGCGGTCTCAACGAAGTTAATTAAGACCAGCAACAGGCCGATGGCAACCAGCATTGAACCTTGGTCTAGAGCAATGCTGGGGGCTATCAAATGGACCAAAATTATCAGCAGGCCGGTGATACAGCCTAACTCCGGGCCAGGGCAGCCGCTGCATCGTGCTCTTCCTCCGATAGCAACGGTGTGATCCTTGAACCGCTCGCAATCTGGATGGTGTCCAATATGTTAGCGTCGGGAACTAGACCAATGTCATCTCTGGATCCAGGGCCATTGGCCTTTCTGAAGTGAACAAGCTTTGTACTCGATACAATGCCAAGAACGCAGCTTGCCATGAGGGCCGAACCAATCACCCACCGATCGAAGGAGCTCAACATCTGACCATTTGATGAGCTAAAAAAGGTCGCGGCAAGAAGCATCCGGCGGCTGAAGACGACAGGACGATGTACGCCAGTACGGCCCCCTTCGGGTTCATACCAACTGCCTCAACGAGTGGAGCAACCTCTTCCCAGCCAAGTGTCGGTAGGCTCCCTTTTTCAGCTTGTTGGAGGAGAACAGCCCACGCAGGATGCTCAGCGGTGAACCATAGAACGACCGGTAGCACTCCAACAGCTCCTCCTGAACCTCCATGCGGGAAAGCGTCTCCGTCGGCATGATGGCGTGGATCATATCATAGTGCGCATAGTTAACGTCCTCGATCCATCCCTGGCGTTTCGCTATGTCATAGAGCTCCGTCCCCGGAAATGGAGTGAGGATAGAGAAGATGGCGATGTCCACATCTAGGCCGTCCACGAAGTCCCTAAGCTCGCCAACGGACGTGGAGGTTTCTCTCCTGGAGCCAGTGACCAACATGGCCTGGGCGAGGATGTTATTGCTCTTCAATATGCTCACCGCCCTGGCGGCGTCCTCGACCCTCTCATCCTTCTTGAAGTCACTCAGCACCTGAGATGAGCTGCTCTCCACTCCTAACAGCTGCCAATTGTTGCCCGTGTCATGGAGCCTGGATACGACATCAGGATGCTGAACGATATCGTCCATCCTGGCCTGAAAGAACCATGAGATCGAGTCGTTGAAGTCCTTAGACCTCAGTGCCTGCGCCAGGTCCTTGCCCCTCTTCCCCAGCTCGAAGTTGTCATCAGTGAACCATACGAACTCAGCTCCGTAGCCATCTCGTAAATGAGCCATCTCGTTAGCGATGCGCCCTGCCGACTTTGCTCTCCACCTACCTCCCCAATGACACCACTGGGTACAAAACGAGCACCGGTGCCAGCAGCCTCGAGACCCTTCTAGGATCAGATACCTGGCTTTCCCGGCCATCATCTTGAAATGGTACTTAGGAATGTTCTTCTCGACCAGGTGATACGCCGGGAACGGCAGCGAATCGAGGTCCTCGATCAAGCTCCGAGGAGGGGTGTGGATGATGTGGCCATCGTCACGGAAGGATAGGCCATCGATTGTCGAGAGTTCCCCTCCGATCACTAGGGTTCTGACAAGCTCTACCAAGGTCCGTTCTCCCTCGCCCCTGACCACATAGTCTATCTCACGAAAGTCGTTCAACGACTCCTCGGCGGTAAAGGAGAAGTGCTGCCCTCCTACTACGGTGACGGTGTCAGGATCAATGGTCTTGGCCAGCTCCGCCACTCTAGCACAGGCATAAGCGTTGCATGTGAACGCCGACGAGGCCACGATGTTCGGGGCATAGGAGCTGATCCTCTTCTCCAAATCCTTCCATCCGATCCTTTCGGCCTGGCAGTCCAGGACCTCGATATCGACATCCTCCACCTCTCTTTCGACATAGGCGGCCAACGACAGGAGCATGGTCGGCGGTGGCAGATACTCGCCCATGAGGAACCAGTAATCCTTAGGAGGCTCGACGAAAAGGATCCTTACGGCCATTTTCAACATTATATCATTCGAACCGAGTGGCTAAATAGGTTAGGAAGTTAGTCGTCGGTCACCACAACTTGCATGGCATCCCGGCCCTGACTGCAACCTCGTTCCAAGATGTCTTTGATCCTCTCTGACCGGAAGAAGCGAAGTGCTCTTTCACCGAGCTCGCTGGCCTCGATGCCAAAGCAGTCCTCATCGCTTTCGCAAGCGGCGTCCCAAGGACATTGTTGGTCTGTCGTCGTTGAAGGCGGTACGGAGGAATTTGCTGGTCAATGACCGCCTACGGATACGACGTCCTCATCGAGCGCCTGGAGAGGACGTAGTCCAAAGAGTGTGGCTTTTTCATTCATCGGTGGCTATGTTGTCATCTACGTTTGTACGGCACCTGTGGATTAGGAAGTAGGATGACGATAGAGCAATTATCGTCACCCCTATGCCGACCAGAACAAGGCTGCTCACCGTATTGTAGTCAAAGACAATCAGTTCTCGAGCAACGGCGGTCAAGGCCACTAAGATGACGATCTCCACGTGAATCTTTTGCTTTACAGCGTATGCATAAAGGGTATCCAATAATTCAACACAGACCACTAAAAGAAGGAAATTGCCGATGAGGTTTAGGACGGTCTGCTTGGTTGAGCTGATCAGGTCTTTGTTGAATGTAGCACTAATGACGTCCATTATGGTCACAAGCAATATCAAGAAGATGACGAATCCAATTACCGATATTGCCGTATACATGATGATCTTCTTGTAATATGGAAGCGCTGTGGCCAACGTAGGCATTGAATAATGATTTTTAATCTATTATATTAATCTGCTCATGTTAATTATCATCCTTGCTATGAGCTTACTTTACCAGCAACGTCCTAATTGCTGCTGCGTACTTCTGATTCATTGCTACTGAAAGAGAAAATGGAGATGTAGGTCCACCAGGTTCAATGAAAACTGGACTGGCGGGGAGCCTCGGCCGCCTCGGGGGAGATACGAAGTGGGCTGGATGCCTTCCCTTCTATCCTCACTTCAACTTTCTAAAATGATGTGGGAAGGGGTTTCAATTGGCTGTGTAGGCCGTCCAGGTGGAGCCGTCCGTCGTGATGGTTACCGTCCCGTTCAGATCGGTCCGGTACACCTGAGATCCATCGGTGTTCAGACGGTCCAGGGTCTGCTGGGTCGGTAGGCCGTACTGGTTGTTCAGTCCGGCCTCGATGACTGCCACGGCCGGGGTCGTATAATCCAAGAATGACGTGCCGGAAGAGGTGGAGCTGCCGTGATGGCCGACCTTGAGGATGTCCACGTTCATGGACGAACCGAACTCACGGTCCATCTGGCTCTCCACTAACGAGGAGGCATCGCCCTCGAACAGGAAGCTCACCTTGCCGTCAGTTATCTTTAGAACAATGGAAGCGTCGTTGGTCTCGGTCGCCTGAGCATTGATGGCCATGACCTCGGACGATACCGATGAGCTCCAGTTCATCATATCCCCTGGATTCACTTGAGCGTCGGTATATTCTGGAATGGCCATTGTGCTCAGCTTGCTCTCCAGTTCAGCATAGGTAGCGGAGTCGGTAGGGCACCCGGACTGGTAGACGGCCTTGACCGTGAAACTGTTGAGCACGGCCACGGCGTTGCCGATGTGGTCAGCGTCCGGATGCGTGAGGACGAGGACGTCGATGGTCATGCTGGAACGGTTTGGCATAGTACAAGCTTATGCTGCGCATGATCGTCCTCACCTGCTTCGAAGTGTACTCGACACCGTAGCTTGACTGGATGATCTTGCGGACCTCATTGGTCGTATAGCTGCCAGAGCTCAACTATTCCCTAAGGTCCAGCTTCTGAACGTCAGTTAGTTTGAAACGATCGCCCCCGGCGAACATGGGTATGATCCCTTCATAACCAGATTCGTTCCATCCTCCTGCCAGAGGTGCGCATTGTTCTTGCTGATGCCGACCAGGTCGGCAGCTTCCTCCACGCCCTTCCTTCGCATCGATGGCGCACGAAATGGAGCCGTTTCAGGACCATGGTGTTCTTCTCCAGGGTCCTGATCCGTCTCTCAAGGTCCTGCACCGTTAAGATGTCGTTCGATCCTGATCGCTTCTGGCCTTGCTATATGCCAAAATAGTCTCTTATTCGTAATGAATGCTTGGTACTAAACTATAACCTCAGTTCGCTGTTCCACGACCTCAGCCAGGAAAGATCGAGGACGACCTTTCCTCGTCGCACGTATTGCTCGTTCAAACGTCCCCAAGCTCAATGTACCTTCGAGTCCAAGACAACATTGTCTGGCATGCTAATGCACCAAACCGACGTGCCAGCGCATGTCGGAAAAAACTATGCCAGACACTTCTCGCTCCCCTTTATGCAACTGACTTGTGGAAGCGGAAACCTTAGAGTGGAGGAGTATGCACAGCCTTCGGAGCCTACGAGACGGAGCTCGCCCCAAACCCCTTGAACGACGATGGACGAAAACGGGGTCATCTGCCTTTATCGCCTCAGGTGGCGTGAAAGGAAGAGAGCTTCCTTTTTTTATGAAGGTCCACCAATCGTGGTCAGGACCTCAAAATGGCCCTTAAGGTTGGTTTTAAAGAAGGTATCGGTCTTTTTGTTCCTGGGCCAGTTAACAAAAGCATTATTAGTTGACAGGTAACAATGATTATCTTGGGTAGGTATGATGCAGGAATCAACAACAGCAATGAAAAACATAGAGCTGGGAAAATTGGATTCTAGGGACGTCTACAGCGAGGATGGAAGGCTGGTAGGAGTTCTTAAGGGCATCTTAGTCGACACGGCGGGGTGGACGGTTCCTCAGCTAGTGGTCGAAGTGAACAAAAAGGTCCTGGACGATTTGAACCTAACGAAGCCAATGCTCAGCACCTACGTCAATGTTCACTCCCCTCATGTTAAGAGCTTCATGGACGAACTGAACCTAAAAAAACCCGGCACCGTATTGGTGAATGTTCCCACCACGCATGTAAGGAGCATCTCAGATGTTGTTCAACTCAGTTCCGATCTTGCATCCGTTGGTAGCATCGTCACAATAGCCGAAAAGAAATGAACATGAGCGAACGGACCACCCGGTTGCTGGTTCTTCATCATTCGCTCGCCCGACCTCGAAATTAATGTACTAAATAAACAGGAGGGGTTGTTATATTCCTTAGCCTCGAACAGGCGATCCGAATCGAGGACGGAGCAATTGAGGGATGAGCCATTCAGTTGGGTGGTCTAATAACCCCTCCCATGCTGATAAGGGGCACCGAAGGGTGACCGTCCAAGCCTTTCCCCATTTCATGGCACGGTGTTATACATCGCCGGCTGTGTGCTCAAGGTCAACTTGCACGGGCCTTATTCTCACCTCCGGCGCTCTGGCTGGCTTCACCTCCCTTGCCCGGAGTACGACCATCACTTAGTGATGATGATATAGCCCTCGTCCTTGGCGAACTTTACGATGACGTCATCACCGGTCCGCCTCAACCCTACATTATCAACGCTTATAGTGGTCCAACCGAGGACCTTGAGATGCTCTGTCAACCCGATGATCTGTTCATCCAAAAGGAGCTTCACTTCCACCACGATACTCTCCCCCTCGACCAACGATGGATGATAGTTCTCCAAGATGGCAACTTCGACCATTATAGCCTGTTCGCAAGCTCATCCCCCAGGTCCTTGAATATCTTGACCACTTCCTTGCCTTCCTCCTCACCGATGTTCACATCGAGCTTGGAACGTACCTCGGCCGGGTTGGTGGTCCTCTCGAAGATGCCAGTTGCTATCAACCTTTCCCCGTAGCGCCGGATCAGGTCCTCTGAGCCAGGGATGCGCTCCCTGAGATTCCAGAACGTGGTGTAGCCCCTCTCGTCGAAATTACCATACTTGAGGTTGCCTTGGAACAGCATGACAGGCCTCTTACCGCCAAGGAATGACATCGAGTAACCTCGAGGGGTCCAGTTGAACCGGAACCCGTCCGTGCCCTTAAGGGACAGCATAGCCTGATGGAGTGGCTTGTTCCTCTCGTTAAGATTATCGAGGAAGGATTTCTCGTCCTGTTTCGGAAGGGACACCGACGTTTTCATGGCCTTCGCCTCCTCCGTCTGTCCCAATACCCTGGGGACGAGCGCCTTGTGCTCCTCGGAAACGAACTGTCTGATCTCAATGGCAAGGACCTCAGCGTCCCTCATCTGCTCGTTAAGGAACTCCACGATCCTGACCAGGGTCTCTGGGATCTTGTCCGCCATGAAGAGCAGGCGCACCCTTCCCGACCTGAGGTTGGACTCCATCCTCCTCCAGAACTCGTCATTGTCGACCGCGCCATCGATGAACTGGGTCAGCACCTGGTCAGGGTCTTGACCGATGTCCTTGCATCGGTCCCGAAAGTTCTCCCTGAGCACGTCGATGGGCCAATACAGGACCGCATTGGCAGCGTACTCCAGGACCTGCCCGACGATCTCCCTTCGTATCTGGGCGTTGCTGCCGCGCTTCGTCTCGATGATCGTGGGGATGGCGTCCTGGTCCACGAAGAGATGGTCCACCGACCAACGAGCGGGACCGTCCTCCTCTGACGGAAGCGCGACCTCCCTAGAAATCAAAAGCCACTGTCTTGGTGATGCACTGTCGATCTGCTCCCCGGCGAGGAGGTCTGGATAGTCCGCGAGCAGACGCTGCAGGTCCAGCTCCTTCTCGTACGGCATCTCTTCCATCTTGCTCAACCTGCCCCCGTTCTGGATCAAATAGATACCTCCGGCCATGATCTCGAGCGGTGGAGGCACTTATAAATCTAATAATGGGCACTTGAAATTTTATAAGGCTGTTTTCTTACAAGAGGGCATTTTCCTTTCTGTGGATGCAAGGCGAGTAAGAAAGCTAAATCGACGGTCGCTCTTGATCGTTCAGGTGAATAGCTATAAAATGAATTGGTGATCTGCTCGGTCATCACACGGTTTACTGCTGTGACGCGGAAGGAACAGCATACCAACATGGCTATGCGCTCGGCGATGCTGCAGCAGTGGCACCTCCACACCCCGGCCGGGGCGCTCAAGAGCGTCGTTCGCTCTCATCAAGATGTCTTTGGAAAGGTCTACGTCTTTCACACCACGAGGGCCATGGTTCGTGATTTTGACGCAGAGCTGCGAGCTCTGGGGTACGGCAAAGGCGTATCCTCATTGCCTGAGCGGCTCCAGCCTGTAGATGCCTCACGCCAGTGTTGACGTTATATCATCCGACCTAATAGTCGTACCATCTTCCTTCATCGACCAGGTAGAGCGAGGAGCTGACCTTCTTCTTGATCAGACCCTCTATGGCAGCCTGGTACACCTTCATCTGGTCCGAGTACTCCTCGACCTTTTTCACGCCCAGTTGACCATCGAAACTCCCGGTCTTGTGGTCGATGACCTTCCAGGACCCGTCCTCGTTCCGAACCAAGAGGTCGATCCTCCCCTTGTAGATGTCCTCTCCAACCTTGGCCATAAACGCCAGCTCGCGGTACGCTGAACTGACGCCAGCCATGAGGGGATTGGAGATGAACCGCTCATAGATGTCCGAGTATTCCTTTTCCTTCGTGTCATCATCAATCCCGTATCTTCTCAGTACGACGCCGGCGTCCTTGCCGCTGAGGATCTCGTGCACAATAGTTCCCCGTACTGCCGGCAGGATATCGAGCGCTCTACCTTCCCTAACGACGATCTCTGGGGCATCCTGCTTCGATTCCAATGTTGAGCCTGGTTCGTCTTCCTGAGCAATGTGAGCTTTGGATGGGGAGAGCAGTTTGAGCGGGGGTGGCACCTCGATGAGCTCCCGATCGATCATTAGAGGAATAATATCCTCCGGAGCGAGCCTTTCCTCGGTCGCCACGCTCCGCACCTCGGCCTCGATCGCCGATGGGTCCGCTTTGATCCGCAGCTCCAGCTTCGGACCAAAGACCTTTACTCCAGCGTCGATATCTTCATCCTCCAAGCCTACGGCCTCGATGAGACGATTGATCCATAGGTCCTTCTCCACCTCTTTTCCGCTCGGTTCGTGACCGCACATCACCAGGTGGTCCTTGGCCCTCGTCAGAGCGACGTATAGCAGTCGCCTCCTCTCGGCCGCCTCTTTTCGTTCGTTCCTGGCCTCGATGGTCTTCTTGGCCATCGTTGCTGTCATCTTGTATCCGCTGGCCGAGTCTGGGGCGTCCATTCCCAGGCCTAACTCGTCCGAGAACGCCAATTGGGACGAATCCCCGGAACGGAAGAAGTTCATCTCCGGGACGAACACGATTGGAAATTCCAGACCCTTGGCGGCATGTACGGTCATGACCTTGACCGCGTCCTCGCCGCCCATGAGCTGAGCGAGGCCTTCCTTAGCGCCACCTTCTCTGCTCATTCGTAACCAGTGCCGGAAGTCCGCTAGAGTAAGGAACCCGGAGGACTGGGCACCACGGGCCATCGACAGCAGCTTCTCCAGGTTGGCGATACGCTGGTCCCCGTCCGGTAGACCTCCGTATACGGCGAAGATGCCCGATCGCTCGTATATTTTTATTAGCAGCTGAGGCACCGGTAGGCGGTCGGCATATCGAAGCCATTCTTGAAGCAGATCAACAGCGTGTCGGAGGTCTTCATTGCCCCGCGGGCCGGCAGACCTCAGTTTCTCCCAAAGCGAACTATGGCTGCCGTTGGCGGCATGGAACAATTGCTCGTCCGAGATTGAGAAATACGGAGAACGAAGAATACCGTATAACGCCAGGTCATCCTCCCGGCAGCTCAGGAATGCCAGTAGATTGTCAAGATCGGTGATCTCCTGCCGCTCGAAGAACCCCAGCCCACCATGCACGCGGTATGGGATCCCGTAGCGATTCAGCTCTTCTTCCATCTCGTAGAGATGGGTCTTCGCCCGGAGCAGGATGGCAATGTCGCCGTATTCAGCTTTCCTCGGCTCATCGAGATGCTCCTTGCCGTCAGGAGACCAGAAGACGAGGTTCGTACCCTTCTCCACGATCTCTTGCACCCTCCGAGCAACGAACTCCGCTTCAGAACCATTCTTATCTGGCAAGATGAGAAGCTCAACGGAGCCCTCATCACTCTTCCTTTGCTTGCAGACCTTCATCTCTTGATATGCGAACTCCCATCTCTCCCTCGCCTCGCTCATCAGCCGGCCGAAGACATGGTTGACGAAGCCGATGACCTGCGGGCACGAGCGGAAGCTGGTGTCAAGGTTGATCGTATCTCCGTCCAGCACATCGACGATCTTCTCCTGGAACGACTTGAACATCGAGACGTCGACGTTCCGGAAGAGGTAGATCGACTGCTTGGGGTCGCCAACGATGAACAGCCTCTCGTTCGCCTTCTCCCTTCCGGCCATTATCCAGATTATCTCGCTCTGCACCGCATCGGTATCCTGGAACTCATCCACCAGGATGTAACGATAGCGGTTGGTGAACTCCTCCTGGACGAGGTTCTGGTCCCTGACGAAGAGATCGTGCACGATCTTCATCATATCTTCGAAGTCAATGGCATTGCGCTCGCGCTTCATTTCACTGACAATTTCACAGAACGCAGTGAATACCAGCTTGAGGTCCATGATCAGAGACGCCGCCCGGTCGGTGAGGTCCGTCTGGTCGTTCGCTACCTCATCTCCTACTCTTTCAAGCGCATCGACCAAGGCTCCGTTCGCCTCGCGAAGCTTCACGAGGTCGGCACCAAAGGTCTTCTGGTCACCGACATTCCCACTCTTTTTCAAAATCTTGAGCGCGCAGACAGATTGGCATACGGTTTCATTGTCAGCCACTGTTGATATGGCTTCCAGGTGCGGGGCAATCGAAGCAAGGTACTTACATCCAGCTGCGTTTCCAGAACCGTATCGATTGGCTAGATTCTTCAGCTCAGTGATTGCACCCATG
>Ga0183100_1001220_pt1 | contig 13761 bp, 9 predicted proteins | sample Biomet2_FD_127789 | JGI IMG/M metagenome (GOLD analysis project Ga0183100, IMG submission 127789) | Microbial communities from bioreactor (seeded with anoxic lake sediment) at LBNL, California, USA - Biofuel metagenome 2 | ecosystem: Engineered > Bioreactor > Anaerobic > Unclassified ...
AATTTATATTATTATAACAATATAATCTATCAACCTAATTTATAATCAACTATAATAATTTACTAATCATTTTTTTTAATTCTTTTAACGCAACAGCTCTATGGCTAATTTCATTTTTCTCCTCTGAAGTTAATTGTGCAAAAGTTTTATTTAATGGTTCATAGAAAAATAATGGATCATATCCAAATCCTCCTTCTCCGTGTAATTCTTCTATAATATATCCATTTACATCTCCTGTAACTTTAAAGTACTCTCCTTTATCTGTAAACATTGCTAATTGGCAAATAAACTTAGCTCTTCTATTTTGTTTATCTAAACCCATTAAGTTCTTTAGAAGTTTTTCATTATTTTTTGTATCATTTCCATGTTCTCCTGCATATCTAGCTGAATATATTCCTGGTTCTCCATTTAAATAATCAACTGCTAATCCTGAATCATCTGCTAATACAATAAAATTTTTATCTCCTCTTTTTAATAAAAATTCATATATTTCTTTTGCTTTCTTTTCAGCATTTTCTTCAAATGTTTTTCCATCTTCAACTACCTCTATATTAATGTTTTCATTTTCTAAAGATCTCACTTCTACATCTAATTCTTTTAAGATTTCCTTTATTTCCTTAATCTTTTTCTTATTATTACTAGCTAATATTAATCTTTTCACTATTTATTTCCTCCAATTAAAAATATTTTTGAATAAAGTTAATCATATCTATTTCAAATAAAATTTTTTTAATAATTTTAGATTTACTCGTGTTTTTTATTTTATATTAAATAACTCATCTCTTTTAGGGGGTTCAACATTTATTTCATTCCCTTTATCAACTAAAATTCCACCATGTTCAGACATTTTACCTATTATGCTAGCATCAATTCCTTTTGCCTTAAGCTTTTTAATTAATACATCACCATTTTTAGTAGTAATAATCATGCTCCCAGATGATATAAGTCTAAGTGGATCAATTTTAAATTCTTCACAAACCTTTTTAGTTATATCAAGCATAGGTATCTTGTCTTTAAATATTTTGAATCCTTTATCTGATGCCATAGCAACCTCAAACAGACCTCCAAGAAGCCCTCCTTCTGTTATATCATGCATTGAATTAGCCCCAAATTCACCACCTATTTTGCCTTCTTCTAGAACACTTATTTTATTTATTAAGCTTTTTCCAAATTCTATTTCTTCTTGTGATAAAATTTTTTTAATTCTTTCTTGATAATCATTTATCAAAATATATGTACCTTCTAATCCTAAGGTTTTAGTTACTATTATATCGTCATCTACTTTTGCACCTGCTGTTTTAATAGATTTACCTTTTAAATTCTTTCCTATTACAGTCACAGATATAACCATCTTATTCACTGCACTTGTTACTTCTGTGTGTCCACCTATTATCTCAACTCCAATTTGTGCCGCTTCTCCATCAATTTCATTCATAACTTTATTTATTTCTTCTAAAGTTGAAGATGTAGGTGCTAATATTGTAACTAATATTCCTATAGGATCTCCACCCGATGATGCAATATCATTACAATTAATATGTACAGCTAATTTCCCAACATTTTCATTAGCACCTGTTATTGGATCTGTAGAGAATATTCCTTCACAATCTCCAAAATCAATTATTGAGCAATCTTCTCCAACATCGTTTCTAACCTTCACTTCACTTCTCTTAATTGTTTTATTATTTAATATAATATTTCTTAAATCATCAAAATCTAATTTTCCTTCCTTCATTATAAAAAATCTCCTTTTATTTATATTTTATGTACTTTTTATTTACTAATTTCATATTAATGAATAAGATGAGAATTTTATGAGAGGTGTATAAATTGAGATATATAGGACCATTCTTTAGAATGAATAGTCTTTCCCAAAAAGAAATTAGTGGTCAGCTTTTTCATTTATCAAAAGAATCAGTAAAAACTTTAGTATTGAACTCTAAATGTGGTCTTTTGGCACAAATTAGAACTTCTAAAAAATCTTCTATAAATGATATTAGCATATTAAATAATTTTTCTCCACTATTATGCTTATATAGAAAAGCTTCCCCTTTATTCATTCATAGCAAAAGTAGCCATGGCTTTGATGAATCAAGTTTTAAGAAGGAAATAAACTCTTCTACTAATGCCTTTATGACATTATGCTTACTTGAATTAAGCGAATATTACTCACATTATGATGAAGGAGGTAGAAATGTAGTATCTCTTGAAAAACCCTTTAAATACCTTGCAAAAGAGCAGCTACAATTTTACTCTGAAAACTTAAGAAACAATGAAGGTTTATTTGTTGATAAAAAAAATGTATCTGATGGAAATTCCAAAGGTTTTTCTTTAGTTGATAAAGATGGAAAATTTAAATTTTCTGATCAAGCTTTCATGATGGATGCTTACTTATTATATTCATATTATAATGAGTCTGACCAAATTAGTGATGAATTCATTAAATTTTCCTATGAAATCTTAGATATGTTTAAAGACTATAAATTTGCTTTATATGATTTGTCATTTAATGAAAATACCCAAATCTTTTTTGCATTAAATATATTTTATAAATACTCTTCTAATCAGGATGCAAAAGAACTTATTTTGGATTTAGGAGATTTCTTAATTACTAAATTTCAAGAAAAAGACTACTATTTAGATTCAATAGATGATTGTGCATTATTTTCTATATGCTTAATGGAAGCTTATAAACATACAGAAATAATTTCTTTTAAAGAAATGGCTAAAGATATCACCGAAAAATTAATTAACTTATATGATTCTGATAAAAATATATTCATTAAGCTATGTGATAAAAAGGAAATTAAATATTCATGCTTAGAGGTTAATTCTTATCTTCTTTCGTTGATTATGTACTCGCTTCAAGAAGATAAAACTACTGAACTAAAACCTATTATTTCCGGTATTTATAGAAAATTCTTTATAACTGGTGGACTTTTAACAAGTTGGCCTGAAGCACCAACGTTAGATGAAGTTGAAAGATATAAAAAATTAAGTTTACGCTCTGATGATATGTTAGATGAAACATATTTTAGAATGCCAATATCACTTACACCTAAAAGTACAGGTTTAGCACCTATATTTATAAAAAATTTAAGTTATTCAAAAAGAAAGGATTGTTTAAGTACTAGTAGGACTTCTTTTGATAGCAATAAAAATATGTTTAATTTCTTTTTAATTATTTATCTACTTAAAGATACGGTTGAAGATTTCATGGAATTTACCCCCTTTTTTAATTCAGAAGCACCACTTAATTCAATAAATACCAATGAACTTAATATTAATTTTTCTAAAGATTCTAAAAATAAAAACTCATTTCCAAACAATGTTAATGAAAAGTTATCAAATTCATCTTTACTAAACTATTCAAAAGATGTTAATTCAAAAAACAATTTAAGTTTTCTAAATATTAAAGAACGTTGTAACTTAGAAGAATTTGAAACTAAAAATATAAATGCTTTAAAAAAAGTTAATAATATTACTTTATCAAATAAAAAGAATATTGCTATGACTAATTCTTCATTTAAGAATAAAAAATACAAAAAAAATAAAGCCCAACATTCTCATAATACTAAAAAGGGGTAAACTTAGGCATGTAAAATAGAATAACAAGTCAAAGATGCAATGCGTATTTTGTGTCAGACAAAGAGGCGTGTTTACCTCATAGTGGTCTATTAGGTGAACATGCAGATGCAGCATGATTATTACTAAGTGAAACTTTTCGGTTGGAATTTTATATTTCAGCTGAATTTAGTTGAACTTGAATTAAGACAAAATAGACTAGCATACTGACTTGTTATTTTTTTGAATGTGCCTTAATAAGGTAATGTCTCAAAATTGGTTAGTTTGAATTAATGTACATTATATATTTGATTATTTAATTGTCGCAAAATCTATATTTCCGTTTCCATCTAATTTAAATTGTGATATTTTATTGGAAATAGCTATGTTTTCGTTATAAAACATTAGTGGAAGTATATTATAACTATCAAATAAACTTTCTTCTAAGCTTGAATAATCATAATTTGTTTTATCGCTTATTGACTTTTCTAAAAGCTTATTTTGATTATCTGTTAAGTATTCTTTAAATTTAGAATAAAATTTCTCTTTATCAGATACATTAGCCTCATTGTTAATTAAAATCATATCATATCTTTTCTTTAATTCTTCGTCTTCAAATTCTTCTTTTACCAAACTATACTTTATAGTTATATCTGTATTATCCCAGAACCATTTTTGGATATTCCTGCACAAAATTCTATTTTCATTATTATCTTCACATAACACAGTCAGTATCTTTGGTCTATTCCAGTTTCCTTCTTTATTACTACAAACTTTTCTCGCTTGTAATTTAGTTAAATCTTGCTTATCTTCTCTAAAAAAACTTCCTTCTGCAAGCTCAAACTCAGTACTATTTAAATTTTGATAAGATTCAATAGCCTTGCATACATTATTATAAATTTCTCTTCGCCCTTGAATTGGAATAGAATTATCTTTATTATTAATAACTAAGTATGTTGCTTTTATTTCAGGTACTGTTACTAGTTTTTTTTGTTCATCTAATTTATTAAGTTCACTTTCCGGAGGGTTTATTACAATATCTCTTTGTTTAACTTCATATGATGCCATTGACATTTCAACATTATCATCATTCAATATGTTAATATTGGCTATATTAATATCAGTGCTCTTTTCATTTCTTTTTAGTGTCATGTTCTCTTTACTCATAGAATTAATTTTATAATCTCCTGAATAAACTAATGCATTATAATTATCTTTTATATTAGCCCACATTATTAAATTCTTTCTTAATCTATATTGCGGTTTTGTTAATTCACTTAAAAAGTTATCATCTTTTCTATTCAGTCTAATAATAACAGAATTTTCAGTACCCTTTATAGCAACTCCAGTTTCAAATATAACTTCCCCCTCTTTAAATTCTTTTGCTCCATACACATTAAGCAATGCTTGTATGTTTTCTTTATCTTCTTCCTTTAATAGTTCTTTAAAAAATACAACTATATCCTTAGATGTTATTTTACTTCCATCACTCCAAAAGATATCATCTCTAAGCTTAAATTCATATTGAATTGCCTCTGAATCTTTTATAATTTCACTTGCTAAGGAAGGTACTATTTCATTGTCTTCATTCTTTGAAACTAGCCCTTTACTTACTGCACACATAATATCCTCATGTCGTTTCGATAAGTTAGTCACCTTTTCCAAATCTTTTGGAATTTCATCTATGCCATAACTTAATGTTTCTTCCAGATTATTATTAGATACATTGCTACTTTCCTTATTTATAAATCCTAGACAAAATAAAATTACAGAAATAATCATAACTACATAGAAAAAATATTTCTTCATAACTACACCCTTCACTTTGATTTTAGACATATTTAAAAAATAACATGTCAGTATGCTAGTCTATTCTCTTTCATATTATATGTAATATTATTACCATAAACTATTCCTTCTAATCAAAAAGCTGACTTAAAACAATTAAATCATTTTAAGTCAGCTTGAATTGTGTATTATGCATTACTTACTTAACTAAATTCATCATAAAGAAAATTAAAGAAATAGCTATTACAAAACTGAATACTGAATATATTATTCTATTTCTTCCTGTTTCATTAAGAAGAAACCTAATTCCTAAAATTGTCATAGTGATACAAACTCCAAGTTGTATTGGTAAGTATGAATTAAAAATTTGATCAACATAATAAAATTGATATGTTGTTGTGAAAGTAAAAATTATTAAAATGCTTGTTATAAATGCTGCCATAAATCCAAGCAAATTCACTAATTTTTTCATACCTTACCCCCTTAATATTTCCTCAAATTCTTCTTCCGAAAGAACTTTTACGCCTAATTCTTCCGCTTTAGTTAACTTTGACCCAGCAGCTTCTCCTGCTATTACATAATCTGTTTTCTTACTAACACTTCCTGAAACTTTTGCACCTAAACTTTCTAATTTATCTTTTATTTCAGTTCTAGAATAATTCTTAAGAGAACCAGTTGGAACAATGATTTTTCCTTCAAAAGGATTTTCTATAACTTCTTTTTCATTAAATTTCGGACTAACTCCTAAAAATAATAATTCCTGTATTGTTTCCATTACTTTTTCTTCTTTAAAAAATGCCATAACATCTTGTGATACTTTATCTCCAATATCCGGAATTTCAATCAATTCTTCAAACGTAGAATTTTTCAAACCTTCTATAGATTTGAATTTGTTAACTAAATCTTTTGCTGTTTTTACACCAACATTGGGAATTCCTAAAGCATATATAAATGCATATAATTCACAATCTTTACTTCTTTCAATAGCTTCTAGAAGGTTTTGTGTTTTCTTAGTTCCAAACTTTTCTAAATCTATTAATTCTTCTTCTTTCAATTTATATAAATCCGAAATAGATTTAATATTAAGTTTTTCAAATAGTTGTTCTGCTGTTTTTTCTGAAAAACCTTCTATATTCATAGCTTCTCTACAAGCATAATGGACTATACTTTTAACTAATTGAGGTTTACAAGATAATGTATTTTCACAAAAGTAATGTGCTCCATTTAAAACCAAATGACTTCCACACGCTGGGCAAACTGCTGGTACTTTAATTTCTTCTGAACCTTCTAATGCTTCCGGAACAATTCCCATTATCTCAGGTATAACATCATTACTTCTACGTACAAATACTTTAGCTCCAATTCTAATGCCTTTCCTTGCAATATCATCCATATTGTTTAATGTAGCTCTTTTAACTGTAACGCCTGCAAGTTCAACAGGTTCTAGTATTGCTGTTGGGCCAACTCTTCCGCTTCTTCCAACATTCCATTCAACATCTAAAAGTTTAGTTATTGCTTCTTGGGCTTCAAATTTAAATGCAATTGCCCATTTAGGAAATTTAACTGTATATCCTAATAATTCTCTTGTTCTAATATCATCTATTGCAATTACTAATCCATCTATATCATAATTTAAATCAAATCTAATATCTTTTATATATTCAATTTCCTTTTCAATTCCTTCTATAGATGTGCAAACTTTAATATACTTATCAACCGGCAAGCCTTCATCTTTTATAAATTCCATCATTTCTAAATAAGTCTTAAATTGATTTCCTTCTTTATATCCCACATCATAAAAAAATGCTGAAAGATTTCGTTTAGCAGTTTCTTTTACGTTAAGATTTCTTAAAGCACCTGCTGCTCCATTTCTTAAATTCTTTAATGGAGTTTCAGAAGTTTGATTATACTCATTAAAAGCTTCTTGAGTCATAACAGCTTCTCCATGAACTTCTAAAACATCTTTACTATGAATTTTAAGTGGAATTGATTTTATTGTTTTTATTTGTGATGTTACTTCTTCACCAATATTCCCTGTGCCTCTTGTTGCTGCAGTTTCAAGTATACCCTCATTATTATATGTTAAATTAATTGTTAATCCATCGAATTTTTTTGTAAGTATATATTTTAAGTCTGGTAATTTTTCACCTTTACTTCTCATCTCTTCAACAAACTTAACATTCCTATTATGCCACTCTTTGATTTCTTGGAGGTTTTGAGCCTTATCTAAACTCCAAAGTCTTGCTTTATGAGTATACTTTTTAAATCCTTCTAATACTACATCTCCAACTCTTAGTGTAGGTGAATAAGTAAGTACATATCCAGTTTCTTTTTCTAATTCTTGAAGTTCATAATATTCTTTATCATAATCTTTATCACTTATAGAAGGACTATCTAAAGAATAATATTCATAAGCATATCTATTTAATTTTTCCACAAGTTCTTTTATTCTTTCAATTTTATCCACAATTAGCCCTCCAAATTACTATTAAAAACCTAATCCACAGATTTTATATTTCAATTATTAATGTTTAATTATTTACAATTCTCTATTCTTCAGTGTAGACAATTATTATGTCCAACTTAACATTCATCATTGAAAATTCAGTATTGTACATTCACAGTTAAATATTATTATTTCATCATAGCATTTTAAGCTTTGCAAATGACAATATTAATGATTTAACCCCTTGCTTGTCAAAGGCAATAGTTAACTTCTTATCGTCACCAGAATCCTGAACTGATACAATTGTTCCTATTCCAAACTTTTCATGAACAACTTTTCTTCCAATTGTTGCTTCATTATTAGTTATATATCCTGTTGCAACTTCAGCCATAGCACTTCTATCAATAGTATTGTTAATACCGCCATTAGCAAGAGTATATGCCCTGTTACCTGTAACACTATTTCTTAAACTATGTGGATTTGTATAAGAATTACTTTTCATAGCTCTATCTTTGTTTTTAATGCTTGCCTTTTCTAAACCAACATATTCTTTAAGATCTGGCTTTATTTCATTAATAAAATCAGACTGAGGATATGCCACAGTTTTACCAAATACTCTTCTAACTTCAGCTGATGTCATGAATAATGTCTCTTTAGCTCTAGTTATGCCAACATAACATAATCTTCTAGACTCTTCCATCTCTGATTCTTTATCAAACGAAGCATTTCCTGGAAAAATACCATTTTCCATACCAACCATAAAGACTACTGGAAATTCTAATCCCTTTGCACTATGAATTGTCATTAATACTACAGTATCATCCTCTTCTTCAATTTTATCAGTATCTTGAACCAAAGAGACTTTTTCCAAATATGCCGATAATGATTTGTCTTCACTACTATTCTCAAAATCAACAGCATCAGATACTAATTCTTTTAAGTTTTCAATTCTACTCTTATCTTCAATTTCGTTAGAGTCTTGCAATTGTTTCATATATCCAGTATTTTTTAATATGGATTCAATCAATACTGATATTGGTACTGTTTCGCTAAGAATCATTAAATTTTCCATTAATTCAATAAATGGTGTTATAGTTGATACATTTCTTTGCGTTAATGTTGGAATACTTCTAACTTCTACTAGAGCATCCCACATATTCAACTCAAAACTAGCTGCAAAATCTTGTACCTTAGAAACAGTTGCATCTCCTATACTTCTTTTAGGTACATTTATAATTCTTCTAATACTAACATCATCTTGTGGATTAACGAGAACTTTTAAATATGCTAATAAATCTTTTATTTCCTTTCTGTCATAAAACCTTGTACCCCCTACTATCTTGTAAGGAATGCCCATTCTTCTAAAGCTTTCTTCAAAAATTCTTGATTGAGCATTTGTTCTGTATAATATAGCGAAGTCATTATAGTTCTTATTTTCTTTGCTTTTTATATCTAAAATTTGTTTTGAAACAAAATTTCCTTCATCACTATCAGCATAAGCTCTATATATCTTAATCTTACTTCCAGATTCCTGCTCTGTTCTTAATACTTTACTTTTTCTATTTGCATTATTAACAATTACAACATTAGCTGCATCCAATATATTTGCCTTAGATCTATAATTTTGCTCTAATTTAATTACCTTAGCACCTGGATAATCTTTTTCAAAATCTAAAATATTTCTAATATCTGCACCTCTCCACTGATAAATACATTGATCATCGTCCCCTACGACACAAATATTTTTATATTTGGATGCAAGTAATTTGACTAATTCATATTGAGCACCATTAGTATCTTGATATTCGTCAACCATAATATACTTAAACTTATTTTGATAAAATTCTAGTACTTCTGGATTATTTTTAAAGAGTTCAACTGTTTTAAAAATCAAATCATCAAAATCTAGAGCGTTATTCTCTTTTAATCTTTTTTGATACATTTCATAAACATCTGCAATTTTCTTTTCTCTAAAGTTAGCTTCATTTTCTAACATATAGTTTCTAGTCCCTTGCATTTTATCCTTAGCTTTACCTATTTTCCCTATTATCTCTTGCTCTGTTATATCTTTATCATTAATGTTAAGAATCTTCATGCATTCTTTCACTAATACCTTTTGATCTGAACTATCATATATAGTAAAACTACTTTTATAACCTATTTTATCTATTTCTCGTCTTAAAATCCTAACACAAGTTGAATGGAAAGTGGATATCCACATATTATCAGCTCTTTCACCAATAAGTTTTTTAACTCTATCCTTCATTTCCTTAGCTGCCTTATTTGTAAAAGTTATAGCTAATATACTATAAGAGGCAATGCCTAAATCTTCAATCATATGAGCCATTCTATGAGTTAAAACTCTTGTCTTACCCGAACCTGCTCCAGCTAAAATCAATACCTGCCCATTAATTGTAGTTGCCCCTTCATATTGCTCTTTATTAAGTAATGTTTTTAAATCCATTTACTTACTCCTCCTTTCCTAACCTTTAAATATTATACCATATGTACTAATATTTAAATCATTAAGCTATATAAAATTTATTAATTATATAATAAAAAACTGAACGAAAAAAATCATATGTAAAAAAATATGACTTTTTTCATTCAGTTTGTATATATTTTATTATATAATTAACTATGGAATATTTCTTTAATTACTACCCAATTTTATATCATATTCATACGTTCAGTAAACATTTTCATTTGATAAAATAAAAAACGCAACCCTTGGGGCTAGGTTGCGCTTTAGCAATAAGCAATAAGCAATAAATAAAAAGGGGGCTATATATTCCTTTTATTTATCCTTGCAAGATAATTATATGGTATTCTCATTAATAATGCAAGTGCTTTAATAAAAATTGTGAATCTTTTTACAATAAATGAATTATTTTATTGCAAAATAATTTAATATTCGTTAATAGCTCCTTAAAAGGCTTAATTCCGCATCTGTTAATTCTCTATATTCGCCTTCTTCTAAATCTGGATCTAGTAAAAGACCTCCAAATTCTTCTCTTTTTAAATATATAACACTTTTTCCAACAGCTTCAAACATTCTTTTAACTTGATGAAATTTGCCTTCTTGTATTGTAAGTCTAATTTCCGATCCCTCATGACTGCTAGATAATATTTCAAGGTTTGCCTCTAAACACTTATATCCATCATCTAATGTAACTCCATTTTTGAAAGCTATCACATCTTTTCCATCAACTTCTTTATCAATTTTTGCATAATAAACTTTATCAACATGCCATTTAGGCGATATCAATCTATGATTAAGCTCTCCATCATTAGTTAATAGCAATAAACCAACAGTATCTTTATCTAATCTACCAACTGGAAATGGTGCAAATGTTTGATGATCTATCTCTAATAAATCAATTACTGTTTGATCCCTCTTATCATGAGTTGCAGATATAACACCATCTGGTTTATTCATCATCAAATATACATATTTACGATATAATATCTCTTCCCCATTAATCTTTATAGTTGATTTTTCAGGATCCACAACCATTCCGTTGTCCTTAATTATTACACCGTCAACCTCTATAAGTCCCTTCTTAGCAAAAGATTTAACATCTTTTCTACTTCCATATCCTAAATTAGAAATTATTTTATCTAACCTTTCCATATTGTCACTCCAATCTTTATGTTCCTTAGTCTACTTTTTTGAATATGCCTTTATCTACCTTGATTCATTTTATCACACTGTTGCATATCTTAACATATATATTGTAATTTACAATGTAGAATAAAGCTCACAAAGAGAACTTACAGAAGAAAAAAATCCATAATGCAAAGCATTCTAGACTCCACTTCTATAATATCCCATAACTTTCGGAACATAATTTTGAGTTTCTTGTGGCATTTTATATAAATCAGATGCTGATGAAACCCCTCTTTTCTGCATAGTACCCGGCCCTCCATTGTAAGCCATAAGTGCCATCTCTGCATTTCCGTCATATTGATTTAAATATTCTTTAAACAACTTAGTTCCGCCATTAATATTTTGATCTACATCATATTCATCTGTAATACCTGCATTTGCAAAATTTTCAGGCATAATTTGCATTAATCCAGCAGCTCCACAACTAGATGTTGAATTAGGATCAAAATCTGATTCTTGTTTAATTATAGCTAATATTAAATTTGAATCTACTCCATATTTTTCAGATGCAGTACTTACTGCATTATATATCTTCTGCATATCAACATCACTTCTATTAGATAATATAGAGTTAGATTTCCCTGTGAGATTCACATACTTATTATTCAAAATCATAGGTATATCCTCTAGATTTTGTCCCGTTGCATATTGTTGTGCTACCTTAGCAACATTATTTGTAGTTATAACACTATTACTTGCATTTGTAGTACTCAAATTTTCAGTATTAGTTGCTTGACTATTCACTGAATTTACACTATCACTTAATTTATCAACATTGTTTTGATTAGAATTCTTTGATGACTCCAATAAATTTTGCATTACTAATTGAAATGCTAAATTCGATTCATCACTTGTACTACTTGTTGAACTGGATTCATTTGTCACTTGTCCATTCCCTATCATATTCATTGCCAATAGTTGCTCATTTGAGATTTTATTTAAACTATCTATTGCCATATTAAATAACCGTCCTCCAAAAATTCATCTTAGGTATCCGAAAAAACAACTTTCCAAATATGCCTCTAGTTATTTTCGAACTATTTCCTTAAATCTTTAATGGTAATTATTATTTCATCATAATCTTCATAGTTAACCTTTTTATAATAGCTCTTTGCTAGTGCTAAAATCTTATATTGTCCTGGAATAAATGGTATAAAGCTGTAGTAATGTTTTCTACTATAAGCTTGTACTTTTTTCCATTCATTGTTCTCCATTAAATAAAATTCATAGCAAACATCCTTGCCACCTCTGCTTACAACCTCAAAAGTCAATTCTTCATTTATATTACCTTCAACTTTATTTGTTATTATTTTAGTTTCTATTACAGGTGATGCTTCACTTACATATAAGCTCACTTGTTTCTTAGAGTCATACTCACCCTTGCACTTTAAATTTTTAGCATAAACCTCTATTGTATATTTACCTGCAATCTTGGGTACAAATCTTAACTTTTTATTCTTTAAGAATTTTGTTTGCTCAACAGAATTTCCATTAATCTTAGTCTCATATTTAACCAAAATATTTTGTGTGTTTTGAACAATACATTCAAACTCAATAGTTTCTCCAACTAGATGCGTCTCTTTATAAGGTAAAATTATATAATCTATCTCTCCTGGTAAGTATTCCATAGCTTTTAAGTATATAACTGTATGAGTATCATAAGGCTTGTCTGAATATTTATCTTTAAGCATTATTTCTACTTCATATTCGCCAACTTGTTTTGGAATAAAACTAATCCAATTAGATTTATTATACTCTACTCCCTCTATACGCCTATTATCTTTTCTAATCGTAAATGCATATTTAAGCCTTGTTCCACCTTCTGCATTAACCATTATGTTAACAGGCTCTCCAGTTATAATTTTCTTTTCCTTGTCAATTACTACATCTAAAATTCTTATTGGCTTCTTTCCTTTTTTTTCAATTGTAAATGCAATTTTTTTAGTATCCTCATATTCTCCATTATAGTTAACATCTTTAACATATAATATAATTTCATACTCTCCTGCTTCCATAGGCTTCCATACAAATTCATCTTTATCCGTAAAACCAGTGTCTTCTTCAATAGATCCCTTTACTTTATATTTATATACTAGATTATTTCCTCCTTGTACCTCTGAAGTAAATTTTATATCAGTTTCACTTGCTTGAGGAGAATTTAAATTAGCCACAAAACTATTTATTTTAATGTCCTTATATGGCTTAACAGTATATACTAAAATAGCCCTATCATCGTACTCTTTATTAGAAAGGATGCTCTTTACAAGACATAAAATTCTATAACTTCCGTCCT
>Ga0183100_1001221_pt1 | contig 13746 bp, 11 predicted proteins | sample Biomet2_FD_127789 | JGI IMG/M metagenome (GOLD analysis project Ga0183100, IMG submission 127789) | Microbial communities from bioreactor (seeded with anoxic lake sediment) at LBNL, California, USA - Biofuel metagenome 2 | ecosystem: Engineered > Bioreactor > Anaerobic > Unclassified ...
CTGCAAATACAGCGACAGCAAAAAACTCAGGGCAAAGGTTGAGCTGTAATGCAGCATAGCCGCAAGATTCGACATGGCAAACACTGTATTTTTAAACAGCGACAAGGCAATCAGCGGGTGCTCTGTCCGCTTTTGCTGAAATACAAAGGCCACAAACAGAACGCCCCCCACCGCCAGCATATATCGAGCCGGTCCTGGCTCCGCACAGGCCGACAATCCGTAAATCAACAGCACACTCGCCGCACAATAGATTATACTGCCAATAAAATCCAGCCGATCGCCAGCACTCCCATACCATTCCCCTTTAACTTTTGCAATGGCAAGCAGGCTGAGCCCCAGCCCGGCTGCTGTCAGAAAAAAAATCATTCGCCAGCCAAAAAACTGGGTAACCGCTCCGCCTAATACCGGCCCCAGAGAAAGCCCGACATAGGTTGCCGCCGCAGAGTAGCCAATCACCCGGCCTCGATGCTGCGGCTGGCTGGCCGACACCAGCATCGCCATGCCCGTACTGAAAATCATGCCCAGAGAAATCCCCTGCAGCAGGCGGCAGACAATCAGCATTTCCACCGAAGTAGCAAGTCCGCAGGCAATCGTCGCCACCAGCAGGGCCATCAGACCCATCCGATACAAAACTTTTCGCCCGATAACATCCGCCAGCTTGCCAAACGGCACCAGTACCGCCACCGATCCCAGCAAAAAAATCGTAACAATCCAGCTAAGCTGCTCAGCCGGCAGGGAAAAATCATTTGCCATAGCAGGAATTGCAATATTGATCGAACTTCCCATAAACGGACCAATAAATGAAGTTATCAGTACCGCTGCGAACACCCACTGCGATTGTGTCATCCTCTTCCCCCGCTTCATGTTTACATATAGTTCCATTATACAGCAAGCTTCGGTAAAGCGCTAAAAAAATACGCTGTCCGGAAGTTTCCCGGACAGCGTATTTTTCAACTGCAGCGACTAGATTAAACATTAAAGCGGAAATACGTTACATCGCCGTCCTGCATTACATATTCTTTACCCTCGAGGCGAACCTGGCCCTTTTCCCGGGCTGCCGCCGTACTGCCGGCAGCAACAAGCGCCGCAAAGGATACAATTTCAGCCCGGATAAAGCCGCGTTCAATATCCGAGTGAATTTTTCCGGCCGCCTGCGGTGCTTTTGTTCCCTGCGTAATCGTCCAGGCACGGCACTCCTCTGGTCCAGCAGTCAAAAACGTCATCAGTCCCAGCAACTTAAACGCCGCTTTGATGAGTTTATCCAAGCCGGATTCCTGTAGTCCCAGTTCTTCCAAGAACATTTTCGCATCTTCCCCATCAAGTTCGGCAATTTCCGATTCCACCTTGGCTGAAATCACCACGACTTCAGCCCCTTCGTCTTTGGCATAAGCCTTTACCTTTTGAACATACTCATTTTCCATTTCCGCCGTGGCAACTTCATCTTCGGCTACATTGGCGATGAACAACGCCGGTTTAAGCGTCAGCAGATTCAGATCACGGATCAGCAGCAATTCCTCTTCCGTCATTTCAACCCGCCGCGCCGGCTGGGCCTCCTCAAGCACAACCTTAATCCGGTTGAGCAAGGCTTCTTCGGTTTTCGCTTCTTTATTACCACTCTTTGCCAATTTTACCAAGCGATCAAGGCGCTTGTCCAGGCTCTCCAGATCGGCCAGACAAAGTTCCGTATTAATGATATCTATATCGCGCAACGGATCAATAGACCCTTCGACATGCGTAATATTTGCATCAGCAAAACAACGCACAACATGCGCTACCGCATCAACCTGTCGAATATGCGACAAAAATTTATTGCCAAGGCCTTCCCCTTTTGCGGCGCCCTTTACGAGGCCCGCTATATCAACAAAGCTCACTGCCGCCGGCAGGATTTTTTTTGACTTATAGATATCGGCAAGCACCGCTAAGCGTTCATCCGGCACATCAACAACTCCGACATTTGGCTCAATCGTACAAAACGGATAATTAGCCGCTTCTGCTCCAGCCTTGGTAATCGCATTAAACAATGTGCTTTTGCCGACATTCGGCAGCCCGACAATCCCTACTTCTAAATTGCTCAATTCTATTCCACCTTATCTTTATTTACTCTTATCAGATAAAAACATATACATAGATTATTGTAGATGATACCCCGCGTAAATGCAAGTCGGCCTGATACCATTATAGGCAGTGCTTTTTTATCAGCAGTCAAAACCCGGCTACTTATATCTTGTATAATTTTTTTAAAAATTTATTTCGATATTCGTTATTTTTTATCATTTTTTATCATTTTTTATATTGTAAAGAATCTAGTCCTCTGTATATCTTTTTTACAATTAATATCTTTGTTTTTCTTAAATATATATTAAATTCATCTTTTCTGTGTCCTTTCTAAAAATACATTTTTAGCAAAAGGGGAAGGGTTCTTCGTCCGCCGCGTCGAAGGCTACCCTGTAAGCGCTTTCCGGCGCCACCTATTACACATAACAAAAAGGAGGTAGTTTTATGATTTTTTTTGGTTGCATTATTGTTATCCTGACATTTGCGGCTATTATTAAGAAAATGGAAGCCCGCATGGTTCTGTTTGCCGCCGGTTTCATCATGTGCATTGTTGGCGGAACAACACTTGCCGCCATTGAAGTTTTTGCCAAAACAATGGTTCACAGCTCGCTTGTTCCAACAATCTGTACCGTCATGGGCTTCTCTTATGTCATGAAACTGACAGAATGTGACAAACATCTTGTCACTTCTATTTCCGGGGTTATCACCCACAGCAAGTTCATCTTACTGCCACTGGCCGTATTGCTGACATGGTGGATCAATATCGCCATCCCAAGCGCCGCCGGCTGCGCGGCCGCTGTTGGCAGCATTCTGATCCCAACCCTGATTTCAGCGGGAGTCCATCCGGCTATGGCCGGCAGTGCGGTTCTCGCCGGCACCTGGGGAAGCGCGATCAGCCCCGGAACCTCCCACAATCCGTTTGTCGCCGAATTGGCAGGAACAGATGTGATGACCGTCATCATGAATGAGACCCCCGCTGCCGTCATCGCTTCCTTTATCGTTATCATCGCCTTGATGGCGATTGCAGCCTGGCGAAAAGAAGGCCCCAGCGAAGAACGTCGGCTCGCCTATGCCGCACAGCTCGAGGAGGGGCACTCACAAACCATCAAGGTCCGCCCGTTACATGCCATTGTGCCGCTGGTTCCCTTGGTAATGCTCGTTCTCGGCAGCAAGCAAATTGGCGTACTGCCGCTGGTTGATGTACCAACGGCAATGATTGCCGGCACCCTTTTAGGACTCGTCGTTTCCTGGGCGAATCCACAGGAAGTTACAAAAAAATTCTTTGACGGGATGGGCAGTTCTTACGGCAGTGTTATCGGACTCATTGCCGCCGCTGCCGTCTTCACCCAGGGGATGCAGGCCGTCGGGCTGACCGGCTCCCTAATTGATTTGATGAAGGGGTCTGAATCGGTGGCCAAATTCGCCGGTGCCTTCGGACCATTCATCATTGCTATTCTTTCTGGCTCCGGCGATGCCGCCGCCCTGGCCTTCAACGGGGCCATTACCCCGCATGCCGAAAGCTTTGGTATGACCATTATGGATCTCGGTTCCCTGGCCCAAATGACCGGTGCCATCGGACGCTCAATGTCTCCAGTGGCAGGAGCTGCCATTATCTGTGCCGGTCTGGCGAAAGTTTCCCCGATAGAATTGTCAAAACGCAATGCTCTGCCAATGCTCGCCGGCGTTATCGCCTTTATGCTGCTCTTCTAATCGGTCACAAAAGACTTTTCGCTTTACCACTCTATCTATATCATACGCCTGACAAGGCAGGAGGTTTCTATCATGATCAATAAAAAACGTATTCTGAATGATTTTTTTGAACTTGTCCAAATTAAATGCTCCACACTGCAGGAACGGGAAATCGGCAATCTGCTGACAAAGCGACTTCAGGAGCTTGGTTTTTCCGTAACGGAGGATCAGGCCGGCAAAAAACTCGGCGGCAACTGTGGCAATCTGATCGCCACTCGCCCGGGAAGCATTTCCTCCGCGCCCAGGTTAATGCTGACGGCGCATATGGACTGCGTTGAACCCTGCAGCAATATCCGTCCTCAGCTGAAAGACGGCCGCATAACCTCTGATGGCACCACCATCCTCGGCGCCGATGACAAAGCCGGCATTGCCGCAATTTTTGAGGCTTTGCACTGCCTGAAGGAACAAAACATCCCGCATGGCGACCTGCAGGTCGTATTTACCGTCGCTGAAGAAGGCGGTGTCAACGGCTCCAAAAACATGGATCACAGTCTGCTCAAAGCCGATCTCGGCTATACCCTTGATACCGGTGGACATCCCGGAAAAATCACCTGCCGGGCACCCGGCCAGGATAAGATCTTTGTCAAAATCCAGGGAAAATCCGCGCATGCCGGCATCGCCCCGGAAAATGGCATCAATGCCATTTCTGCCGCCGCCCATATCATCACCAAACTGCCTCCGGCAAGAATTGATGAAGAAACCACCTGCAATATCGGAAAAATCAGTGGCGGCAGTGCCACAAACATCGTCCCGGATTTCGTCGAAATCGCTGGAGAGTCCCGCAGTCGCAACAAAGAAAAACTGGCTGCACTGACCCAAAAAATCTGTGACATTTTTAAAACCGGGGCCAGCGAGCCCGATACAAAAATCGAGGTGGAGGTCCGGCATTCCTATGATCCTTATGTGCTGCCGGCCGATGCCCCCGTCATTGCTGTCGCTGCTGCGGCCGCCGAAAAGCTTGGGTTCCCTGTAGAAATCGTTGAATCCGGCGGTGGCAGCGATGCCAACTTCTACAACACCTATGGCGTACCCTGCGCCGTCCTCGGTGTCGGCATGACCAATGCCCATACAAAAGAAGAGTCCCTGCTGGAACAGGATCTGTACGACGCCGCTGCCCTGACAATGCAAATCATTCAGGATGTTGCTGCCCATTAATTTCTTTTATATAAAAAACAGGAGTCCGCAAACGGGCTCCTGTTTTTTTATGTATATAGTTTTTTCAATTCGCCTGACTAAGGTCTTCGGCCATCTTCTCCACACTGTGGGAAATATCGCTCAGCACACGGCTGTTTTCCGACAACTCCTTAATCACTGCGGCCTGCTCCATATTGACTGTTGATATCTTCGTGATTTCTTCATGCATCTGCGCAATGGAATCACGAATCTTCAGCAAGATCTTTGTAATCTGTTCCGCTGATTCCGCACTGTTCACGGCAAGTTTTCGCACCTCTTCCGCAACTACACTAAAGCCACGGCCTTGTTCCCCCACCCGGGCAGCTTCAATCGCCGCATTGAGGCCCAACATATTTGTCTGTGCCGCCACCGATTTGATGAAATTGATCACATCATCGGTCTGCGTCACCTGTTCATGCGCTTCATTCACTGCTGTTTTCAAATTATTGCCCCGGCCAGCAAGCTCTTCCGCCTGCTGGTAGATGCCGCTGAGCGAAGCTGTCATCTCGCTGACGGAAGCATTCAAATCCACTGCCATATTGCGCAGATTTTCCTGTTCCTCCAGGGATTCATGCAGCGCTACCGCTCCGACCACCTCACCATTTTCAAGAATCGGCAAACTGATTGCCACATATGACACGCCATAGATTGCTTTATCAACCTGTGTCACAATTCGCCGTTTTTCGCGCATGGCCTTGGCCACAGCCGTGCCCGCTTTTACCTGTTCCCCGACAACGACCTGATCCGCTATTTCCGGAATGGAATTTGCCGCCAGCCATTTTTCACAATCCGCGACCACCATGCCCACCTTGTGCCGCATTAGCTGCGGCAGTATAGGTGTTAACTGTATAAAAGCTTCCAACATAGATGATTCCGCCATATAATCTTACACATCCTTTATCTGCTCTTTATAATCGGCCTGTAAGGCCGCTGGGCACAAACAGGTTCCGTTCCAGCCCAGCCACAGGCTACGGGCCCGGCCTGTATTTAATAATATTCTTGTAAATTCCGGCTTTCCCTGCTGAAAAAATTTTTTTATAAAAAAAACAGGCTGCTATACCTATACCCGTACAGCAGCCTAACTTTTTATTCATAGGCGAGCTTAATGCCCGCCTGTTTTAACATTTCCTTAACGCGAAGTACATCGGCCTTGCTTGCCGCCGGCACGCCCTCAAGTGTATAGGGCATCCCCAGTTCTGCCCATTTATACACGCCGAGAACATGATACCCCAGCACATCCACCTGCAAATCCACGCAATCCAGCGACGACAGCAAGCGGATCAGACTATTGATTTCAGCTTCATCATCGGTATACCCAGGAATCACAACATAACGAAGGGTTACCGGTTTACGGCTGGCAATATAGCGCAAATTCCGCAGAATTTCTTCATTGGTGGATGCCAGTGTCAGGCGTTGGTGCAATTGATTGCCAGCCGCCTTTAAGGCAAACAGAACATGATCGGTATACGGCAAAACCTTAAGCAAAGCCTCCGGTTTACAGTATCCTGCGGTGTCAAGCACGGTATGGATTCCCTCCGCCCGGCAAAGGCGGAACACCTCCGCCACAAAATCCGGCTGTAATAGCGGTTCGCCACCACTGATTGTCAAACCGCCACCTGACGGCTCATAAAAACTCCGATATTCCTTAAGATCGCGCAGCACATCCTCCGCTGTAATCTGCTTTTGTCCCTGCCCCCAGGTATCAGGATTATGGCAAAATGCACAACCCAAGCCGCAGCCCGACAGAAACAGCACATAGCGTATGCCCGGCCCGTCAACAGTACCAAACGTTTCTTTTGAATGATACCAGCCCTTCATACCCGCACCTCAGACAACTTCATGGAATGTGCGGTTGAGCACTTCCAACTGATGGTCATGGCTGAGCTTCACAAAATTAACAGCATAGCCGGAAACGCGGACGGTAAGCTGCGGATACTTTTCCGGCTCCTTCATCGCCGCGACAAGCAATTCACGATCAAAGACATTGACGTTAATATGATGGGCCTTGCAATTGGAATACCCATCGAGCATTGCCGTCAGATTATTTACCTGCACCATTTCATTTTTTCCCAGTGCGCCCGGAACTATGGAAAACGTGAAGGAAATTCCATCGCGGCAATCGTCATAGGAAATATTAGCTATCGATTTCATCGCTGCCAAAGCTCCGTTTGTATCGCGACCGTGCATCGGATTAGCTCCCGGGGCCAGTGGCTGACCGGACGGTCTTCCATCCGGCGTAGCGCCTGTTTTCTGCCCATACATGACATTTGATGTAATCGTCAATACGGAAAGCGTGTGCTTTGCCCCGCGATAAGCCGGATGTTTGCGAAGTTCCGTAATAAATTCATGCGTGATTTCCTTGGCCAGGCTATCAACCCGCGGATCATTGTTGCCAAATTTAGGGAAATCCCCTTCGACGACAAAATCTGTCGCCACGCCGGCTTCATTGCGGACTGCTCTGACTTTCGCGTATTTAATCGCGCTGAGCGAATCAACCGCCACCGAAAGTCCAGCGACCCCAAAGGCCATAACCCGTTCAATCTGGCTGTCGTGCAGCGCCATCTGTCCAGCTTCATAGGCATGACGGTCATGCGAATAATGAATTGCGTTCATCGTATTCACATAGAGGCCAGCCAGCCAGGCAAGAACTTCCGAATACTTCGTCCGCACATCATCATAATCGAGATACTCTCCCTGCGGCAGCTCCATAACCGGGGCCAGCTGCTTATTCGTCTTCTCGTCCTTGCCGCCATTAATAGCCAAGAGCAAGGATTTTGCCAAATTCGCTCTAGCACCGAAGAATTGCATCATCTTGCCGAGTTTCATTGCCGATACACAGCAGGTAATTCCATAATCATCCCCGTAAACAGGGCGCATGACTTCATCGTTTTCATACTGAATGGCACTTGTTTTAACGGAAATCCGAGCCGCAAATTTCTTGAAATTTTCCGGCAGCCGCTCCGACCAGAGTACGGTCAGATTTGGTTCCGGTGCCGGGCCCAAATTGTACAGGGTATGGAGCATACGGAAGGAACTTTTCGTTACCAGTGACCGCCCATCATCGCCCATACCACCGACGGATTCCGTGACCCAAAGGGGATCCCCTGCAAAGAGTTCATTGTATTCCGGCGTGCGCAGCATGCGGGCCAAACGTAATTTTATTACAAACTGGTCGATGATTTCCTGAGCGCCTTCTTCTGTCAGCAAACCAGCTTCCGTGTCACGCATAATATAAATATCGAGGAAGGTCGACCCCCTGCCGATCGACATCGCAGCCCCGTTTTGTTCCTTGATCGAAGCCAAATATCCGAAGTATATCCACTGCACGGCTTCACGAGTATCCTTCGCCGGAGCACTGATATCAAAACCATAGGATGCAGCCATCGTCTTCAAATCCTGCAAGGCCTGAATCTGCTGTGCCAGCTCATCGCGGCTGCGAATGGTCTCCTCGATCATCGGATCGCCAAAGATCTGTTCCTTGTCGGCTTTTTTTACGTCAATCAAATAGTCTACACCGTATAAAGCAATCCGGCGATAATCACCGATAATGCGACCGCGTCCATAGGCATCCGGCAAGCCGGTAAGCAGCCCCAAAGATCTTGCCCGGCGCATTTCCGGTGTATAGAGAGAAAACACTACTTCATTATGCGTCTTGACATATTTGCTGTAGATTTTTTCAATCTTCGGATTGAGCTTATAGCCATAGGCTTCACAAGCCTGCTCAGCCATACGCAGTCCGCCGTTAACAATCACGCCGCGGCGCAGCGGGGCATCCGTCTGCAGACCAACAATCACTTCGTTTGCCTGATCAATATAACCTGGCTTATGGGAGATTGTTGTTGAAACAATTTCCGTATCCACATCGAGCACGCCGCCCTTTTTATTTTCCTCAGCCAATAGTTCTGTACAACGCTGCCATACAGCATTGGTTTTTTCTGTTGCGCCGGCCAAAAAACTGTCGTCGCCTTCATATGGTATATAGTTTTTCTGGATAAAATCCCTTACATCAATTTTATCCTGCCAAATTCCCTGGTTAAATCCCTGCCAATTTTTCATCTGAATAGCCTCCTCAAAATATCATAAGATAAAACAACCACCTGGAACAAATGGATACAGTGCTGTATGTTCATCTGCCCAGGCGGTCGACACTTATGTACGCTTTGCAGTCCCCTGTGGTAATCCACGTTTCCGCCAGTTCTGCCAAACGCCCTGGTATTCATATCGCCTATTATATGACTAGAAAATATTTTAGTCAAGATAATATGAGCAAGTTTTAGTACCAGGTTATAATTATTTTGTTTTTGCTATCATAAACATCATTAATAACAGCCTATATACCATTAGTACCAGATATCAAACACCACTGCTAAAAACAGCTTGTTTCAGCTCCTTTGTTTTGCCCCGTCATCAGCGGGCTAAAAAACGACAAAAACCGCCTGGGCAATTGATACATTTGCCCAGGCGGTCGGCATAAACAAATACAGTCCCTCGTGGTAACCCACTTTTCCGCCAGTTCTGTATCCTCGGTCTTATTTAATTACAGCTTAATTATACGTGAATTCTTTTTCCCTTGTCAACAAGAATAAATTCCCTTTTTATTCAGTTTTTCGATTATGTGTCCACCGTTTTAAAAAAATCAGCCACTGCTTGATCGATCACCAGCATATTTTAACCAATAATTTTAATTATGAAAATCTATCTCACCCATAAATAAATAATATTAAAATTTATTATTTTTTTACTGTTATCCGGCAAATCTTTTACGTGCTATAATCTGGTATAAAGAAACTATTCTTCCGGCTGTTTCTTTTCTATCACCGCCTTGACCATCTTTTCAAACTTAGGCCTTGGCAGCATTACAAAATGACCACAGCCTTGGCATTTTAAACCAAAGTCCATCCCCGTGCGCAAAATCTCCCATAAGCTGCTGCCACAGGGATGCGCTTTTTTCATCCGCACAATATCGCCAACCTCATATTTTACTTTTTCCAAGTCTTTCCCTCCCCGTATCGCAAATTTTTATGATCACGCATTCCGCTAAACAATCTTTAAAGGAGCTGTTTATATTGAAAATAACGGCCTTACAACTGCATTCTGCCCTCGGCGAACCGAAACGCAATCAGCAGCACCTGCTCCGCCTGTTTGAGCAGACGCTGCCGGAAATGCCAGACGTCATCGTCCTGCCGGAAATGTGGCCGACCGGCTTCTACCCCGAGCCAATTGGTCCATTTTCTGACAGCCATGGTGAGCGAACCCAGACACTGCTCAGCCGGCTGGCCAAGGAATACAGCGTCAACATCGTCGGCGGCTCAGCTGCCGTTTGCAATGGCAGCAAAATCTATAACCGCAGCTACACCTTTGACCGCAGCGGCAGCCTGCTTGCTACCTACGACAAAATCCATCTGTTTTCCCCCAGCGGCGAACCGCAGGCCTTTACTGCGGGCAGTGAAATAGCAACCTTCCGTCTTGACGGTGTCCTGTGCACCATTGCCCTCTGCTATGACCTGCGCTTTTGCGAACTGATCCGGGTGCTGGGGCTCACCGGTGCCGACCTGTTGTTTTTACCGGCTGCCTGGCCGGCCCAGCGGCACCTGCAATGGAAAATCCTGTTGCAGGCGCGCGCGATCGAAAATCAGTTTTTTGTCGCCGGCATAAACGCTGCCAGCTGCGGCGGACACTCGCTGTTCATTGATCCCTCCGGTAAAATCCTGGCCCAGGCAGATGCTGCCGAAAGTCTGCTCACCGCTAACCTCGATCTCAGTTGTCTGCCAATCGTCCGGGAGTCAATGAATATCCCGGGGGACCGGCGCCCGGAACTCTATAAAAAAATAAACAAGGCCTTATTCAGCACCTAGGATGAATAAGGCCTTGTTTTTCTGCATTTGACCAGCAGTAATTTCAGCCAATCTGCACGGTGTGGATCACCTTAAAGCCCTTGTCTTCAAGCCGGCCCGTCAGCGACTGTGCTGCAACAAAATCACCGCGGATTACGATTTCATATTTTCCATCTTCTTTTTTACAGGTAATCAGACTATCAATATTTAACCCCAGCTCTGTAAATATTTCCGCAATTTCCTTTACTGTGCCGGGTTTATTCTGCACTTCAAGCGTAAGGCGTGTTTTGCCATCCGCCAACCCCATAACATCGACAAATGTCTTGAAAATATCAGTTTCTGTGATGACGCCGACAACGGCTCCAACACTACTGATAACAGGCATTCCACCGATTTTATGCGTGCACATCAACAGTGCCGCTTCCTCTATCGTCGCATCGACACTGACCGATACCACATCTTTCTGCATGATATCGCTGACACACATCTTCGCCAAAAGAGAATTGATTTCATACTTTGACAGCGTCGTTGCCGGCGATGGCGCCACCTTCATGATATCGCGATCACTTAAAAAACCGACCAGTTTTTCGCCTTCAACAACCGGCAAGCGGCGAAATTTATGTTTTTTCATCAGCAACGCCGCTTCATCCACCTTGGTGTCCGGTGTAACCGTAATCGGATTTTTTGTCATTCTATTAATTATGAACATATTCCTGCGCTCCTCTCAGCTTATCTGCTACTGTTAAAATTCGTTCCCGGCAGCAAAATCCCTTTTTTGCCTTGCCGGTCGGCGAAAAATACAGCTGTCTCAGCCACCCAGATACGCTTTTCTGACCTCTTCACTGGCCGCAAGTTCCTTGGCATCCCCTTGCAGCGTAATCCGTCCTGTTTCAAGCACATAAGCCCGGTGGGCTATAGAAAGCGCCATGTTGGCATTTTGCTCAACAAGCAAAACTGTTGTCCCCCCGCGATTGATATCCTGAATAATTGTAAAAATTTCTTTAATCAATAGCGGAGCCAGTCCCATCGACGGTTCATCCAGCAACAGCAACCGCGGACGGCTCATCAGTGCGCGGCCCATCGCCAGCATCTGCTGCTCGCCGCCTGACAAAGTTCCCGCTTCCTGTCCCTTTCTCTCTTCAAGGCGCGGAAACCGGCCAAAAACCATTTTAAAATCCTCCGCAATACCAGCCTTATCCTTGCGGGTAAAAGCTCCCAGCTCGAGATTTTCCATTACGGTCATATTGGCAAAGATCCTCCGGCCTTCCGGCCCCTGCGAGATTCCTGCCTGCACAATATTTTGCGCCGGCAGCCCGGCTATATTGTTCCCCTCAAAATCAATCCGTCCACTTTTAGGCTTTAACAGCCCCGAAACCGTGCGCAGCGTCGTCGATTTTCCGGCTCCGTTGGCGCCGATAAGCGTTACGATTTCCCCTTCATGAACCTCAAGGCTGATGCCTTTGATCGCATGAATCGCGCCATAATATACGTTAATATCTTCTATCTTCAGCATTGCTGTCATCAGTTAATCGCCTCCCCGCCGAGATACGCCCGAATAACTTCAGGATCATTTTTAATTTCCTGCGGCGTTCCACGCGCTATAACCGAACCGTATTCCAGCACATAAATGCGCTCGCAGATTCCCATGACGAGACTCATATCATGCTCAATCAACAATACGGTAAGGCCGAATTCTTCGCGAATCCAGCGAATCATCTGCATCAGTTCCTGTGTTTCCTGCGGATTCATGCCGGCAGCCGGTTCATCCAGCAGCAAGAGCTTCGGTTTCGCCGCTAAAGCCCGGGCAATTTCCAGACGCCGCTGAGCTCCATACGGAAGATTTTTAGCAATTTCATCCTTTTTATCGTCAAGCTTAAAAATTTTCAGCAGCTCAATTGCCTCGCGTTCAATCTCGGCTTCTTCATTAAAATAACGCCCCAGGCGGAATACCGATTCCATAACGCCATATTTTACATGCGAATGATGTGCTATTTTTACATTGTCAATTACACTCAGCTCTGAAAACAGGCGAATGTTCTGGAACGTACGGGCAATGCCCCGCTGCGTAATTTCATAAGGCTTAAGCCCGACCAGGCTCTTGCCGTCAAAATCAATGGAACCCGTTGTCGGCTGATAGACACCGGTCAGCAGGTTAAAGGCTGTCGTCTTACCGGCCCCGTTTGGCCCAATCAATCCCACGAGTTCGCCCTTATTGATATACACGTCGAAATCCGATACAGCTTTGAGTCCGCCGAACATCTTTGAAACATTTTGTGCGCGTAATAATTCCATTATTTACGACCTCCTTTGAGGCGTCTAATCCATTTCATATCTGCGGCTTCCATATAACCAAACAAGCCCTGCGGACGGTAAAACATCAGCAAAATCAACACCAAAGAGAAGATAATCATGCGAAATTCCGGCAGATCAGCCAAAGCCGCTGAAACCCCGGTGAGCACCACAGCTCCGGCAATAGAGCCGGTAATTGACCCCAGCCCGCCTAAAACGACCATAATCAGATAGTTAAACGACGCCATAAAGGTAAAGGACGTTGGATTTATAATATAGAAGCAATGGGCAAATAAGCCTCCGGCAACCCCGGCAAAACCGGCACCAATGGCAAACGCCATAACTTTGTATTTAGTCGTATTGATTCCCATAGCCTCAGCGGCAATCTCATTTTCACGGACCGCAATACAGGCACGGCCGTGCGAGGAATTGATAAAATTCTTTACGAAAAACAGCACAAACAGCATGACAAAAAACACCCAGGTAAATGTCGTCTTATGGGGAATTCCCATAAAACCGGCGGCACCACCCACATACTGAATATTCGTAATCGTAATCCGAATGATCTCACCCAGTCCCAGGGTCGCAATTGCCAGATAATCACCACGCAAGCGCAGTGTCGGCAACCCAATCAATAACCCCAACA
>Ga0183100_1001222_pt1 | contig 13745 bp, 20 predicted proteins | sample Biomet2_FD_127789 | JGI IMG/M metagenome (GOLD analysis project Ga0183100, IMG submission 127789) | Microbial communities from bioreactor (seeded with anoxic lake sediment) at LBNL, California, USA - Biofuel metagenome 2 | ecosystem: Engineered > Bioreactor > Anaerobic > Unclassified ...
TCCCGCAGAAGGTTAATTCCTTCGCAGTTGCTTTCGAAGGTGTTGCGCTGTCTGGCGGTCTTCAGGCTTACTGCTGATTCATACATAAGATTTTGTCCGTTAAGAAGTTTCTTGCGCTTGCCGGGAAAGGAGTCGGAACCGTCCCGGACGATCCGCTTGGGAGGTAAATCTGTATGAAATATCAATGCACACTGCTCGCGGTCAGAGACGTCGAGGTCTCCAAACGGTTTTACGGGGAACTGTTTGACCAGACCGTCGCACTTGACCTCGGGAAAAACGTTACTTTCTCCGGCGGCTTTGCCATCCAGCAGGACTTCGGCTGGTTGACGGGCATTCCGGAGAGTGAGATCATCCAAAAATCCAACAACATGGAACTCTACTTTGAAGTGGACGACTTTGACGCATTTCAGCAAAAGCTGGAGGCGCGGAGCGACATCGTCTATCTCAACCGCCCCATGACGCACGAGTGGAAGCAGCGCGTCGTGCGTATCTACGACCCGGATTTTCACATCATCGAGATCGGCGAGTCAATGGCGGTCATCGCGCGCCGATATCTGTCTCAGGGGTGTTCCCCCGAGGAGACAGCACAAATCATCCAGCACCCAATTGAGTTTGTGAAAGCGGTGCAGGAGAGCGCCGCAGCGCAGCACGAATCCGGAAAATAATAGAACGGAGGACAATATCATGGCGTTTGATTTCAAAAAAGAGTATAAGGAATTCTACTTGCCGCCCAAGGCTCCGCAGCTCGTGACTGTGCCGCCCATGAACTATCTCGCTGTGCGCGGAACCGGCGACCCCAATGAGGAAAACGGCACGTATAAGGCGGCCATCGGCCTTCTCTACGGCGTTGCCTTCACCATCAAAATGAGTAAGCTGTCCGACCGCCGGATCGAAGGATATTTCGACTACGTCGTGCCGCCGCTGGAGGGCTTTTGGCAGCAGGAAGGCGCGGATGGCTTCGATTACACGCGAAAAGATCTGTTTCATTGGATCTCGGTCATCCGCCTGCCGGATTTCGTCACCGGGGTGGATTTCAACTGGGCCGTCACCGAGGCTACGAAGAAGAAAAAGCAGGACTTTTCCAAGGTGGAATTTTTGACCGTCGACGAGGGCCTCTGCGTGCAGGCGATGCACGTCGGCCCCTATGACGATGAGCCTGCCACTGTTGCGGCCATGGACGAATTTGTGCGGGAAAACGGATGCGCAAACGACTTTTCCGACAAGCGCAGACACCATGAAATTTATCTCTCCGATGCCAGAAAGGTAGAACCAGCACGGTGGAAAACGGTGATTCGCCACCCTGCCCGAAGGTTGGGAGAGGGAAAATGACGATCTGTGAACTGAAGGTGGAAGAACTTGACGCAGCACTGAAGCTGGTGTGGAACGTATTTCTTCAATACGAAGCGCTGGAATACAGCGCGGAGGGTGTTGAAGAGTTCCGCAAAAGCATAAGCGACCCCAAATTTCTCGCCACTCTGCGCACATACGGTGCATTTCAGGATGAACGTCTTGTCGGCGTAATAGCAACGCGAAGCGGCGGCGCACATATCGCCCTGTTTTTTGTGGACGGAGCATATCAGTGGCAAGGAATCGGCAGGGCGCTTTTTGAAAGGGCCTGCGAAGACAATCCCGGCAATACAATGACCGTAAACTCCTCGCCCTATGCCGTGCCTGTATATCACCGCCTCGGATTTACAGATACGGATGCGGAGCAGGTCACAAACGGCCTGCGGTATACGCCGATGGTCTGCAAAATGCGCTGAGCGCGGAGGAAGGAAGCTTATCATGACACTGGAAACGAAAAGACTGATTCTGCGCCCATGGTCGGAATCTGACGCAGAGGAATTATACCTATATGCAAAGGACCCTGCCGTCGGCCCCATCGCGGGCTGGCCGGTACACACCTCCGTGGAAAACAGCCGCGAGATCATCTGCGGGGTGCTCTCCGAGCCTGAGACTTATGCCGTGGTACTGAAAGAAACCGGCAAGCCGGTGGGCAGCGCGGGCATCATGTTCTCCGGAAAGGGCAGTGCACCGATACAGGACGGTGAAGCTGAGATCGGCTACTGGATCGGCAAGCCTTGTTGGGGCAGGGAGCTTATCCCCGAAGCAGTGCGGGAACTTCTGCGCCGCAGCTTTGATGACCTCGGCTGCACTGCAGTCTGGTGCGGCTATTATGACGGCAACGAAAAATCCCGACGAGTGCAGGAAAAATGCGGTTTCCTTTACCATCACACTGAGGTCGATAAGCCCTGTGAACTGATGGGCGACATCCGCACCGAGCATTTCACCTACATGGGCCGGGAGACCTGGGAAAAAACAAGAGCACAAAAAATTTCCGCAATTTGCTCTTGACTCTCACACTGTGGCAGGTCTTAGAATAAAGATGAGCTCAAAAATCACATATATGTGGGGAATTCAACATGCTGAAAATCGGAGATTTTTCAAAACTGTCAAGGATCAGCATTCGAATGCTGCGCCATTATGATGAGATCGGTCTGCTGGCACCCCAAAGCACCGATTCTTTTACCGGCTATCGCTATTACGGCGAGGATCAGCTGCCGGTGGCAGGGCAGATCAACGCCCTGAAGGATATGGGTTTCGGCTTGTCCGCTATAGGTGAAATTCTGAAAAGTTATGACAATCCGCAAAAACTGACGGAATTTCTGAGAGTGAAACAGGCCGAGGTAAAAGCGGAAGCTGAGGAAACCGCGCACCGTCTGCTGCTCCTTGAAACAGCCATTAAAAGGCTGAGAAAGGATGGAACCGCGATGAGCTACAACGTGACATTAAAAACGCTGCCCGAACGCTATGTTGCCAGCGTCAGAAAGATCATTCCCGCATACGATCAGGAGAGCATCCTGTGGAACATTATGATGAAGGAAACCGCACCGCAGAAGATACAGCCTACGGAGAATTGCTATAGCCTTGCCATCTTCCATGACGAAGGATACAAGGAAAGTGATGTGGATGTGGAAATTCAGATAACTGTAAGGGGCAACTACCATGATACCGAGAATGTCGTGTTCAAAACGGTGCCAACAATAGAGGTTGCCTCGGCGACCTACAAGGGAAGCTACGAGCAACTCACTGAGGTCAACCATGCGGTTGCAAATTGGGTAAACGACAACGGTTATAAGTTTAACGGTGCCATGTTCTGCATTTATCATGTCAGCCCGGCCCAGACGCAGAACCCCGACGAATTGGTGACTGAGGTCTGCTACCCCGTGAAGCGCAAATAAACTAAGTCAGCCGGTCTCCACGAGGGACCGGCTCTTTTTTGAAAGAAAATTTTAAATGCCCCTTGCAAATGATTTTTAATGGATCTATCCTTTTTTTGAGGATATCCTTTAGAACAAAATAAAGGAAACGGATGGTATGAATCGAGAAAAAATCACAGAGCTAGAACAGACGATTTGCCGCGGTTACGGCAATATCGCGGGGATTGTTGCGCAGAAAAACGGCAAAACGGTATATGAGGGGTACTTCAATGGATACACCGCCGAGTGCGCCCTTCATGTGTTTTCGGTAACGAAGAGCGTTGTAAATACGCTTATCGGCATCGCCATGGATAAAGGTTATATCAAAAGCGTTGACCAGAAGGTGTTGGAGTTTTTCCCGGATTACACGGTGAAACGCGGCGAAAAAACGATTCAGCGTGTAACGATCAGGGACATTCTGACCATGACCGCGCCGTACAAATACAAGTCGGCGCCGTACACGAAGTATTTCTCAAGCGAAAGCTGGGTAAAAGCTGCGCTGGATTTGCTGGGCGGCAAGGGAGAAATTGGTCAGTTTCGTTATGCTCCCCTCATAGGGCCGGACATCCTGACGGGCATTCTAACAAATGCGACCGACTGCTCCGTGCTCGATTTTGCCAGTGAAAACCTGTTCGCGCCGCTGAGCATCCACGTTGACCATAACGTGGTATTTCACAGCAAAGAGGAGCAGATTGCCATTATGACGAAAGCAAATAACATCAGTGGCTGGGTCGCAGACCCGCAGGGAATCAACACGGCAGGCTGGGGCCTCTTCCTGACGCCCGCGGAGATGGCAAAAATCGGCCAGCTGTACTTAAATCGCGGAGCATGGGACGGCAAACAGCTCGTATCCGCCGAATGGATCGACGAGAGCGCCCGGGAGCACAGCCGCTGGGACGAGCTGGGATTGAAGTACGGCTACCTGTGGTGGGTCATCGACGAAGAAGAGCACAGTTATGCGGCCTTGGGCGACGGCGGAAACGTGATCTATGTGAATCCGGCGAAGAATCTGGTCGTTGCCATCGCCTCTTTGTTCGTGCCGCGCCCCAGGGACAGAGTCGATTTTATAAAAGAAGTGCTGGAACCGATGTTTGAAAATCAGGAGTGAACGAGCATGAGTAAATACAGCGCCCTGTGGGAATATGTTCAGCAGCGCGGCGGGAAGTCTTTTCGACTGACCTTTGATGAGATTGGCAGCATTGCCGGCGTGCCGCTGGACCACTCCTTTCTGACTTACAAGAAGGAGCTCGCGGCATATGGGTATCAGGTTGGTAAGATTTCAATGAAAGAACAGACGGTGCTTTTCAGCAAGCTGGACTGACCGACCACATGGCAGAAAACAGAATGCCGGCCGCTTCCTGCACACGCAGTCAGCGGCCGGCATCAGCGCAAGATCGGGGCGGGTTGTACCTTTTTCTTACTTATTCCGCCAGCTTGCACAGGCGCGTAACCACACTCAGCTTGCGGGTAGTGGTCGTGATGCCGAGGCGCTTTTCGAGATACCCGCTGTAAAGGGCGCGGTTTCTTACGCCGAGCGGCAAATAAAGATAAAAACACTCGCTGCCGCGAATGAACTTCTCGCAGCCAAAATCGGTTTCCTCAATGGATTTGACCTTCGCGGCATCCACCGTGTCATTCGTGAAGGTCAGGTGAATGCGGGAAACGTCGTAGCCTTCGCCGAAGGGATTCTCCGCTGCGGCGACAGCAAGCTGCTCCCGCGTTTTGAGGATGACGGATAAGTCCGCACCAATCTTCTCGAGAATCGTGTCGTGGATCATCAAAGTGGTTTCCGCTCGGGAAAGATCAGTATCGAACAAAATATTTCCGCTTTGGATGTATGTTCGCACACCGTGAAAGCCTGCGTCAGTCAAAATTTCGGCAAGATATGCCATGCTGGGGATGCGGTTTTTTCCCGTGGGCGTCACGCCCCGAAGTAACGCGATACGTTGCATCGTTTACGCCTCCCCGGTGATTTCCCGCTGCATTTTCTTTGTGAGCTTTTCAAATACCAGTTCATAGGAGCGATCACACAGATCACGCAACACATCCTCCGGTACCGCGCCGTCAAGAAAGATAGAATTCCAGCAGCGCTTGTCCATGTAAAAGCCGGGGATGATATCCGGGTACTCCTTTCGCAACAGCTCCGCCAGCATCGGCTCGCACTTGAGACTCAGCAACTCCCGGCAGTCGTAGCCCTTGTACTGCGGACCCGGCTGACAAGTGGCGGCGAACAGCTTTCCGCCCACCTGATAGCGCCACCAGCCCCACTCCAGTTTGTAATCCTTTACCGCGCCGGGTTTTGTGAGCAGATATTCGTCCAGCCATTCGTAGTTGTTCATCGCGCACCTCGTTTTAAATGTTCTCCCACTCCCACGCCGCCAGCACCTGAAGTTGCTCCGGCGTATGGAACCAGTGTTCGCCGTTTTCCATGACGGAGAGCGTGGTGTCATGTGCTTTAGCAAACGCTTCCACCATCTCGCGGGAGGTCAGGCTGTCCTGGCCCGCATACAGGACGGCTGTGGGACAGTGCCAGTTTTCACTTGGATGCTCCCGCACCCAGGAAAGGTAACGCCACGAGAGCGTCTCACCGAAGCCCGTCAGAATCTCACCCTTCTCGTGCAGCTCGGCTTCCGTCACACCCGCCCAGGTCATCATGTCGCGGATTAGTTTTTCAATGTCCACAATGGGGGAAACGAACAGCGCCTTGTGAAGCTCTGCATCGCCGAACGCCAGCATAGAAAAATACGCGCCTATACTGTTCGCGCGAAGTGACACTTCGTTCCAACGTGTTCTCATGTAAGCCATGACGGATCGCAGTTCCGGCACCACCGTCCACGCGTTGAACGCATCCCGCATTTCTTTCCTCGCTCCGTGCTCCGGCAGGTCGACGGCAAGTACCTGTATCCCCGTAGGGCAGGCAATGGCGGCAAAAGTCTCCGCCTCCTCCTTACAGCCAAGCTTTCCGTGAACGAAAAGATACACGCTCTCACTCGGCTCTCCGTATAAAACCGCGGGGATGCCGCAAAGTTCAAATTGTTCTGTTGTCATAGTCAATCGTACTCCCGCTCCAAATTCCCTGAGGATATCGTTACAGCCATACCGCCCAGTCGCCGTAATCAAAGGTTCCGCTGCCATGATGAAGCTTACCGTCGGCCTTGAGCTTTAGAAACGCATCCCGCATCCGGATCAGAATCTCCGGCTGGATATCCAGCGTGTGGTGTGCGGGAAGTACGCGCTTTACCGGCTTTGCCGCCACCTGTTCAAGCGAAGCAAGATATGCCTCCGGGTCGGTGGAGGGGTAATAGGCAAACAGAGTGTCCTTGTAAACCAGATCACCGGTAAAGAGATACCCGCGCGCTGCCTCCCAAAAGCACAAATGCCCCGGCGAGTGGCCAGGCGTATGTATTACCTCGATGCTGCGCCCGCCAAGGTCGATCACTTCGCCGCCCTTCAAAACCCGCGTGGGCGTTCCCTGAAAGAATTCATAGGTGTTGACATCGTAGCCCTCCGGAAAATCGCAGCGGTCGGCCATCATTTCCCTGATAGTTTTCATAGAGAGCGGAAAGCTGCCGCGAAGCCATGTAAGTTCCGATTCGTGGGCATAAAAGTCCGGGTAGTATTTGTGTCCGCCGATATGATCCCAGTGGATATGCGTTGCGATGGCCGTGACGGGCTCCGCCGTCAGCTTTTTTACTTCCTCCGAGATATTGCAGATGCCGAGTCCCGTGTCGATCAGCAGGCTGCGCTCTGTGCCGCGGAGGAGATAACAGTGCGTTTCTTCCCAGTGGCGGTACTCGCTGATGATAAAAGATGCTTCATCGAGCCGGTCGATGGTAAACCATTCGTTTTTGGATTTCATAATTATAACGTCACTTCCATATCAGCCAGGACTCCATATCGGCTTTTTGCCTCCTGCGTATACCGGCGCACAAAATCGGTTTTCGCGTTTGTATAGCCGTCCCTGTCATGTTCAAATTGTTCCCAAAGCGCCAACTTCAGCGTTTCATATTCCTTTGCAATTTCAGAATGTTGGTTCAAATAATCGCGGAAATACAGCTCATCGCAGTCACCATATTCGCCCAGGTGGAGATGAAAGACCTTTTCGGCAAAGCCGTCCGGGGTATATCCTTTATTGAAATCCATGCGCGCCTCGTCCTGAGACATACACAGATACCCGCACCCTGCAATCAAAGGCTTCACAGCCTCAAATTCGTGCAGGTCCACTTCCGCAAGAATATCAATAATCGGCTTGGCCCAGATGCCGGGTATGGCGGTGCTGCCGATATGATGCAAAATCGCGTTTTCCGGCAGAACCCGCGCAAGAGAAACTTCCTCTTCCCGATACCATGCGGTCCAATCCGGCTGATGGGCCGTCAGTTGGATCGGAAACAGCTTCCACAGCTCATCCAGCGTCATTTCAGATAACGGTTTCGCCATATCATTCTCCGCCTGTTGGCATGCAGAGGCGATCCGCAATCTCCTGAAACGCCTTGCCGAGTTCCTTCGGGCTGCCGGACATTGTCTCGGCCTGCCGTATGATTTCCTTGAGTGTTTCAAGCTCCTGCCGGATAAACAGCTCGCACAGATAGCGTTTCATGCGCCCGTTGTTGTACCGCTCCAATGCGATGGTGAGTAAATCGGCCCGCCGGGCGTAGTCCTGATACCATGCGTCAAACCCGTGCGCCGCAATATAGTTGCAGGTGCGCTCTTTCACTCGACCCGTGTTCAGGTCGCTGAAATCTCCCATCTTGCCCAGCTTCACGCATGGAAAGCCTTCGCAGGCTCCGCAATGGAGCAGTTTTTTCTCCCGGCAACAATGGTGTACCTTGCAGGGCTCCGTGTAGTAGCCGTCGTGGGAGCAGCCAGGGCATCTGCTCTTTCCCTCCGTCCGGTAGCGGGTGCACAGGGCGCATGGCATACCACAGTAGCCGTAAGCGTATTCGGTCATGCGCTCATCTCCTCAGATAATGATTCCCTCGCAGTGGTCGATTTCGTGCTGGATAATCTGCGCAGTCCATCCGGTAAAGGTCTTGTACCTTACCTGAAAGTCGCTGTTCTGATACTGCACCTTGATAGACCTCCAGCGCTTAGTTTTACGCGTGCCGTTGAGGGACAGGCAGCCCTCCTCAGCGTCGAAGGGATCGGACTTCTTCACGATTCCCGGATTGAACATCAATATATATTTGCCGTCGTTGTCAAATGCGATGATACGTTTATTCATCCCGATCATATTCGCCGCCATACCCACACAGCCGTCCTTGTGGGCAATAAGCGTTTCCAGCAAGTCTTCCGCCACCGGCAGATCGTCCATTGCGGCGGGCTGCGCCTTCTGCGAGAGAAAGACGACGTCCTTCATAATCTCACGAACCATGGTATCGCCTCCAGTGATAGGTAATCCAGCAATATTTCAATATTATTTGAAGTGATCCTTATGCTGTAAGGCAGGTTATTAGTCAGGTACTGTTTTCGCGCCCTACTCCTGAATTTTAGAAAACAAGTCGTCCGAAATGTTCTGCCCAAGAGCTGCGTAATATGTTTTCCATGCCGCAGCGAATTGCGTCAGTGTGCTCCGGCCGCAAAACGAAAATGTAATCTCGTGTTGATCCACGGGAAAAACGTAGTCCCAAAAGCGTGGCTCCTGCAAGCTGTTCGTGCGCTAACAGGCTCGAAAACCGCGACAGGTACTTCTCATCAGGCTCATGGCTGCGATGATTATAAAAAATTACACTATGGCCGGCAGCGTAGTAATCTATAATTTCAGGATGAAAAACATATTTAATGCTTTTGGGGTTAGCGGGAGATGTGCTTTTCACTTCCAGACCGTTATCCGGATCGAGAAAAACCATGTCCGCTCTGCTTAATTGCAGCAGTGCCTGCTGGTGCCATGCAGGTCTTTCTTTGACACTACTGGGGACAACCAGATTGAAATAAACGCATCCGGGTATGAGATTCATTTTCTCCATGGTTTGAACGGAGCGTTGCTCTCCATATACCATATACCCCAGTTTCCCTCGAAGCTCCGGATCGCAGGCATCGTACATGGGATTGGTAAGATAGGCGATATGCTTCCCATCGTTATTATGATCTTCATCTTCAGTCAGGTACCAGTTGATTCCAACCTTCAAGCCGGATTTCGCCAGAACGCGCAGCAATCCCAGCTTTCCAAAATCGCCGACGTCTCCGGCATAACGGTTCTGCATGGTGCAGCCTCCTTGCGATTACTTATCCGGATCTACGACTCACTTCTTATATCGATCATTGATCGCACTGATGTGCAGATGCATCTGTTCAACTACCTCATCCGGTGCCGTGATAACCGCATCCGGCCCGAACCCGCTGATCCACCCGAAAAACTGTGGGCTGACGATAACATCAACTGATACGGTAAAGTGATCTTCTCCATCAGGGACAATGGAAACGTCTTTACCGAATCTGTCCAGAATCGCACCCACCAGGTGGTTTGCAACCCTCAGCCGGATGGTCTGTTCTTTGCCGGAGAACATGCCAAACACTTTCTTAGCATAGGTACCCATATCCAAAGATTCGAAATGTTCCTTTCCATCTCGTTCCTGACCCGTTACCGATATGTCCGTCATCTTATCCACACGGTAATGCTTAATAATTTTGGCGTCTGAATCATAGGCAACCATGTAGTAATTCTCATCATCCCAAGTGAGCGCATAAGGGCTTACTTCGTAGAACTCCCCATCTTTGCGGAATGAGCGTTCTTTCGCAATCGTGTATTCAAAGTAGCGGAATCGGATTTTCTTGTTATGAGCTATCCCGTTATGAATCTCATCCACGTTGTAATAGATGGACTCGTTCATGCTCTTTATTCGATTCGTGACATAGACCTGGCGATTGAGCAGCTGAGCCTCATAGATGCTGGCCATTTCCTCAATCTTTTTAATCAGCGAGCCGGTTTTCTTGTATGTGATGAATTTAGAGGACTGTACGCTGTCAACGAGAAGCTTCAGCTCCGGCAGTTCAAAATACCGGCTGCCGACATAATAATTGCCCGACTCTTGGATAATATCCATGCCATAGGTCCGCAGCAGTTCAATGTCGGTATAGATGCTTTTGCGCTCCGCCGGGATATCGTTCTGTTCAAGATGCGTAATAATTTGCTTCATTGTCACGGGATGCCGCTCATCTGTATTCCGCAATAGGTAATCCCGCAGATATAGTAGCTTTAACTTCTGACGCTCTGATCGAGCCATATTAACACCTCTCATGTATATGCTAAATTTTGAGGTCGTTGTAGGGCGTATCCTCCATGCCTTTGGATTTCAGGCGGGCTACAAGGCGGTCAAGAGGGTGACGTACAAGCCGCTTCAGCCAATTGATGCCACCAAACCATTTGACCAAAGTGGGGCTGACTGCATAGTAGCAGCGCACAAAGACACGTCCAAGCACTGTCTGCTTCAGCTTGTAATCGCGGAACCGGCGCAGTGTCCATACCTCCGGGCAGTCATAGGAGCCATAGACAGCGGTTGCTATGTAGCAGCCGCCTTTTTTTGAGCTGCCGTTGCCGCCGCTCATCATCGTTCCGAAAACGAAACCGGCTCCAAATCCGTTATCAAAATCCTTGCCCATAAGTTACGCTCCCTTCAAAACTGATGCTTATTTGAACTATAATTTAAGCATAGCAAAGGGTGTGTCCAATATTCAGGACAACATCAGAATATCATAATCCGGTTTGCATGACAATCAAAATGCAGAAAAATATTCCATTTATTATACTACAAATCACAGCATTCAGTTTGTACAATCTCAATAGTACAAATCGTGCACAATCCGCAGCACCATCTTTCGCTCGGACGTTGAGAGTTTGTCCCGCAACAGCGTCCGGTTCAACTCCACAGTCCGCTTCAGCGCCGCCAGCTCTGTCAAATACAAGGACTGCCCCGAAATAACGAACCGGCCACTCAGGCATTACGTCTGAGTGGCCGGAAAAATGTTCTTTCATGCAATTATTAAGCCAGGGCTACTATGTATAATTGATTGTTCATCCAAACAAAACGTTTGTCCCAAAGCCAACCACTGGTCATGGATTTCGTCAGAACTGCGTATTAGTTTGTAATACTCGGAATTCCTCTCGATCGCATTGTTGAGAACCTTTACGCCATAGCGAACAACGCTGAGAATTTCTGTAACATTGATTTCCCAGGGTGCCTTGTCAATGACTACCTTCCCCATATTTACAGCTGTGACAATGGAGTGCGCAACCAAAAGCATTTCATCCAATTTTTCCTTATTTTCTGGTTTGAAGAAATGCTTCACTGCTTCAAAATTGGAATAGTCTTCATTAAGCTCAAAGTTGTCTTTATACTTTTGCACCGACTGAATACTAAAATAGATTCTCAAGATAACTTCAATTATGATAGTCGAGAGTCCTTGACACATGACATTCTTGATATTGAAGCCTTTATGGTACATATCGGCCGCAAACGTTCTTAAATCACGGTCGCTTGATTCAACCAATAAAGAACTTCCGGGAAAGGGGAGGCTACAGGTTGAGAACAAATCAGCAAACATATGCTTTGAATAACGGACAATTGCATCAATTGTTGATAGCTGCTCATACGGAGTTCCATATTGGTTAACCGTACTAATAACCGTATGAGCGATACCATTTTCATAGCGGATTGCCTCAAAGCGGCCGTTTTTGAACATCATGATACCTTCAATAAATCGCAAAATATCATGACTCTTAGATAGCCCCCTATGGAAACCACCTCCGAAATGTGGTCCCTGGTAATCTATTGGCCCTCCGCCTTCGTGATTATGGAATTGATTAAGCCACTTTGAAAGATCTGAGTTGGTTCCTGTCAGCGGATTATCACGGTTACTCAAGATGATGTCTGCCAAGCTTCCAATTGCGGCGGCAATAAACACCGCGATAAAGTCACCTGTAACCCATTTTTCGCGCCGAGACAATGGCCTATTCAGTTCTTTTTCGATTAGATCCAGTTCTTCCTCCGACACTAAAGAGTGATAATCCAAACTATCAACATCGAGGCCACGCGCGGTAAGAGAATCTTTAGCACTGAGGAACAACTCATCATAGGAAAGTGGATCAGCTGCGCATTTTTCGTCAAATAATGCAGTCGTCTCTGTCACTTCCATAACTGTAGTTGTGGACTGAGGCATTTCTTTACCGGCAAGCATATAGGCTTTCTTCATTTTTTGCTGCATAGCCGCAAGTTGTTCTGACTGTTCAATATTGCACGTGGTAACTTTTTTTAAGTCAAATTCAACCGATTCGATTTCTCCCTGCTCATATTTGAGAATAGCTATGTCTTTATCCATAATATGTTGATCCTTACGCTGCATTTGCAACTTCCAATGTCTTTAGCACATCATCCAACTGATCCTGTAAAAGACGAATAGTCTCTTCATTCCGATTGGTTTTAGCCGCTTCTTCTGCTAAGGCCTGCTTAAGCTCTTCCACCTTATTGTTGAGCTGACGAATCACTTTCTGCTTTGTAGCATTATCAACATTCTGCTGATGAAGTTCTGACCGGAGTTCGGCATTCTGTTTCCTTGCTTTTGCCCCATCAGAAGCGTTCTTGGCAATTCCAGCGCCAAGAATACCAATGCCCCCAGCCACCGCTTGAATCAATGCTGTACCACCAGCCATACCCGCACCACCTGCAGCGAGGGCACCACCACCCAGTGCCGCCAAGCCAGCAGAAGTTGCCGCAGCTCCGGAGAGCCCCATGAAAGTAGTCCCAACTACGGCACCAATTGCTGGCGCCGCGAGTCCGCCTGTTACAACGCACGCAGCACCCGCACCCAATATCAATAGTACCTTACCAATTTTCATTTTGGGCATCTCCTTGCTTTTCCAAAATGCTATTGATTTTTTTGTGGAGGGTAACACTTTCCTCCATGACACTTTCCATCTCAATCAATTTTGCTTCTTCGATTCCCATAATACGGGTGATGGTTCTCATATTGTTTTTCTCTGCCAAGGAATAATTATTGTCTGCATAACAGATTGCCATTAAATCATACATCAGCAACAGTTGAGTAGAGCGATCAGTAATGTTTCCAAGGATTGATTCCAGGGACTCTTCTTTCTTTATGACACTATCCGCAATTTGGCTGATTTCGCTGTCAGTCAAACCATAAAGGTCACCCAGCTGAGTAAACTGTTGGCGCTCAGTTTCATCGACATTTTCGTCAGCAGCAGTAATGTACATAAGGGCTTTGACATACGCGATTTTCTGTACTTGTTTCATGACAAATACCTCCAATGTTAAATTTTGTACCTCCTCGGCGCCTTCATCATCTTGATATTACAACAAGGCGAGTACAATAAGTCGGACTTAAAGTAACAGACCACTATTTTGTAGGGCCAAAAGCTTTGCGTAGCAACCTTTCAACTGCTTTCCTGCTGACAAACTAATTATACATTCGGTATATATGTATTTCAACGGAATGCACTTCTCTTTTTCAACTATGCCTTGGCGCATTGTT
>Ga0183100_1001223_pt1 | contig 13744 bp, 14 predicted proteins | sample Biomet2_FD_127789 | JGI IMG/M metagenome (GOLD analysis project Ga0183100, IMG submission 127789) | Microbial communities from bioreactor (seeded with anoxic lake sediment) at LBNL, California, USA - Biofuel metagenome 2 | ecosystem: Engineered > Bioreactor > Anaerobic > Unclassified ...
TGCGGGGAGGGGAACCCTTTTAAAGAAAGAAACCCCCTCCCCGCGCCCCTCCCCTCCCAAAAACTTTAAAAGGGGGGAGTGGAAACGAGGGGGATCACAGCATGACGATGGACAATGTCCGCAAACTTTTCATCCGCCTCGACAAGGACTCGGAACTTCGCAAAAAGCTCTATGCCGCCGATGGCAAGGCCGGGCGCGACGCCGTTTTGTCCGAGGCGAAGCTTGCCTTCACCGATGCCGAATTTGACGAGATGGAGGGAGCGCTCCACGTCCAATGCCAAACGGTGGAGGAAGCCGAACGATTTTTCGAATTTCGCAACTGGTGGGATTTTCTGCGAAGGACCTGATCGTTCCCACCGCACAAGGAAGGCGCGCCATGGCTGACGAGAGGCAAACGCCGCTGCCTCAATGTGCGCTTTGCCCGTATGACTGGTCCAAGCGGTTCTGCCGCCTGGGCAAGGGCAAAGCTCCCTCCGACTGCCCGTCGCTACGCTTGCGCGAGCTTGCGGAAACGGCCCTCGGACGGACCCTGGCCGACGATAACCGGGATTTCGCCCGGGAATCCTCGCTCCAGGAAGCGGCCTGCTACGGACATAGGGGAGAGGGCTATAGCGCCTTGGTGCCGCTTAAACCGCGCATCGTCGAAATTGTGGAATTTGCCCGGCGCATGGCGTTTACCCGCCTGGGGCTGATTTTTTGCATCGGACTGCGGCGCGAGGCGGCCATTGTCCACGAGATTCTGGCCACGAACGGATTTACCGTGGCTTCCATCAGCTGCAAGGTCGGGGGCAAGCCCAAATCGTTGCTGGGCATCACGCCGGAAGACCAGGTTGACCGGACCGCCCCCCACGAGACCATGTGCAATCCGGTGCTCCAGGCCTTTGTGGCCAATGCGGCGCACACGGACTTCAATATCCTGCTGGGGCTGTGCGTCGGCCACGATTCGCTTTTTTTCAAGCACGCCGAAGCCATGGGGACGGTGCTGGCCGTCAAGGACCGCCTGCTGGGGCATAATCCCCTGGCGGCCATCAACCAGTACGAAAGCTACTACCGCTTTCTTAAAAAACCTCTCCCCTGATCCCCCTTTGCGGGGGCCCGGGGGGTATCATGCCCCCCGGCGGGTCCAGGGCAGCGCCCTGCCCCCCTCTCCCTCTCCCCTATTTTCCCCAACTACTCTTCCTCAAGCCCATTGCGATCGTCGATGACACGCTTGGTCTTGCCATAGCTCCGGGGCAGGGAGGCGGGCGGCAGGATTTCCACCCAACCCCGTACGAACAGATGCTTGCGCAGTTCGATGGAAATGGCTTCGGACAGATTCTGATCCATATCGGTCGCGGCGGCGGCTTTGCGCTCGACCTTGATCATCATCTGGTCGCGGCCGTCACGACGCAGCAGACGGATTTGAAACTCGCTGTCCACATCCTTGAAACCATCGAGAACGCTGGCGATCTGACCGGGATAAATATTGACGCCCCGGAAGACGAACATATCGTCGGAGCGACCGAGGATTTGGTCGTGGCGCGGCAGGTTGAGGCCGCACGAACAGGGTTCGGGCAAAAGCCGGGTCAGGTCGCGGGTGCGGTACCGGATAAGTGGCGCAGCCTCCTTGCACAGGGAGGTCACCACCATCTCACCCACTTCGCCCGGCGCAACGGGAGCCAGGGTCACCGGATCAAGCACTTCCAGGATAAAAATATCGGCCCAATAATGGATGCCTTCGTGGGCCTTGCACTCCAGGCCCGCGCCGGGGCCATAGAGTTCGGTCATGCCGGTGATGTCGAAACTTTCCTCAAGGCCAAGCCACTTTTCAAAGCGCCGGCGCATCTTGTCGGTATGGGGTTCGGCCCCGAAAATCACTTTTTTGAGTTTGATGCGCTTGCGCATGTCGCGCTTGTGGACTTCCTCGGCCAACAAAAGGGCCATGGACGCCGTCGAGCACAAACAGGTCGGGCCAAGATCTTCAAGGAGTTGCAGATGGATTTCCATGTTGCCCGGTCCGACCGGCAGGGCCATGGCCCCAAACTGTTCGCACCCAAGCTGGAAGCCCGCCCCGGCCGTCCACAGGCCATAGCCCACCGCGATCTGCACCCGGTCAAGCGTGCTGAGCCCGGCCAATTCGTAGCAACGGGCGAACATGTTTTTCCAGGTATCAATGTCACGCTGGGTATAGGCCAGGATCTTGCGCTTGCCCGTGGTGCCGGAGGAGGCGTGGATACGCACCACCTGGTCCTCGGGCACGGAGAGCAAGGGCAAGGGATAGCCCTGTCGCAGGTCTTCGACGGTGGTCACCGGCAGACGGGTCAGGTCATCCAGGGTCAGGGTCTGGTCGGGTGTATAGCCAACCGAGGCCAAACGCTCCCGATAGACGGGATTGCCGGCAAACGCGTGCCGACAGGTCCAGTTCAGGCCGGCAGCCTGTTTGTCGGCCAGCGCTTCGGGGGAAAGGTCGGGAAGAAAACGATATCGGCTCATTGGGCGGCTCCGAGTAAGCGTGATCGGTGCGGCCTCTTATCCGAAAACCGCAATAAAGAAAACGCCTATGACCATAACAATTGCCCCCGGCAGGCGTTGTCTGAGGTCTGGTTCCCGGAAAACCGCCGCACCCAGCAGCACTCCAAAAATGATACTTAATCGTTTAATGGCAATGACATAGGCGACCTGGGTCAGCAGCAGGGCGTGCATCTGACAAAAAAGTCCCACCGCCTCAAGAATTCCGGCGGCCAAAAGCGGCCCGGGACTGCGGGCCAACTGCCGGCCCACGCCCCGGCATCGGGCCATGACGCCCGGCACGATGGCCAGAGCCGAGGCTGTATAGACCGAGGCCACCCACAAGGCCGGCGACGAAGCCTGCAACCCGAGTTTGTCCAGATTGGCCCCGATGCTCCAGACGGCGGCAACCAACAACATAAGCCGCGATCCCGGATGGGTAAAAAGCGCCTTGATCGGACCGAGCACCCCATGCCGGCTCTCCCGCAGGTTGAGAACGTAGGCCCCGGCCACCACCAAGGCGATGCCGGCCAATCCGCCGGGTTCGGGAAATTCGCCCAGGGTCAGCGGGGATGTGACAAGCAAAAACAGCGGGGTAAAAGCCAGCATCGGCAAGGTCAACGACAAATCGCCGCATTGCAGGGCCCGCCCGTACAGCCAAAAGGTCACCCCACCAAAAATCCCGGCCACGGCCAACAGCGGCCAAAACGACGGCCCCAGAATCGGCATGGGCGAGGCAATCACACCGATCCACAGGAAAACAGCCGCGCCCCCGGTATAGGCCAGCATGACCACGCCGGGATCGATGGAACCTAAGGATTTTTTGAGAAAGGCGTCTTTGACCGCCTGGGTCAGAGCCGTAATCAGCGTCAGCCAAAACCACGTCATGAAGCCGCCTGCATTCCCGTGTCAGCCCTGCGGGCCGCGCCGGGCACGGTACAGGCGGCGCTCCGAGACGGCAACCCCAGAACCGCAACGGCAGGAGGCCTCAAAACAAGTCCTCTTCCGCGACCGGATGCCTTGGCCCCGTCGCCATTGCCGGATAGGATGTCTCCATGAGGTCACCCATGCACGCTCTCCCGCACATACAACCGATCACCGCGCCGGAAGCCATCGAAACCCGGTCGCTCGCCATCATCGATGAGGAAGTTCCCGAACCCCGGCCCTTTGTCGGGCCGCAATGGGACATTGTACGCCGGCTGATTCACACCACAGCCGATTTCAATATGCTCGATCTGGTCCGATTTTCCCCGCAAGCCGTCCGGGCCGGACTCGATGCCCTGGCTGAGGGGGCCACCATCGTTACCGACACGGAAATGGCCCGGTGCGCCATCCCCCTGCGCCGTATGACGCCCCTTGGCTGCACGGTGCGCTGCCTGCTCAATGAGCCGGACGTCATCGCGGCCGCCCAGGCCGCCAACGGCACCCGGGCCGCCGCTGCCGTCGATGCCGCGTTAACCCTGCCCGGCCCGCTGATCTTCGTCATCGGCAACGCTCCGACCGCCCTGCTGCGACTTATCAAACGCCTCGATGAAGGAATGCCCCCCCCAGCCCTCATCGTTGGCATGCCGGTCGGATTCGTCAACGCGGCCGAATCCAAGGCCCTGCTCATGACCCGAGCCGACGTGCCCTGGATCGCCATCTCCGGCCGCAAAGGCGGCTCTCCCCTGGCCGGAGCCACTATCAATGCGTTGGCTATTTTATTGGAGAAAGAGAGAAAGCAGCCGCCGGCGGCCGGGAGGGGATGATCCCCTCCCGGACCCTCCACAACGGGAACAGGCGAGAAAGCGAGGGGGCTCGGGGGGCATCATGCCCCCCGACGGGGCCAGGGCAGCACCCGGGCAAGGCGGAAGCCAGAAAGATGCCGCCGGCGGCCGGAAGGGGATGATCCCCTCCCGGACCCTCCGCAACGGAAACAGACGGAAAAGCGAGGGGGTTCGGGGGGCATCATGCCCCCCGGCGGGGTGGTCCAGGAGGGGCAGCGCCCCGCCTGGGTTCCTCTCTTACTTAGACGTTAAACAGAAAATGCACGACGTCGCCGTCGGCCATCACGTAGTCCTTGCCTTCCTGGCGCAACACGCCAGCAGCGCGGCACTTGGCTTCGGACTGATGCAGCAGATAGTCGTCGTAGGAGATGGCTTCGGCGCGGATGAACCCGCGTTCGATGTCGGAGTGGATCTGACCGGCGGCGCCGGGCGCCTTGGTGCCGGCGTGAATGGTCCAGGCCCGCACTTCCTTGGGACCGGCTGTAAAGAAGCTGATAAGGCCGAGAGCATGGTAGGCCAATCGCACCACCCGATCGAGGCCCGATTCGGTCAGACCGTAAGAAGTCAGGAATTCCAGCCGTTCCGTATCGGATAAGCCGGCCAGTTCCTCTTCCATCCGGGCGCACACGATCACCATTTCGGCCCCGCGGGCCTCGGCCACCTGACGCACCTGTTCGACGAGCGGAGACGTCCCTTCCAAATCGTCTTCGGCGACGTTGGCGCAGTAGATGACGCGTTTGCCGGAAAGCGGCCGGATTTCCTCGAACAAGGCAACCATGGCCGGCGAATCCACGTCCTCGACGGAGGCGGCGGGCTTGCCGGACATCAGGTGGTCGAGCAGCCGCTTGCCGGCAGCGACCTTGTCGAAAAGTTCCTTGTCCTTGCTGCCTTTGGTCTGCTTGACCATGCGGTCCAGACGGGCTTCCAACACCTGGGCGTCGGCCAGAATCAACTCGGTATCGATAATGTCGATATCGCGGGCCGGGTCCACCGAACCGGAGACATGGACCACATCCGGATCTTCGAAGGCCCGAACCACGTGAATGATGACCTCGGTTTCCCGGATATGCGCCAAAAATTTGTTGCCGAGTCCTTCTCCCTTGCTGGCCCCGGCCACAAGGCCGGCGATGTCGGTGAACCGCACGGTGGCCGGCACGATCTGGGCCGGATTGACCAGGGCGGAAAGCCCGTCGAGCCGGGAATCGGGCACGGGCACAATGGCCACGTTGGGTTCGATGGTGCAGAAGGGATAGTTGGCGGCCTGGGCGTTTTGAGCCTTGGTGAGGGCGTTGAACAGGGTGGATTTGCCGACGTTTGGCAGACCCACGATGCCGACGGAAAGGGCCATGGGGAGGTGATCCTTTTTCGGCGGAAGGCCGCCGGATGAGGCCGCCATGCGGCCGTTTCTGATGGTCGCGCCCGGGACCGCGCAACACGCGGCCCCGGGCGGATTACTTCAGTTCCCGCGTGCGCAGGACGGTTTTTTCCAGAAAATGAATCAGTTCGTAATCCGAAGCCATCTGTTTGAGCGCTTTGGATACCGTCATGCTGAGCAATTTGTCGAATTCCGGCTCCACGCCCTCGCCCGGCAGCTTCCAGACGGTTTCGCCCTGGTAACGCCGGGTCATGGTCTGGCCGTTGTTGTCGGCGGTGACCACGATGACGGCCACAGCCCGGGCAGCCAACTGCCCGCCGTCCTGCCGGGGCGTGTAGGCCAGTTCCTTCAGCTCAACCGTCAGGTTGCGCACCACGGATTCGCGGGGCATCGACGGGGCGAAACCTTTGTCTTTCAGCCCCCGCTCCGTAGCGATCCGCATGGCCGGCGACGGATCACAGGCTGTGGTCAATTTTCCGCCCATCGACGAATTGGGGTTGCAAAGCCCCACCTCGGAACTTGGCCGGGCATCCGTGACTTTGACGGCAACCTCGACGCCGCGTCCCAGGCTTTCCTGTTCCACGAGTACCGCAGGGGTGACCGTGGCCTGCTGGCCGGAGGCGCAGCCGAAAAGGCTGCTCAAAAGGACAAGGGCCGCAAAAAGGGCCGACGCCCCAAGGCGTCGGCTCCGATAACGCGTAGTTTGGTTCATAGGCATTCCCGGGCCCGCCTCCTAGGCGGACAGGCCCGTGTCTACAAGACCTTGCGAAGAGCCGCAAGAGCGGCGGCATAGTCCGGCTCGTTGGTAACCTCGGCAAGCAGCTCCATATAGGTCACCTTACGGTCCGGGCCAAGCACGAGGACCGCCCGGGACAACAGACGCAATTCCTTGATTAACAGGCCATAGGCCATGCCAAAAGAAGCTTCCCGGTGATCGGACAGGGTAATGAGATTTTTTACCCCGGCCGCTTCGGACCAACGTTTTTGGGCAAAGGGCAGGTCCATGCTGAGGACCAGGGCTTTGGCCTTCCCGGACAGATTTTCCATTTCTTTGTTGAACTTGCGGGCTTCAATGTCGCAAACGGCCGTATCAAGCGACGGCACGGCGATCAGAATCAACCCTTTTTCGGAAAAATCCGCCAGTTTGGCCGGGGCCAGCTCATTGGTCAGCACGGAAAATTCCGGAGCCGGAGAGCCGACGTCGACAGGGTTGCCAAGCAGGGTCAGACCGTTGCCCATAAAAGTAATAAGGCCAGTGCGCTCACTCATGCACGTTCTCCTTTGAAGGTTGCGCCACCCCTCTCAAGGGACGACGAACCTACCTTATGGCCCCTGCGCGGTGCGGCGTCAACAGGGTCCGTTTGTGGGCTGTCTTCCAGGAAATCTTGACTTCAAGTTGGGTCCGGGCATTGTGCAGAAAAAGGAGCAGCCCATGTCACGATGTCGTATCGCCATTTCCACAGGAATGCTTTGGATGGTTTTGGTCGCCCAGGCGGCCTGGGGAGGAGGTCCCGTCACGCCGGAGGCCGCAGGTCTTGTGGATGTGACCAAGGCCGCGCCGGGCGTCCGGTTGGACATTCGCTACGCCACACCGAACAATTTTACCGGCGTGGCCGTGTATCCGGCCCCCCGGTGTTTCCTGCGGACCGCCGTGGCCAAACGTCTGGCCCGGGTCCAGGCTGATCTGGAAAAGCAGGGCCTCGGCCTTAAAGTCTACGACTGCTACCGACCGTTTTCCATCCAGAAAAAATTCTGGTCGTTGGTGCCCAATGAAGACTGGGTGGCCAAGCCGGTGGAAAAAAACGGCAAACCGGTTTCAGGCTCCAAGCACAATCGGGGCGCGGCCGTGGATTTGACGCTGGTCGATGCGGCGGGCCAGGAAGTGCCCATGCCGTCAGGATTTGACGACTTCACCGAAAAGGCCCGTCGTGACTACACCGGCGGCGACCCGGCGGCCAGAGCCAACGCCAAACGTCTGGAAGCGGCCATGGTCAAGGAAGGATTCGAGCCACTGCCCACGGAATGGTGGCACTTCGACGGACCGGGTTGGGAAAAGGATGGTCTGCTCGACGTTCCGTTCAACTAAGATCCTGCACATCACGCCGGGGCAGCAACGGCAGATAGACTTCAAACAGGCTCCCCCGTCCGGGCGTACTCGAAACAAGCACCGCCCCACCGTAGCTTTTGATAATGCCATGCACGGCAGCCAAGCCCATGCCTGTGCCCTGCCCCGGCTTTTTGGTGGTGAAAAACGGCTCGAAAATGCGTTCGCAAATATCCGGAGCCATGCCATGCCCGGTATCGGATACCCATAACCGGGCATACGGGCCAGGGGCCAGCCGGGCCAGCGGCAAGCCGGCCGCGATGCTGCCACTCTCGGGTCTGGGCGGTTCGGGCACAGGGGAAAGGCCCACTTCCATCACGCCCCCGTCGGGCATGGCCTGGGCGGCGTTCAGGCACAGGTTGGCCAACACCTGATGAATCTGGGCCGGATCCGCTTCAATGACCAGATGCAGCTCCGAGACCCGCTGGTGGATTTCCACCCGCGGATCGACCATTCCCCGGGTCAGCTTGATCGTCTCCTTGACCAGGGACGGCAAAGACAATTCCCCCACGGTCAATTCGCCCTGACGGCTGAAAGTCAGCAATTGCCGGACCAGATCCCGGGCCCGCTCCGAGGCCCGGACCACATCGGCCAGGGGTTTTCGCAACGGATGTTTCCAGGGAATATCGGCCAAAATCATTTCGGTATTGAGCAGAATCGGCGTCAGAATGTTGTTGAAATCATGCGCCACCCCACCGGCCAGGACGCCGATGGCCTCCAGTTTCTCCGCCTGTCGCAGCCGTTTTTCCAACCCCATCTCGTAGGTCATGTCGCGCACCAGCATGATGTGGTTGACAATAAGCCCGCTGGCGTCCCGGACAGGGGAAATCAGCGCTTCGGTCACCCCCTCGTCCCCATCCGGACGCGACAGACGCACCCGGCCCGACCAACGCAACCCAAGGGCCAGCATTTTGCGGACCGACTCGCTTAAAAACATCTCCAGTCGCGCTTCCAAATCCGTCCGGCCGGTCGCCCCCTGCCCGCCCCCGACGATCTGGGCAAAGGCCGGATTGGCGTACTCCAGACGGAAATCCCGGCTGACAATGACCAACCCCTCGGCGCTTTGATCCACGGCCGAGACGAGCAACATGCGCTCTTCCTCAGCCCGCTTGCGGTCGGTAATATCCCGGGCGGCGCCTTCGACCCAGGCCAATCGGCCGGAGGCATCCAGGACGGCCCGGGCATTGAGGGAAAGCCAAACCGTGCGCCCGTCGCGGCGCACCACCTGCATTTCGAAATCAAAGACCCGGCCGAGTTGGGCCAAAAGTCGTAAAAACTCCAATCGGTCTTCCTGACGCGATTGGATGCGCCCGAAAAGATCGCCCCGCTCACCCAAAATCGCCTCGGTGGAGGCATAGCCCAGGATGCGGGCCAGCGCCGGATTGCAGGCGACGATGCGTCCCCCCGGATCGAACTGGAAAAGGCCTTCGGCCGAATGCTCGAAAAAATCCCGGTACTTGGCCTCGCTTTTGACCAACTCCCGTTCCATGCGCCAGTAGGCGGTGACGTCCCGCCCCATGGCCTGATACTCGGCAAGGCAGCCGGTATCGTCGAAAATGGCCCGCACTCTCCAATTCAGCGCCCGTTCCTCACCCTTGGGCAAAACCACCTGAAGCCGGATGGTGCACGTGGGCGCGTGAGGGGTCAATTGCAGCAGTTGACGATGCAGGGCCGCCGTTTCCGCCGGTGGCAGCAGGCCATTGCCTACGACTTCGCCGAGCAGGGAGGCCACCGGCCGGTCCAGCAACCGAGCCAGGGCCTGATTGACAAAAACCCGGCGCAAGTCAGGACCCAGCCGGAGCACCAGTTCGACCTGATCCTCCACAATCGCCAGATAGCGCCGCCGGCTCTCCTCTAATTCCCGTTCGGCGCTCTTATGGGCCGTGATATCGGTCAACATGCCGCACAGACCATTGCCCGCCGGACCGTCGCCAAGCGGAATGCAGGCAGCCCAAAAGAAACGCTCCCGACCGTTGATGGTCAGTTGCAGTTCCTCCTCCCGGACCTTCCCCGATTCCCGAACCTGTTTGGCTGTCAGACAAAACCGGGAAAATGTTGCGGCATCAATCACGGAGGCCAGCTCCTGGCCGACAAGCGTTGTCCCCTCTTTGCCATGCAACCGCTCAAACGCCGCATTCGCGAAACAAATGCGAAAAACCCTGTCCACGACAAAGACGGCTGAAGACGCGTAGGTCAGGATATCGGCCGGATTCACGCCGTGCAGCGTGGCCTGACCGGATTCGAAAACGCAGACAATCCCGCCGATCTCACCCCCGGCGACAAGCGGCACGCAGGCTCCATGGTCCGAGACGACCGGACGGCCGCTTCCCCGGGGACAGGCCGCACAGGGAACATCCTGATCGTGCAGCACCTTGTGGCACGCGGCGCCCGGATCGTCGGCCAATCGGGCACGCCCCAGGGCGTTGCCCCGCAAAAAACGCCGATGCGTGTTCAAAACCGCCACGCCGGCCTGGAGGCCTTCAACCAGGGTACGGGCCGGTTCGCGGGTCAAGGCAAGAGACCCCTCGCCCGCCAACGCTGTGGCCAGGGAAAGTGGCGTATCGGCCCTCACGAGAGACATCCTTTGTGGTAATCCCCGCAAGACCACAGCCCGCCTCGGTCAGGGACCGCGAATCCCCCATTGCGATTGGTCAAAAGAAACCTCCAGCGCGCACAGCGCGAAACATGACGATGAATAGCGTAATTGTCATCTGGCTTTTTGCATGGGTTACGACTATATCCGGGGTTCTAAAACTTTTCCATCTGGTTGTTCGTTCATGGAAAAAGTGCTCATCGTCGAAGACAGCAAGGTCTATGCCCGCATGCTCATCCGAAAGATTGAGGATGAACTTTTTTTTGACACCGCCTGGGCCTCAAATCTCGAGGAAGCCCATTATCTTCTGGAGGACAATCCCGAAGGAGACACCTTCTTCGTGGCCCTGCTGGATCTGCATCTGCCAGACGCCACCGACGGGCAGGTCGTGGACTATGTCATCTCCAAGGGCATTCCGGCCATTGTTTTCACCGGCGATGTGGAATCCGAACTCCGCGACCGCATCTGGGCCAAAAAAGTTGTGGACTACGTGTCCAAGGAATCGCCCGACAGCCTGGATTATCTGTGCTCTCTGGTGCGGCGCATTTCTCTGAACAAGTTTATCCAGATTCTGGTCGCAGACGACTCCCCGACCGTGCGACACCATCTGGTGCGACTTTTGACCACCCATGAATTTATCGTCCACGAGGCCGACAGCGGACCATACGCCCTTTCCGTGCTGGAACGCCATCCCGAAATCAAGGTGGTCATCACCGATTACTTCATGCCCGGCATGGACGGGGTGGAACTGACGCGGCGCATCCGCCGCAGCCACCGCAAGGACACGCTGGCCGTCATCGGCATCTCGGCCTATGGCAACACCCTGCTCTCGGCCCGGTTTATCAAAAACGGGGCCAACGATTTCCTCAACAAGCCCTTTTCCAGCGAGGAATTCTATTGCCGGGTCACCCAGAACCTGGAAATGCTCGAATGCATCCAGAAACTGCGGGAAGCCTCCATCCGCGATCCCTTAACCGGCCTGTTCAACCGCCGCCACTTCTTCGAGGCATCGCCGTCCTTCTATGCCCGTCTGGCCCAGGGCGATGCGCCCATGACCCTGGCCATGATCGATATCGACCATTTCAAGAAGGTCAACGACACCTACGGGCACGCCGTGGGCGACGCAGTGTTGCGCCATGTGGCCCATGGACTCGGCAACCGCTTCCGGGGACAGGCGATGACCGCACGGCTGGGAGGGGAGGAATTTTGCGTCCTGGCCATGGATCTGGCAGGACAGCAGGCGACGACGGTCTTTGACGACCTGCGCAACAGCATCGAACGCTCCAAAGCCAAAACCGGCCGGACGTCCGTCGGGGTGACCATCAGCATCGGTCTGTGCGACAAGCCGGTCGGATCTGTGGACGCCATGCTGGCCGCCGCCGACGCCGCCCTCTACCGGGCCAAACGCACCGGCCGCAACAAGGTCGTCTGGGCCGAATAACCGTCCCCGACGGCACCGCGAATTCACAAAAAAAACAGGGTTCTCTGGCTGGCATGCCCCGGCCTTACCAGGCGCGCGGCGGCAGCCCCAGCAGACGGCGGAATCGATCTTCCGTGGCCATCAGATAGGCCCGCGCCGCCGGGTCGGTTTCCGCCGGAGCGAACGGGGCAAACTCTTTGGCCGTCATCGGGACATAGGGCCCGGATTTGACTTCAAAGGCCGTCGTGTCCGGTGCAAGCGCCAAAATAGCATGCCATTGGCCGGCCAGGACATCCACGGACAACACCCCCCGATCCCGATCGAGCACCGCGCAATCGTCCGGGCCAAAGCTCCCGTCGTCCTGAAAGGCGATAAACCCCAGACTCCCGGTCAACGCCACAAAGGCCTCGTCCCGGGGCGGGGTCAAATGCCGGTGAGGCTGCACATAGGACCCCGGCTGCAAAGCATTGATCATGCGGTGCAGCGTGGCCGCATCCTCACTATGAAAACGATGGATTTCCCGTTTGCGGGGATTGGCGGCGGCATCCCGGGCCTTTTGGGCCAAAAGCGCCGCATCCGCCACGGCGAACCGGTCGTGATCCGACTGGGTGGCCAGAGGCGAGATACGGCGCAAAGCAACAAAAGCCATACAAAGCTAGCCGTGTAGCGGGATTCCGGCAGTCGAAAGACGCTGGTAGGCTGCCAGCAACTGACCGGACAAACACATGTCACGCAGCAAAAACGCCACAATGACGATCCAGTAGCCCCAGCAGCACACTTTTTTCTCCACGCCGGAGGTCTGCCCCCGCTGGATGTGGAACAGATAAAAACTCACCAGGGCCAACGGCAGCATAAGCCACCAGCGAATCGTCGTGGCTTCAAAAAACAAGAAAATCACAAACAGGAGACCCAGGCCACACGCGGTCAGCGTCAGGGGAGCAAACGAAGCGCACGGGCAGCCGCACTTTTGATCGGTCATGACAGACTCCTTTACGGTTTCTGCCCCTATAGCCCCGGATCCATCCGGCTGTCCAGGCAACGCCAGAAACAGGTCCGGCTTCGGAAACAGCCGTCAGGCCAAAAAGACGGCCAGCAGCGTTCCCAGGCCAAGCAGCACCGCAATGACGCCGTTTAACGTAAAAAACGCCACATTGATGCGGGACAGTTCATTTTCGGAAATAAGCCGGTGCTCCACGAGCAGTACGATCGAGCAGACCGCCCAGGCCAGATAATAGATCCAGGATAACCCGGCCGCATAGCCGGCCAACAGGAAAAAGGCCGCCGCGTTGGCATGGGAAAAGGCCGCCAGGGACAACGCCGTCCCCACGCCGAAGGTCGCCGGCATGGACCACAACCGATGTTCCCGATCAAACGCCACATCCTGGCAGGCGTAGAGGATGTCAAACCCGGCCACCCAACAGGTCACGCCACAGCCGAACAGCAGCGCCGGCACCGTAAAGGTCGGCTGCACGGCCAGCCAGCCGGCAACAGGGGCCAGCCCCAGAACCGAACCCAGCACGAAATGGCACAGCCAGGTAAAGCGCTTGGTCACACTGTAAAAAGCGCCCCACACAAGGACCAGAGGCGATAAGGCCAGACACAGCGTATTGAGTCCCCAACACGCCGCCACAAAACACACCGCACAAACAGCCGTGAAGCCCCAGGCCTGCCGCACGGACACTTCGCCCGTAATCAGCTCGCGCCGCTGGGTTCGGGGATTGTCCCGGTCATAGCGCACATCCGCCAGTCGGTTGACCGCCATGGCATAGGACCGCATGGCCACCATGGCGATCGTCAGCAACAAAAACGCCCGCCAACCCGGCCAGCCCTTGGCCGCCACGAACAATCCGATATAGGCGAACGGCAAGGCGAAGATAGAATGTTCGATCTTCACCAGCCGCGCCAAGGCCCCGATCATTGTCGTCATCGTTTCCTCCAGTGTCCGCGTGCGGAGAAGACGAGACGCCGGGGGAGGGAACCCTTTTTTACAAAAAAGGGT
>Ga0183100_1001224_pt1 | contig 13739 bp, 9 predicted proteins | sample Biomet2_FD_127789 | JGI IMG/M metagenome (GOLD analysis project Ga0183100, IMG submission 127789) | Microbial communities from bioreactor (seeded with anoxic lake sediment) at LBNL, California, USA - Biofuel metagenome 2 | ecosystem: Engineered > Bioreactor > Anaerobic > Unclassified ...
CTTTGGGCAGGATACATTTTTTTGATTTCCCGCGTTTGGAATGCCATTTGCGATTTGCTCATGGGTGTGATGTCCGACCGTACCCGCACCCGTTTTGGTCGGCGCAGACCCTTTCTTCTGTTTGGCGCGATCCCGCTGGCTGTTGCGTTTGCGCTGCTGTGGGCTGTACCCTTCAGCGGCATGACGGCCAAAATCATCTATTACACCCTCATCGGCATAGTTTTTAACACCCTGTATTCGCTTGTATCCATACCGTATAACGCGCTGCTGCCGGAGCTTTCGCAGGATTACGATGAGCGCACCAGCATTTCCGGCTTCAAAATGGCGTTTTCCTTTATCGGTTCGCTGTTGTCCGCGGTTGGCGCCATGTTTATTGTGGATATTCTCTACCCCGGCAAGCCTATGTACCATGTCAGTTTTCCCATTATGGGCCTTCTGCTGGCGGTCGTGCTTGCGGTATGCGTGCTGCTGGCGTTTGCTGGCACACAGGAACGTGTCGCGCCCAAACCGCAGGAAAAGCGGGAGCCAATCTTGCAAAGCCTGAAATCCCTGTTGAAAATACCGGAGTTTCGTCGTGTATTGGGCGTTTTCATCTTCAATATGGTATCGTTTGATATTATCATGGCGCTGTACGTGTACTACATGAAATACGCTCTGGGTGTGTCCGATGATTTAAGCACCGTCTTCATGGCGCTTCCGCTGGTGGCCGCCATTCTGGTTACGCCGCTGTGGGTTTCATTAAGTGAAAAGCTGGGCAAGCAAAAAACGTATATCATCTCCGCCGTATATTTCCTGTTCCCGCTGCTTGGCTGTGTGTTCGCCCCTTCGGGGAGTCTGGTGCTAACCGGCATTCTGACGGTACTGATCGGTGTCGGTATCTCCGCCTCGCAAGTATTGATTTTTTCCATTCTCCCGGATGTGGTGGAGGTAGATGAACTCAGGAACGGCGTTCGCCGCGAAGGCGTCATCTACGGCGCAACAATGCTTATGTACAAAATCAGCTCCGCATTGTTGGTTGCCTTGGTTACCGCCGCGCTTGGCTGGTTTGGATACGTGGAAAGCGCTGGCACAGCCGTAGCGCAAACAGCGCAAGCCGTTTTAGGCATTCGCATTCTCATGGGCGCAATGCCCGCGCTTTGCCTGATTCTTTCCGTGCTGTGCATCCGCAAGCTCCGGCTTGGCAAAGCGGATTTTAACGATGTGAAAAAGACCATCGACCAAACGCTGTAACGGGAGGTAGCTATGGCACAGGAGCAAGATACCCTTCAAAACCGTGCCCGCGCCCTGCTGGCACAGCTGACCCTTGAGGAAAAAACCAGTCTGCTTTCCGGCGCGGATTGCTGGCACACACGGCCGATCCCGCGTGTGGGACTGGAGCCGCTTACATTGATGGATGGCCCGCATGGGCTGCGCAAACAAATTGGCGCTACCGACAACCTGGGCATAGGCGATAGCGTCCCCGCTGTATGCTACCCCACCGCCAGCGCGCTGGCCTGCAGTTTTGACCGCGATTTGTTATACCGTGTTGGGAAAGCCATCGGCGAAAATTGCGTACAGGAAGATGTGCAGATCATTCTGGGCCCTGGCGTAAACCAAAAGCGAAGCCCGCTGTGCGGCCGTAATTTTGAGTATTTCAGCGAGGACGCGACGCTGACCGGCGAACTAGCCGCAAGCATGATTCAAGGCATCCAAAGCACTGGCACGCAAGCGTCTCTCAAGCATTTTGCGGTGAACAATCAGGAGAAAAACCGCATGACCATTTCTGTGGCGGTAGATGAGCGCGCCCTGCGGGAAACCTATCTGCGCGCCTTTGAAATCGCGGTAAAAAAAGGTCAGCCCGGCACGGTTATGTGTTCTTACAACCGTTTGGATGAAGAGTATTGCGGAGAATCGCAACGGCTGCTGACCGATATTCTCCGCGCCGAGTGGGGTTTTCAGGGCGCCGTGGTATCCGACTGGGGAGCCGTGCATGACCGCGTGGCTTGCGTTCGCACGGGCATGGATTTGGAAATGCCCGGCAATGGGGGCATCAACGATCAGAAGGTTCTCAAGGCTGTTCGGGAGGGCCAACTGTCGGAGCAGGAATTAGATCGCGTTGTGCTCCGGATCTTAGAGTGCGCCTTGCGGGGAGCGGACGCAAAACAACCGCGCGCATCCTTTGACCCCGCCCAGCGCCACGCGTTGGCGATCGAAGCCGCCGAACAATCCGCCGTTTTACTGAAAAACGAAAACCAGCTTTTACCGGGTAGCGCAAGCCAGCAGATTGCCGTTATTGGCGAATTTGCCCGCATGCCCCGGTATCAGGGGGCGGGTAGCTCCAAAATCCATCCCATTCAGGTGGATACGCCTCTAGCCGCGTTTCAGGCTCGTGGGATGGATGTTGACTTTGCGCCCGGGTATCGTTTGCAAACCGGCGGCACATACAACCCCGCACAAGAAAATCAGCTCATGGACGAGGCTTGTAAAGCGGCGAAAAACAAAGACATCGTATATCTTTTTATTGGTTTGCCGGAGGGGTACGAGTCCGAAGGGTTCGACCGCAGCCACCTGCAACTGCCGCCCGAACAAAACAGGCTGGTGTCGGCGGTATGCGCGGTCAACCCCCAAGTGGCGGTCATCCTGATTGGCGGCGCGCCTGTGGAACTGCCTTGGCGCGAGCAGGTATCCGCCATTCTGTTGCCCTATCTGGCAGGTGAAGGCATGGGTACGGCCGTGGTCAACCTGCTCCTGGGAGATGCGTGCCCAAGCGGCAGGTTGGCGGAAACATGGCCGCTTTCCCTGCGCGACACGCCCTCCTATCATATCTTTCCCGGCGATCGGCTGCATGTGCAATACCGTGAAAGCATCTATATCGGCTATCGCTATTACGAAAAGGCGGGGGTTCCCGTTTGCTACCCCTTTGGCTATGGTTTATCCTATACGACGTTTGCGTATAGCGATCTTGTGGTGGATACGGCTTTACTACCTTCGGGCGGGCCTTTACACCTGCAGTTTACCGTTCGCAACACAGGCGACCGGGAAGGGCAGGAAAGTGTTCTGGTGTTTGTCACCCCGCCTGAAGGGGCCATATTCCGGCCCGTAAGGGAGCTTCGGACGTTTACCAAACTGGCGCTTGCGCCGGGGGAATGCGCCACCGTATGCCTTTCCCTTCGCACGGAGGAATGGGGATATTACAACACAAAAACCAACGGCTGGTATACCCCCGCCGGAACGTACCGCATTGGTATTGGCGCCAACAGCGGCGACGCGCTCTCCGCATCCGTCACCCTGCAAACCCCCGCGCAACCGGAAAACGACCTTCGTACTGTTGCGCCAGCGTATTACGCTTTACCAAAAGAACCTTTGCGCATCCCTGACGCCGATTTTTCCGCGCTGTATGGTAAGCCGATTCCCCCGCCCGCGCCAAAGCCGGCCCGACCCTACACCATGGAAAATACCATCGACGATATTCAGCATACCCTGATGGGCAAGGTCATTTTGTTGCTGGTACGCCAGATTGAACGAAAGGCAAAGCAAACCGAGGAAGGGCAGGAAGGAATGCTCGTCGCAACCATTCGGGAAATGCCGTTGTTCGGTTTACTCGCATCCGCCGATGGCATGATTACGCAAACGATGGCGGAAGGGATTCTGGATTGGTTGAATGGGCATCGCTTGCGCGGGGTAAAGAAGCTTTTGCGTCGGTAAACTCCCTCCGGCCTGTCCAGTTGGCTTATGGAAAGTCCATTACTCACAGGGATGCCGCGCCTGTGGCAGGATTGCTGTTGCGCTTGCAACAGAGAGAAACGCACCCTGACTATCGACAAAATCCGAGAATTGCGGTAAAACCCGCATTTTGTGAGAAAATGGCTATTGACAGTTTCCACCAGAATGCATATACTGATCACCGAACGCAAGAAAATTGTCAGAAAGGGGGGTACATGAAATGAGTAACATCGCCGCAATCACCAAATTGAAATCTGTGAGCATCGCTATGAACGGGATCCGTCTGTCCGTTCGTATTGTCGCGGTGTTGCCTCATGTTACATGTGCCCGTCTGTCTGCTTTCCCGTTCTATTGACCCGAACGTCAATAGGCGGGTTGAAAAACAGGCTCTCGGCACAAACCGAGAGCCTGTTTTTTATTATTTTGGGAGGTATGTATGACTACCCGGAGAAAAAAGATTCTTTTCGAACTCATGAAGGGGAATCGCTTACGGTTCGCCGGCGCCATTGGGGCGATGGTGGTCGGTGTTGGAATTGGATTGGTCACACCGCTGATGCTGGCCGGAACCATTGATGCGCTGATAAACGCAGGGCCGCATCCGGATGCCCCCGTCGCCCTACCCGGAGCCATTGGACAATGGTTTATGGCAAGAGGCGGCATCCCGTACTTGATGAGCCATCTTTGGATCATCGCCGCTCTTGTGATTGTACTGTACTTTGTGGGCAGCGTGTTTCAGTACCTGCGAGGCCGTTGGACGGCGGAAGCAAGCGAGCAGTTTACCGAAACCCTACGCATCAAGCTGTACGATCACCTGCAACGCCTGAGCTACGGGTATCACGTAAAAGCGCAAACCGGCGATCTCATACAGCGCTGCACCTCAGACGTGGATACCGTGCGCGGATTTCTATCCTCCCAACTGGTGGAAATTTTCCACGCGGTGGCAATGGTAGGTTTGGCCTTGGCAATCCTGCTTACCATCAACGTCCGCATGACGCTGTATGCAATGCTCCTGGTACCGCTTTTGTTTGTGTTCGCGATGGTTTTCTTTAACCGGGTTCGCAAATACTTTCAAATCGCGGATGAAGCCGAGGGCAAAATGGGAGCCGTGCTTCAGGAAAACCTTACCGGCGTGCGCGTTGTGAAGGCTTTCGGTCGCGCGCAATTTGAGGATGAGAAATTTGACCGTTACAACGACGATTATTACCGTAAATCGCTGAAATTGGTGCGGTTGTTATCCATCTATTGGAGTGGTTCCGACGCGTTGTCGATGTTGCAGACGGGCATCGCCATTGTGCTTGGCACCGTGATGGTAGTTCAGTCGCCAGAGCAGTTGAGCATCGGCCAGATGGTACTGTTTGTCAGCTATGTCTCCATGTTGCTATGGCCGGTACGCCAACTGGGACGCATCCTCTCCGATCTGGGTAAAGCCATCGTTTCCTTTGGTCGGCTTTGCGACATTCTGGAAACCGAAACCGAACCAGATACGGACACCGCCGATTGTTATCCGCTCAACCGGGATATTGAGTTCCGTCATGTCGGCTTTGCTTACGAAGATGGGCGCGAAGTGCTAAAGGACATCAATCTTACAGTTAAGCAAGGGCAGACGGTTGCGCTGCTGGGGGCAACGGGCAGCGGCAAATCCACCCTGATGCACCTGCTGCAACGGCTGTACGATGTGAGCCGCGGGGAAATTCTCATCGGAGGGGTGGACATCCGCCAGATTCGCAAGGCATACCTCCGCGCTCGCGTGGGTCTTGTGTTACAGGAACCTTTCCTGTATTCGCGCAGTATCCGCAATAATATTGGCATCGCACGCAGCGACAAAACGGAGGAAATGGTTCTGGACGCCGCAAAAACCGCCTGTGCAAATGGGTTTATTGAAGGTTTCAGCCAGGGGTATGAAACGATGGTCGGCGAACGCGGCGTAACCCTGTCCGGAGGTCAAAAACAACGGATCGCCATTGCGCGCACACTGCTCAAACAGAACGACATTCTCATTTTTGACGATTCGCTTTCCGCTGTGGATACCGAAACAGATCGCGCTATCCGCGAGGCTCTCCGGCAGGAGCGAAGCGAGGGGGACGGCCACGCAACCACCTTTATCATTTCGCACCGGCTTACCACGCTTGCCGAGGCGGATGTTATTGCCGTCATGCAGCATGGCGAAATTGTTCAGCTCGGCTCGCATGAGCAGCTGATCCGTCAGGATGGGCTGTATCGCCGGATTTACCGCATCCAGTCCGCACTGGAAGATGAAATGAAAAACGAACAAAAGGAGGCTCCCGCCTGTGCAATCCTACGAGGAGCATGATTACAGCACACGGTTTGATCTTACAACTTGGAAAAAACTGCTTCGCCTTGCCGGCCCCTACCGAAAGCATATCTGGGCCGTATTTGCCATCATGCCCATTACGGCAGCGTTTGACGCTACCTTCCCCCTGCTCAACCGTCAGGCGATCGATCACTTCGCCGCTAACGGCACGTTGCAGGGCATGGGCAGCTTCATCATCACCTACCTGCTTGCCATTGCGGGGCTTACCGCGTGCATCCTGATTTTCATCAACCTATGCGGGTTGATCGAAGTTGGCCTAAGCCGGTTGATTCGCCAAACGGCGTTTCGCCACTTGCAGGAACTGCCCTTTTCTTTTTATGACAAAACCCCGGTCGGTTACCTGATTGCGCGCATGACCAGTGACACGCAACGCCTCGGCGACACGGTTGCCTGGAACTTTATGGACATCATGTGGTCCGCGGCGTACTTTGTAATTGTTTCGGTTACCATGCTTGTAATCAATTGGGAGCTCGCGCTGGTTGTGTTGGCCGTTGTTCCGGCAATTGCAGTGATCGCGGCTTACTTTCAGAAAAAAATCCTTGCCAGTTACCGGGAAGTGCGAAAAACCAACAGCCGCATCACCGGCGCCTTCAACGAAGGCATCATGGGCGCTAAAGCCTCCAAAACGCTAGTGCGCGAGGATGCCAACACGCAGGAATTTACAGTGCTTGCCGATCATATGTGCAAAACCTCCGTACACGCGGCCATCATCTCCGCCACTTTTCTGCCCATCGTCGTTGGCTTGGGTGGCTTGGCTACCGCGCTTGTGCTATACCGCGGCGGTCAGCAGGCGCTTGCGGTTGGCTCTACATCGATTGGCACCCTCACCGCCTTTATGACCTATGCGGCACAGATTTTCGAGCCCATTACCAACATTGCCCGTAGGTTTGCGGAAATGCAACAGGCGCAAGCCGCAGCGGAACGCGTGCTCACGCTGCTGGAAACCGAGCCGGAAATTGCCGATACCCCCGAAGTGGTGGAAACCTACGGCGACAGTTTTCATCCGAAGAAGGAAAACTGGCCGGCCATCCACGGCGATATTGCATTTCGGCACGTGTCTTTCCAGTACGGGAACGGGGAGCAGGTACTGGAGGATTTCAATCTGGAGGTGAAAGCCGGTCAGAACATTGCCATCGTTGGGGAAACCGGCAGCGGCAAATCCACCATCGTCAACTTGATCTGTCGCTTTTACGAGCCTACCGAAGGTGAAATTCTGATCGACGGCGTGGATTACCGTAACCATTCCCAATTATGGTTGCAATCGAACCTTGGGTATGTGCTGCAAACGCCCCATCTGTTTTCCGGTTCGGTGCGTGACAACATCCGTTACGGCCGCTTGAACGCAACCGACGCGGAAGTGGAAGCGGCCGCCCGGCTGGTGAATGCGGAAGCGTTCATACTGGCACTGGAAAACGGCTACGATACGGACGTCGGTGAGGGTGGCAACCGCCTGTCCACAGGGCAAAAGCAACTCATCTCCTTTGCCAGGGCGATGATCGCCAACCCCGCCATCTTCATTCTGGATGAAGCTACCAGCTCCGTTGATACGGAAACGGAGCAGCAGATTCAGAGCGCCATCCAAACCGCCTTGCATGGACGCACCAGCTTTGTGATAGCGCATCGGCTGTCCACCATTCGCAGCGCGGATCGAATTCTGGTTTTGCAGGATGGAAAACTGTTGCAATCCGGCACGCACCGGGAACTGCTGGCTTGTCCGGGTTACTACCGCGACCTGTATACGCATCAGTTTCGAGATGAGCGTCAAAACACACTGTTGGCCGGCGCCTAAGCGTGTTCGCCAAGCAAGCTGATCTGCATACGCGTTCTTTGCCGTATCATCTGCCATAGAATGATAACCCATGTATTGTTCCGATGTTTTTGAAACATTTTTAGCGTTTTTTCATGAAGAATGGAGAAACGGTAGACAAGCCTCCGGTTTCTGGCCTATACTGTAGCTGTCGCAACTCCAGAAAATAAAGAAACGAGGGATGTGCCATGAAAAAAGGAATCTCGATGTTACTGACTTTCGCGCTTTGTCTAGCCGCGCTGAGCGGTGCCCTGGCAGAAACGTCTGTCGCATACACCGAAACGGTTGTCAGCATCGACGCCGGTGACCATCAAATTCCCGCTACCGTTTGTGTGCCTACAGCCGAAGGCAGTTACCCGGTGGTTGTTATGTTGCACGGCACCGGCTCCAGCCGGGACGAAGCCGGCAACGGCTACGCCACCGCCGCGCCGATTCTGGCGGAGAAATACGGCATTGCTACCATCCGTATTGATTTCATGGGCAATGGCGAATCCACAGCGGATTACAAGGGCTATACGTTTAAGAGCGCCGTTGGCGATGCGGTTGCCACCGCCAAGTATATGCAAAGCCTGCCTTCCATTAATGCCGAAAAGATTGGCGTAATGGGCTGGAGCCAAGGCGGAACCGATGCGCTGCTGGCTTGCGGCTGGCATCCCGAAGTTTTCAAGTCGCTGGTTACCTGGGCAGGCGCTCCGGAGCTGAAAATGGACGGTTTCTTTGGCGAAAAGGAATATGAAGAAGCCAAAACGAACGGCTCTTTTGTGATGAACTTTGATTGGCGCGAGCCGCTGAACGTATCCCTGCAGTGGTGTGAGGATGTTATGAACACCGACGTGCTTAAAGAGTTTGGCGCTTATCAGGGTCCGGTGCTGGCGATCGCGGGTACCAATGACACGACCGTTGACCCGGCGTGGAGCACGAAGATTGTTGCCGCAAACACCAACGCCGCCTCGAAAACCTACCTGATTGACGGTATGGATCATACCTTCAACGTGTTCGCTGAAACGGATCTGCATTCGCTGCTCAGCGCGATCGATGCCACGGGCGCTTTCTTTGCGGAAACGCTGAAGTAAAGCGCGCGATTCTTACCCCACCCAAACAAAAAGCCAATCCTAATAGGATTGGCTTTTTGCTTGGTTCGTTTACTCCGGCCATTTGGAACCTATCGCGCAGTTAATGGGCAGAAGGATACGTTTGCGATGCGCAGGCAGGGTATTCCCGACGGACGCCGGCAACAATGTATTTTTCCGTGTCGCTGATGGCCGTCTCTACGGTAAACCAAGGGGCGAAAAGGGCAGCCAGCTCATGCGCTTCCGGTATCAATTGCGACACGGCGTCCGCGCGGCCCTCGTGGTGTCGAATCAACGCCTCCCGGCTCATAGAGTGCGCGATGCACAACCTGCCTCCCGTTGCAACAAACCGTGCCAGGCACCGGATCAACAGCAACGGCTGCACAAAGTGCGGCAAAGCATTGTACACCAGACAGCAATCGTATTTCTGCGGCAGGGTGATCGTTTCGACATCCGCACAAAGGACTTCAATATGGGACTGTGGAAATTTTCTGCGGGCAACGCGTACCATTTCCGGGGATAGATCAACCCCTGTGACGCATTCGGCTCCGCGTGCCAGATAATCCTCAAACAGCACGCCCGTGCCACAGGCGACATCCAGCACGACGGAATCCAACCGTACGCCCGCCGCGTCCAAAATCTTCTCAAGAATCGCTTTGGGCCGTTGCAGGCGCTCATCCCATTGCGCCGCATGGCGGTCAAAGTACGCTTGAACATCCCCTTTATTCAAATGGATCTCCTCACAACTGTCAAGGTTATCTTCCGGCCTACTAGCAGGCGATTATCTCCTTAATCAGGAACTCTCTCCCACCAAGAACTTCTGCGTCGACCGCCCCGCAAGCCGGGCATTTGCGACGGTTGGCAAGCAGATTGTATACCTGCCCGCACGCGCGGCAACGCCCGTTGCCGGGTAAAACCTCAATTTGCAGTTTTGTTTTCTCCAGCATGGTTCCATATGCCGCCGCCGGATAGCACTGCTCTACGTAATACGGTACCACCGATGACAACTCGCCAATTTGCAGCACCAAGGTATCAATCGTGGTCAGTTGCTGTTCCCGTGCCAGTTTTTCCACCACGCGAACGATTTCCGCCACAATGCCCAGCTCATGCATGCGGCGCCTCAGAATGGGAAAAAGCTTTTTTTACCTTTTTCACGGCAATCTTCACTTTGCGCTTCAACACATGAGGAACGATCGTTTTTTTCATATCAAAAAGCGACACGCCTTCTCCATCATAGCGGCGGGTTAATGTAATCGCGTCAAACTTGCATTTGGTCGTGCATTGCCCGCATCCGACACACAGGAACTCGTCCACCACCACCGCGCCGCACCCGAGGCATCGCTCGGTTTCCTTTTGTACCTGCTCCTCGGTAAACGTTCCGCGGTCATCAGCAAATACCTGTTCCGGTTTGCGATGGGTTGGGTTCTGTCGGGGCGCGTGGTCAAAGCTATCCAAATCCAAAGCTTGCTTGTCCAGCGACTTGTAATCATGCCGGTCGCGGCCCAGCACCAAACTTTGTCCCGGTTGCACATAACGGTGGATGGATATGGCAGCCTGCTTGCCTGCGGCAATCGCGTCAATCGCAAACTTCGGCCCCGTATATACATCGCCGCCCGCAAACACATCCGGCTCAGCAGTTTGATAGGTAAACCCATCCGCCTGTACCGTCCCATTGCGATTGCAAACCACGCAGGTATCGGCCAGCAAATTTCCCCAATCGATCGCTTGCCCAACGGACATCAGTACTGCGTCCGCCGGTACGGTGATAGTTTCCATGTCGTCAAAAACCGGAGCAAAACGGTGCTGTTCATCAAAAACAGATTTACAGCGCTTAAAAACAACTCCGGTAACACGTCCATCGTCCGTCAGCAATGCAGAAGGGCCCCATCCGTTGTTGATAAGAATACCTTCTGCGCGCGCTTCAGCGATTTCGTCCATACCGGCCGGCATTTCCGGCTCGCTTTCCAGGCAGAACATGCTCACTTGCGCCGCATGAAGGCGCACTGCGGTACGGGCAACATCGATCGCTACATTCCCGCCGCCGATAACAACCACATTTCCATGCAGTTGAACCGACTCGCCCAGATTCACGCGCCGGATAAAGTCAATGCCGGAAAACACACCTTGCGCATCTTCTCCATCCAACCCAAGCAACCGCCCGGCCTGTGCGCCAATGGCGAGGTAAAACGCCTGAAAACCCTGTTCCCGCAGCTGGGAAATAGTCACGTTCCGCCCAACTTCCACACCTGTGCGGAATTGAACGCCCAGTTCCTTGAGCACATCCAGTTCTGCCTTGACAACCTCTTTTTCCAGGCGGAACGCGGGGATGCCAAACATCAGCATACCGCCGGGTTGATCCTGTTTTTCAAATACTGTAACGGCATACCCATCTACCGCCAAATAATACGCGCAGGTTAAACCGGCAGGGCCGCCCCCGATCACAGCGATTGGCTTTCCGTACGCATGCCGCTTTTGGGGTACAAACCGTCGGTCGGCGTTCATATCCTGCTGGGCAATGTACTTCTTAATCTCATCAATCGCAATGGGTTCGTCCACATCTCCCCGTGTGCAGGCGGATTCGCATCTCCGGTTGCAAATTCGTCCGCACACAGCCGGAAAGGGATTTTCCTTTTTAATGAGTTCCAGTGCCTCCGTATAGCGCCCCTGCGCGGCAAGCTTAATGTACCCTTGAATGCCAATATGCGCGGGGCACTCTGTTTTACAGGGCGCGGTACCCGTATCCACAACATTTTTACGGTTGGTACGGTAATCGGGGTTCCAGCGATCCTCCGTCCACTCGGTATCCCGCGGCGTATCAGCACGTACAATCTTTTCCACCACCGGTTTTCGAGAACAGACCTTCTGGCCCAGTTGCAGCGCGTTCACAGGACAGTTTTCCACGCATTGGCCGCAAGCGACGCACTGATCCCGGTTTACTTGCGAAACGTAGTTGGAGCGAACCATATCGGCATTGATGAACATTTCCGCCGTACGCATAGATAGGCATCCGCATCCACAACAGTTGCAGATCGCGTGTGTTTTTCCGTCGCCGTCAAGGTTGGGAATTTCATGCATGAGGCCGTTCTCTTCCGCGCGACGCAGGATTTGATATACTTCTTCTTTTTCCACTTTTCGGCCGCGCCCGGTGCGAATGTAGTATTCGGCCGCGTGGCCCATCTGAATGCACATGTCCTCTTTCAAGTGGCCGCAGCCTTCGCCCATAATCTCCCGCACTGTGCGGCAGGAACAATTGCTTACGGAGAATATATCATGTTCTTCAATATGTTTGGATAACTCTTCATACGTTGCCCGACGGCTTTCCCCATCAATTGCCTTTTCAATGGGGATTACGCGCATCAAGCCAATACCCACAGGCGTCATGCCCGCCGTTTTCGCGCCGCGAATACGTCCGTAAGCCTCAAACGCTTCGGCAATCTGCGGGTATTTATGCGGGTTTGTGGGGTGGTTGGTCATCATTTCCATAATCCCTGGCACCCATGTATCATACCAGAAGGTATCCTTGCCATCGATGGTATTCACAAAGCACACGCCCGCGTCCGCCAGTTCCAACAGCAAGCGGTGGCAAGTGTCCACCGATTTGCCGCAACGCTCGCTGACCGTTTCCGCCGTCACTTTCTCCCGAATCGCCATGGTCATGCAAACCGCGGCCATATCATCGGTAACTACCGGTTCCAGTATCCGGTATTCAGGCGCGTCGTAATCATACGCATCCTTTGCGCCGGGCTTCTTGCGGCCAATGTGGTTTGCCAGCGCAAGGATCACCGGATTCCCGGTTTTGTGGGCCGGCGCCGCGTTTTGGGTTTCCTGAACGTTCGTCGTTGCCATATCGTTCTCTCCTTACGTTGGTTTCACTGCATGTTCAAGTGGCTGGCCTCAGGCTTGAAAGCTTCGAACCTCACCGGACAGCCAGTCTGTCCAGGCATCAATTCCTTCGCCGGTGCGAGCGCAAATGGGCAGGACAATCGCTTTCGGGTTAAGCTTGTGCACGCGTTTGCGAACAGCGTCCAAATTAAAATCAAAGTAGGGCAGCACATCGATTTTGTTCACCAGAATCACATCGCAAATGGAAAACATCAGCGGGTATTTCAGGGGCTTATCGTCCCCTTCCGGTACGGATAAAATCATTGCGTTTTTTACCGCTCCGGTGTCAAATTCCGCCGGGCAAACCAGATTGCCCACGTTCTCCAGAATCGCGAGTTCCACGCCGTCCGTTCCCAACCCTTCCAAGCCTTGTCGAGTCATACCGGCATCTAAATGGCACATTCCGCCTGTATGCAGTTGGATTACCTTCACGCCCGTTTCCGAAATAGCGCGCGCGTCCACATCAGAATCGATGTCCGCCTCCATAATGCCGATTGTAAAGGTCTTTTTCAGGCGTTCAATCGTTTGGCGCAACGTGGTTGTTTTCCCCGCGCCGGGGCTAGACATCAAATTGAGCAGAAACACGCCGCGGCTTTTCAGTTCGCCGCGCAACGCCTCCGCCGCACGGTCATTATCCTCAAAAACGCTCTGCTTAATTTCCAAAATTCGAAACTCACTCATTCTTTTTCCTCTCCTGCGAGATGTTCACGCAGATCCTTATTCCGCTAAAGCTTTTATCGCACGGTATTGCGCCAAATCGGTGTACAGCTCCGCACGGTAGGGGTTGCGATGCGTCTTCTTTGCTTTGTAGAGCATATAAACAAATACGGCAACATTGGCTAAAAGCGCCAGTAAACTGACCGTCAGATAAATATCGGGATTATACGTGGAATCCACACGGAAACGCCCCGCATCCTGAAACATCGGAAAAGTTTGCGCAAACATG